>ERZ1674093.82-NODE-83-length-18718-cov-5.488078_pt1 | contig 18718 bp, 13 predicted proteins | sample MGYA00581116_ERZ1674093 | MGnify/ENA primary metagenome ERZ1674093 (study PRJEB41354, sample SAMEA4873337) | human saliva metagenome | biome: human-associated habitat [ENVO:00009003]; feature: mouth environment [ENVO:08000002]; material: saliva material... | reverse complement strand
ACAGCTCCATGAACTCCGAACCGGAGATCGAGAAGAAGGGGGCGTTCGCCTCGCCCGCGACCGCCTTGGCCAGCAGGGTCTTGCCCGTCCCGGGGGGACCGTAGAGCAGGACGCCGCGGGGAATGCGCGCGCCCACCTTGTGGAACTTGTCGGGAGAGGCCAGGAACTCGCGGATCTCTTCCAGCTCCTCCACGGCCTCGTCCTCGCCGGCGACGTCCGCGAAGGTCACGTCGGGGCGCTCCTGGTTGAATTCCTTGGCGCGCGAGGCCGTGAATCCGCCCATCATTCGCGACCCCGACATCGACCGCATGATGAAGTAGAAGGCAGCGGAGATGAAAAGCAGGGGGACGAGAATCTGCAGGACCAATCCGAGGGCGCCGGACTGCGGGCGCACCGCGTTCCACCCCTTGGCGGGGGCCTGCGCGGCCACGGCGTCCAGGATCTCCTTCGTCTGAGCGTAGGAGTAGGTGAAGTACACGTGCTTACCCAGGTCGGCGCTCCGGTCGTCGCCGCCCGTGCCCTCGTGGTGGTAGTTCTCGGTCAGCGTCAGGTTCACCTGCTGCGTTCCCTCGTTGAGGACAACCTTCTCGACCGTGCCACCCGAGATGAGCGCCAGGCCCTCCGAGGTGTTCACGGACTGGGGCTGCAGGGTTTGCCAGAGGAACCATCCCCCCGCGAGCAGGACCATCAGCGGAATCGCCACCCACGCGAGGCTGGGGCGTTTAGTCTTCGTTCTCTCGTTCATGCGTCCCTACAGGTTGGTCGTCTCAGTTGTTGTAAACGTGGGGTTGCAGCGTCCCCACGAAGGGAAGATTGCGGTACTTTTCCGCGTAGTCGAGGCCGTAGCCGACGACAAACTCGTCGGGGATGTCGAAGCCCACGTAAGCGACCTCGACATCCACCTTCGCGGCGGCTGGCTTACGCAGCGCGGTGGCGATACGCACGGAGTCCGCCCCACGCCCCACGAGGTTGGCCTGCAGCCACGACAGCGTCAGGCCCGAGTCGATGATGTCCTCGACGATCAGGACGTGGCGCCCGGCGACATCCTGGTCAAGGTCCTTGAGGATGCGAACGACGCCGGAGGTCTTGGTGCCCGACCCGTAGGAGGACACGGCCATCCAGTCCATCTCGAGGGGGGTGTGAAGCTTGCGCGACAGGTCCGCCATGACCATGACGGCGCCGCGCAGGACACCCACGACGAGGAGGTCCTTGCCCGCGTAGTCGCGGTCGATTTCTTCGGCCATGTCGCCGAGCCTGCGGTCCATATCCTCGGCGGTCACCAGGATCTCTTTGAGGTCGTTTCCCATGTCGGTGGCGTCCACCGTGTCCTCTTTTCGTGTGTTGCTACGCGAGCGATTCCACTATAAGCGTGCCACAGATCCGCGCCGACGCCCCACGGAGAGCGAGATTCTCACTGTGAGCGCAACGCCGGGCTCCCCGCTCGGGGAGACAAGACGATCCATGCCTCGGCCCCGCGTCCCACGCGCGAGGCGCTCCCCGAGGGCAGGTCGATCGGCCCCTGTCCCCTCCAGGCGACCACGAGACCGTCCACGGCCTCAACGTTGGCCAGCGAAAGCGCTCCGAGTCCCGCCCGCGACGCCGCCTCTCTCACGGCTCGGGCGCGCACCGCGCGGGGGGCCTGCGCGAGGGCTGACACGCTCAGGGACACGCCGCTCGGCGCGGGTTCCGGCGCGTCGCCAGAGCGCGCGCCCCGGGTGAGCCGCCTCGCCCACTGCCGCAGGGCGTCGTCGTCGTCCGCGCACAGCTGGGCGCTTCGCGCGAGCGCGGGAACGGGGTCCATTCCCAGGGCCGAGGCCAGGGCGGGCAGGGCACGGTGACGCAGGGCGCTGCGTCGCAGCGGGCTACCGTCGGCCGCCCTCCACGGTCCGTCGACGGCGTTGGTCGGGTCCTCGACCGGGGTCAGGCCCGCCTGGGCGCATGCTCCCGCGGTGTCCGCTCGCCGCAGGCCCAGGAGGGGACGGAGCCAGGTGACGCCGGCCTCGTCGCGAGCAAGCGGCGCGATCGCACGCAGCGAGGAAGGGCCCGACCCCCTGGCCAGACGCAGCAGAACGGTTTCGGCCTGGTCCTCCATGGTGTGTCCGAGGAGGACGGGGGCGTGCTCGCTCGCGGCGATCGCGCGAAGGGCGGCGCGCCTGGCATCGCGCGCCGCGGCCTCGGGGCCGCCCGCGCCGCGCCTCGGAACGGTCACCGTCTCGACGATGGCGTCGGCTCCCAGGGAGCGCGCCAGCTCGGCGACGCTTTCGGCCTCGGCGCGGCTGCCGGGGCGCAGCCCGTGGTCGACGGTCACGGTCACGACGGGCACGCCCGCCCGGCTGGCCGCGTCGACGGTGACCAGGGCGAGGGCCAGCGAGTCCGCTCCTCCGGACAGGCCCACGACGAGTCGGCGCGCGCGAGTGCCTCCCGCCAGGATCGGGTGCAGGGCAGCGCGCACCGCAAGGGAGCAGGCACGCAGGGGACCCGAGGGGTTGGGGCCCACCAGGCGCGAGGCGTCAGCGCACACGCGCCAGCCACGCTGCGGGTTCGGCGTACTCGCCCGCGCTGGGGAGCGCGTCCACGCCGGACAGAAGCTCCGCGAGCGCCCCCTCACGCACGACCGTGCGCGCGAATCCCTCGGTCTGCGCCCAGATGGCCTCGACCCCTGCCAGGGGCATTCCGGCAGCCGCGCACGCGCGGACGAGTGCCACTCCCCCGGCCTGGGCGCGGTGGGTGCGCAGCCACTGGATCGAGGGCAGGTCGCGGGGGGTGAGGACCTCCATCTGCGCGGTGGGGAGGGCGTCCAGGAGCAGCACGATGCGCACGAGCTCGTCGCTTCGCTGGGGCAGGGCTTGGATCAGCTCCGCGATGTAGGGCACGAGGTGGGGCGCGTGAGTGAGGTGTACGGCGCGCAGGCCCGTACACAGGGACACCCAGCGGCACCAGTCCGTCTGATCCAGGGCGTAACGCTGCGCGTCGGCGAGAACGTTGGGGGCGACCAGGATCCGGCGCCCGTGAATCACGTCCCAGATGCCGGTGGCGCTCTTGGCCAGGGAACGCAGGATCACGGCCTCGGCGGCCAGAACGAGGGGCGTGCGCGCGTCCTCGAAGCGGTCCATGAGCGCGCCCACCGTGGAGATGAGTCCGCGGCGATCGACGACGAGGGTCGGGGACGCGGCGACGGTGCGCGACGCGTCGGACAGGGTCGAGAGCTGCGCGAGCCTGCGGTCCGACCAGGCCACGGATCGGCGCAGGCGCGCGACGACAGCAGAGGCACCCACGCGGGAGGCCGAGGGTCCCGCGTAGGACAGCGAGGCGAGAACTCCCGCGACGTCGCGCGGGCCAAACGGCATATCCATGATCCTAGTTTAGCCCGGCCAGGCCCTCCTCGAAGGCGTCCAGGCGGCCGCGCGTGGCGAGGGCTCCCGCGGTGACTTGGTCGTGTCCGATCGATACCAGGAGGACGCGCCCCCCGCGCGTGATGACGGACCCGGAGAGGGAGGAGACCTCGGCGAGCGCTCCGGTCTTCGCCTGGACGTTGCCGACGGCGGGTTCTTCGGTCATGCGCTTGGAGAGCGTGCCGACGAGTCCCGCCCAGGGCAGCAGGCGCATCGTGTCGGCGCTTGTTCCCTGCCCCGAGTAGGAGGCCTTGAGGACTCCGACGAGCGTGTTGGCGCTGATGCGGTCGTTGCTGGACAGGCCGGAGCAGTCCTCGAGGAAGAGGCCCTCGGTGGGGACGCCGGCGGCGCTCAGTGTCGAGGCGACCGTGGATGTCGCCCCCTCGTAGGTCGCGGGCGCTCCGGCTGCGCGAGCGGCGAAGCGGCAGTACTGGTCGGCGAGGGTGTTGTCCGAGTGCGCGAGCATCCAGCGCAGCTGCTCGCCCATCGTCGCGGAGCTGACGGTGGCGAGGGCGGCCGCCCCGGCGGGGGGTTCGCCTGCCTCGCCGAGGGTCGCGTTGATTCCGGCGGCCCCGAGGGCCTGGGCGAACACCTGGGCGACGCGGGCGGGGGAATCGGAGTAGAAGTCGTTTGCGCCCTCGTAGGTGCGCCCGGCGTCAATCGCCATGGGGCCGACTTCCCCCTCGTAGGCTCCCACCTCCTGCGCGTCCCAGGAGGACAGGTGCGATGCGCCCTCGAAGAGCGTTCCCCGCCAGTCGAGGGTCACCGAGGTGACGCCTCGCTGGGCGAGGACGGAGGCCGTGTCGTCGGCCAGGGTTTGCAGGCCCGCGCGCCCGGGTACCTCCCTCGTCTCCGAGGCCCCGATTCCCAGGAGCAGGTCCCCTTCCGAGTCGAGGTAGAGGGTGTGGGAGTCGGCGCCGAGGAGGGCGCTGGTGGTGAGGGTGGCCGTGGGGTCCAGGTGTGCCAGGGCGGTGAAGGCGGTGAGGGTCTTGGTCGTGGACGCGGGGGTGTGCGGGGTGGATGCCTCCGCGTCGAGGAGAACCTGGCCCGTCTGCGCGTCCACGACGGTGCCCCAGGCGGTGTACCCGCCGGCGGCGGCGGCAGCGGCAACGGGCGCCCACAGTTCCTCGACGTTGGCGGGGTCGACGGGCGTGGACGAGGCCTGGGTCCCCTGCGAGGCAACCGCGGCGTCGAGCGTGGGGAGCGCGGGGGGAGGCGCGGCGGCGGGACCGGACGGCGAGCAACCGGCGACCACCAGCGCCGCCGTGCCCACAAGAGCGGCGCTAGCGCTTACAATTGTCCCCATAGACGTGCGTTGCATGGATGTCCCTTCGTGGTTACCTCGGTAGCTACAGTACCCGTCCCTGCCCCGACACAACCACCTGGACCCCCGAGTTTCGGGGGCTGACGCGGAAGGCCAGCCATGGAATTCGACGTGACCATCGAGATCCCGAAGGGAAATCGAAACAAGTACGAGATCGACCACGAGACCGGACGCATCCGCCTGGACCGCATGCTTTTCACGTCAACCCGCTACCCGGACGACTACGGTTTCATTGATGACACGCTCGGCGAGGATGGCGACCCGCTGGATGCCCTGGTGCTCCTGGAGGAACCGACGTTCCCGGGCTGCGTGATCCGCTGCCGCGCGCTGGGAATGTTCCGCATGCGCGACGAGAAGGGCGGCGACGACAAGGTCCTGTGCGTCCCCGCGTCCGACCAGCGCGCCTCGTGGCGCACCGAGATCGAGGACGTGTCTGAGTTCCACCGCCTCGAAATCCAGCACTTCTTCGAGGTCTACAAGGACCTCGAGCCCGGAAAGAGCGTGGAGGGCGCCCACTGGGTTGGCCGCGAGGATGCCGAGGCCGAGATCCGCCGCTCCTACGAGCGCCTCAAGGAGCGCGAGGCGGGGCACTAGGGCCCGGCACGCCACGGCGGGCCACCCCGCCCGCGCACGAGCGCCAACCCCACCCGTAGAAGGGATCCGCATTGGAAACACTCCACGAGTTCGACGAGCGCATCGGATCGTTCCAGACCGACTCGGTCCCCTACGAGCCGGTGTTCGCACTGCCCCCGTCACTGGAGGAGAAGGTGGCTCCGCGCTCCGGCTCGCTGCGGCCCTTCCACGGGGACACGGTCGCTTACTTCCTCGACGACCGGGTCCGGGATCTCGTCGGATCGATCGCGAGCGACCTCCATGCCCGTTTCGGCGAGTCGCTGTCGGAGCCGCTGCCAGTGGAAATGGCGCACGTGACGCTCCACGACCTCCACGCCTCCCCGGACCGGGACCAGGTCCGGCCCCTGGTGGAGGCCAGCTCGGCGCGCGCGAGCGCACTGGTCGCACGGGCGCGCGGGATCGGCCCCATCCGCACGGTGGCCACCGCGGTCTTCAACATGATGAACACGAGCGCCGTCATCGGGGTCAGGGCCGTGGACGAGGAGGAGCACCGCAAGCTGCTGATGGCCCGGGGCTTGTTCGACGAGGTCGTCCCCTCCGGGCCGTTCACGCCCCACATCACCGTGGCCTACTACCGGCCGGCGATGCCCGTGCCGCTGCCCCCCGGCGAGTTCCGTGACGCGCTCGCGCGGCTGACCGGACGGGTCACTGGCTTTCCCGTCGCACTCGCGCCCGAACGCCTGCACGCCCTGCGGTTCGATTCGATGGGCGGCTACTGGGCGGTTCAGCACTGAGCCCGGCTCCGCCGCGTCCGGTGGCGTCCCGCGCCCCGCGGACCGATGGACTGGTCCGCGGGGCGCCGTTCCTCACAGCCTCACGGCGTAGGGCATGATGGACCCCCAGCTGTAGACGCCGGTGATGCGCACGGGCACACCGAAGGTGGGCGCCTCGATCATCTGACCGCCGCCGAGGTAGATCGCGACGTGGTAGATGCCGGACTGGGTGCCGTTGGAGGACCAGAAGATGAGGTCCCCGGCCTCCATGGAGCCGATCGGGACGTGCGTTCCGTAGCCGTACTGGGCGCGCGACAGGTGCGGCAGATCAACCCCGGCACTGCCCCACGCGAGCATCGTCAGGCCCGAGCAGTCCACGCCACCGTAGGACTCCCCGCCCCACACGTAGGGCACCCCGAGGTAGCTCTTCGCCGCAGCGATTGCGGTGGCGGCGCCACCACCGGAGGAAGCGGGCGGAGTGTAGGCGGGAGGCGAGTATGACGGCGGGGTGTAGGAGGGAGCCGTGTCGCCGTCGTCATCGTCATCGTCTTCCGCGACGGACGGGGCCTGGGCCTGGGCCTGGGCCTGGGCCGCTGCAGCCTCCGCCTGGCGGCGCTCCTCAGCGGCTGCGGCGGCAGCCGCCGCCTGCTCGGCGGCGACGCGGGCGGCCTCTTGGCGTTCCGCCTCAAGCGCGGCCTCGCGCTGATTGATCAGGTCGACGGTCGTGTTCTGCTTGGCGGCAAGCTCCTGCACGTAGGCGTTGCGCTGAGCGGCGACGATGGCCGCCTCGTTCTGAGCGGTCGCCGCGGCTCGATTCGCCGCGTCGGTGCGCGCCTGCACCTCGGCGGTGGCCGCCTCCTGGCTGGCCAGCGCACTATTGGCCGCTTCGCGGGTCACCTTGGCAACCTGCTCGAGGGCGGCGACGTTCTGCATCTTCGCCTCGGCCGAGGCGGAGAAGGAGCTGATGCCCGCCTGCTTGGCCTCGACGCTGCGCAGCCCGTCGGAGCCGAGGTAGGGGGCGATCGCGTCGAGCGACCCCCCTCCGCCTCGGTAGGCCGCCTGGGCGACGGACGCGATCTGCTGCTTGCCCTCGTTGAACGCCGCCTCGGCGGCATCCGCATCGGCCGAGGCCTGCGTGGCGGTCGCGCTCGCCTCAGCCAGCGCGATGTTGGCCTCGTTGAGGTCCTCGCCCGCGATCTGCGCGTTCTGGGTCGCGGTTGCCGCGCTCGCGGAGACTTCCGCCAGCTTGACCTCGATCTGCGCCACGCTCATCTTGGCCGCTTCTTCGGCGGCCTTGGCGGCGGCAATCTCCTCCTCGGAGGGGGCGGCCTGTGCCACCTGGGGCAGGACCAGGAGGGCACATGCGGCCAGTGCCGACAGGCCCAGGCGGATGGATCCGCGTCGTCTCATCGTCGTCTCATCTCGTTGGCGGAAGCGCCCGTGGGCGCGTACATGACAATGAGCGTAACCACTTTCGTCACGCTTGGCAACAAACGCAACAAGATTCCCAGATCTCACAAACATCACAATCGCAACATCTGTAATATTCACACCATAAATACCGAGCAATTACTAGGACATTCCCCCGCCCAGCAACACGCTTGTGACATGCGTCATCCCCTCGGACTTTTCGCCTCCCATTCACCCCGTCACACACGTCCGCCATGCGAAACAGCCCCGGCGCTCCCGCCGCGAATACCGAAAGATAGGGGGCATGAACCGTCGAATGCGCCGCTGACTGCGCGTCAGCACAAGCGACTGCCGCGCAGTCCCCCGACAGCGGGACGCGCCTCGACGCATGCACACCACGCCCACGCGGCCCGCCTCCGGGGAATCAACGACGACACGCCACCCCACGCAAGGAGCCGCCAATGACCACCAACGACTGGGCCTTCGAGACCAAGCAGATCCACGCCGGGTTCGCCATCGACGAATCGATGGGCGCGACCGCGCTGCCCATCTACCAGACCTCCTCCTACGCCTTCGCCGATACCGGACAGGCTGCCGGACGCTTCGCCCTGCGAGAGCTCGGCCCGATCTACACGCGCCTGAACAACCCGACGACCGATTCGGTGGCCGCCCGCATCGCCGCCCTTGAGGGCGGCGTCGGCGGCCTGCTCGTGTCCTCCGGCCAGTCGGCGACCGCCCTGTCGCTCCTCGCCCTGGCCGTGGCCGGCAACAACATCGTTGCCTCCCCCTCCCTCTACGGCGGCACGGTCACTCTCCTGAAGAACACGCTCGGACGCCTGGGCATCGAGGCCCGATTCGTTCCCGACCCGCTCGACGCGAACGCCTGGCGCGCCCTGGCCGACGACAAGACGGTGGCCTTCTTCGGCGAATCCATCCCCAACCCCCGCGGCGACATCCTCGACATCGAACCGATCGCGACGGCCGCACACGAGGTCGGCGTCCCACTCATCGTCGACAACACGGTCGCCACCCCCTACCTCGTGCGGCCCATCGAGTGGGGAGCAGACATCGTCGTCCACTCGGCGACCAAGTATCTGGGCGGCCACGGCACGTCCATCGCGGGCGCGATCGTGGACTCCGGCGCCTTCGACTTCGCCTCCCAGCCCGAACGTTTCCCGCTGTACAACACGCCGGATGAGTCCTACCACGGCCTCGTCTACGCCCGCGACCTGGGCGTGGGGGGCGCCCTCGGCGCGAACCTCGCCTTCCTCTTGCGCATCCAGACGCTCGTCAATCGGGACCTCGGGGCCGTCACTTCCCCCTTCAACGCGTTCCTCATCTCGCAGGGCATCGAAACGCTGTCCCTGCGCGTCGAGCGTCACGTCTCCAACGCCCTGGCGGTCGCGCGCTTCCTCGAGGAGCACCCGGACGTCGAGTCGGTCAACTACGCGGGCCTGGAGTCCTCCCCCTACTACGAGCTGGGCCGAAAGTACGCTCCCCTGGGCGTGGGCGGCCTGCTGTCCTTCGACATCAAGGGCGGCTACGAGGCCGGCCGTGCTTTCGCCGACGGCGTGCGCCTGCTCCCCATCGTGGCCAACATCGGCGACGCGAAGTCCCTGGTCATCCACCCCGCCTCGACGACGCACTCCCAGCTCACGCCCGACGAGCTCGTCAAGGCCGGCGTTGCACCCGGAACCGTCCGCCTCTCGATCGGCCTGGAGAACATCAAGGACATTCTGGCCGATCTGCAGTTGGGCTTTGACGCCGCCCGCGCAGCCACTGCCTAAGCCACGGTGGCGGCGCCCCTCCCGCGCCGCCACCACCGACCCACGGACCAGCCACGTCACGGCAGAGACGAAAGAGGATACGATGAGCCGCCACAGCCTCCCCCCAGCTCCCACGTCCGGCGCGTGGCGGGAAGGGGATCCGCCGGCGTTGCGCCAATTCGCCAACCTGGGCGCCCAGCGCCTGGAGAACGGGACGGTCCTGCCCAGCGTCACCCTCGCCTACGAGACGTGGGGAACCCTGGATGAGGCGTCCTCGAACGCGGTGCTCATCCTGCACGCCCTGACCGGGGACGCGCACGTGTGCGGCGAGGCCGCCCCCGGGCAGCCCACCCCCGGCTGGTGGGAGAAGATCGTGGGACCGGGGCGCATCATTGACACGGAACGCTACTTCGTGGTCGCCGCGAACGTCCTGGGGGGATGCCAGGGGTCCACGGGACCGGCCTCGCTTGCCCCCGACGGCGCGCCCTGGGGGTCGCGTTTCCCGGTCGTGTCCACGCGGGACCAGGTCCGCGCCGAGGCGCGTCTGGCCGACCTGTTGGGGATCGACTCCTGGAGCCTCGTGGTCGGCGCGTCCCTCGGCGGTCACCGCGCCATCGAGTGGGCGGTGACCTACCCCCAGCGGGTGGAGCGCCTGGTGGTCGTCGCGTCGGGCGCGCAGACGACCGCCGAGCAGGCGGCGTGGACCCACACGCAGATCCGCGCGATCCAGCTGGATCCTGCGTGGCGGGGCGGCGACTACTACGCCGGGCCCGGACCCTGTGCAGGCCTGGCCCTGGCCCGCCAGATCGCGCACACGACCTACCGCTCTCCCTCCGAGCTGGACGAGCGTTTCGGTCGGATTCCCCAAAACGACGAGGATCCCCTGCACGGCGGGCGCCTCGCGGTCGAGTCCTACCTGGACTATCACGGCGAGAAGATCGTGCGCCGTTTCGACGCCGGCTCCTACGTGGCCCTGTGTCGTTCAATGCTCTCCCACGACGTTGGCCGCGACCGCGGCGGAGTTGCCGAGGCCCTCAAGTCCGTCACGGCGCGCACGCTCGCCGTCGCCGTCGATTCGGATCGCCTGTTCTACCCCGAGCAGGTCTGGCAGATGGCGTCGGGCATTTCGGGTGCCTTCTACCGCGAGATTCACTCCGACCACGGCCACGACGGCTTCCTCATCGAGTCGGACCAGCTCACGGCCCTCCTGGATGAGTTTCTCAACGAGCGCATCCCTTCTCGCGCCTCGTCCTTCGCGTAGGGTCGCGACCGGCCCCCTCCCTCGCGCGCGGCGCTCCCCGGCGTCCGCGTCGCGCTCGCCAGGTCCGCCTTTGAGCGCGTTATGCTGACCCTATGAGCGCATCCACCGATCCGATGGCTTCGGGGCACGCACGCCCCGAAGCGGCCGATCTCTCCGGTTTCTCCGGTGTCCCCACCGACGCCTCGCACGAGGCCGCGCCCGAGCGCGACGTCATGGCGCCGTGGGGCGAGGCGGGTCCCCCCGGCCGGGACTGGGCGCCGGACATCCTCGGCCCGGGTTTCTCCTCGCGCACGATCGAACTCCTGGACGACGCGGAGGGAGAGTGCGTGGCCACCCTCGTGCGCGCGACTCCCACGACGGACGCGCGCGTGACGGTCCTGTACCTGCACGGGCGCAACGACTACTTCTTCCAGACGGAGATGGCCCAGCGCCTGTCCGCCGCTGGCGCGGCCTTCTACGCGCTGGACATGCGCAAGTACGGACGCAGCCTTCGCCCCCACCAGACGATCGGCTATGCCGACGACCTCTCCGTCTACGACGAGGAGATCGGCCTGGCCATCGAGCTTATCCGCGACGAGCGCGACGACGATCCCCTCGTCCTCATGGGCCACTCGACGGGGGGCCTCATCGCCACCCTGTGGGCGCATCGTCACCCCGGGGTTTTGGCGGGCCTGATCCTGAACTCGGCGTGGTTGGAGATGCAGTCGATGAGCGCCTGGCGCGGGGCGATGGCGCCCGTGATCGGCAGGATCGCCTCGCGCAGCCCGATGTGGGAGGTGCCCACGGGAGGATCGGACCTCTACGGCCGATCCCTCGCCGGGCGCGCCTCGTCGGGCCTGCCCATCCCGGCCGGGCTCGCCGAGGATGACCCGTCGGTCGCGGGATGGCCGATTGCCCACGAGTGGAAGCGCCCCGAATCCTACCCGGTGCCCGCCTCCTGGCTGGAGGCCATCATGGCCGGGCACGAGACGATCGAGAAGGACGTGGCGCTGGAGTGCCCGGTCCTGTCGATGGTGTCGACCTCCGCGTACTTCGACGAGGAGTGGAGCGAACGTGCCTTCGTCTCCGACACCGTCCTGGATCCGGTTGTGATCGCTCAGCGCAGCCTCAACCTGTCGAACATGGTCACGATCGCGCGTTTCCCGGGCAAGCACGACCTGGTTCTCTCGGATGCTCCCGTGCGAGAAGCCGTCTACGACACGATGCTGGGATGGCTGGCGGCCTTCGTCAAGTGAGGCAGGTGGGGACCGACGTCAGCGATTCACCCGGCGTCGGGCCCCACCACCGCCCGTGTCAGTGTCGGGCTGAGCGGCGCCCCCGCGGAGAGTCGGAGTACTCGCGCACGATCTCCCGGTTGATCTCATCGAGGGCCTCCGCAAGCGTCGGCCCGAGCCTATCTCCGATGCGCACCAGAGCCCAGGCCTGGATGTGCCCGAGTCCTCGCGCCGTCAGGAGGGTGTCGAGGGACGGGTAGGTCAGGCCGGCGCCGAAGATCGCGCCGTTGGCCTCCAGCATGAGGTCGGCGGGCAGGCCGAGCTCGCTCCGTGCGACGAGGGGGGTGTCCTCGCCGAGGATCTGGGCGAGGGCGCGCAGCCCGGATTCGTCGCGGCTGAGGACGGGGACCCCCTCCTCCCGGGCCTGGATGACCTCGACAGATTCCTCGGCGTGGTCCACGAACGAGTCGGTGGCCGCGTAGGTGGCTCCGGCGTCGTTGAGCTCGCCGATCTGCGCGCGCCGGGACGCACGGCTGCCGAGGTGTGCGGGGCGCTCCGAGGGGGCCTCCTCCTCGTCCTCCTCGGCCGCGTTCTCCTCGGGCTGCTCGCGCGTGGCGTCGGAGTCTTGCTCGTCGTCGCCTCCGGGCAGCTCGCCCTCGCCTTGCGCCCGTGCTGCGCGATCGTCGTCGCGCGGATCGAGGGTCACGGAGGACTCCGCCGGTCCTTCGTCGTCGTCCGCATCGGCCTCGTCGGCCTCGCCGGGGTCGTTCGTCTCGGCCTCGCCCGGGTCGCGGTCCTCCTGGAGGTCTGCCGGGCTCTCGTCATCCTCGGCCCCCTCATCCGGGTCTTCCGAGGTCTCCTGTTGCTCGGCGGCGTCCGCGTCTTGCGCCCCATCGGCGTGCGCGTCGTCACCGGCGTCCGCCTCACCGTCCCGCCCCTGGGCCGTCTCGTCGGCCAGGTCGGCGTCGGAGGCACCCTCGGCTTCAGAGGGCTGCCAGGGAGCCGGAGGCTCCTCGCTCGCCGGATAGCTGAACACGTCGCGCAGGTGGGGCGCGACCTTCGGGGTCGGGCGAGTGGTCGGCGTCTCGCCGTCCGACTCGGCGTCGCACTCGTCGCGGGCATCCGGCTCCTCGCAGCCCGGCTCCTCGCTGCCCGGCTCCTCGTTGTCCGGCTCCTCGTTGTCCGGCTCCTCGTTGTCCGGCTCCTCATCCTGGGCCTGACGGTCGCCTGGCGCCTGCGACGGGAGAGACTCCTGCTCGACCTCGCCGAAGCTCGGGCCGGACGTCAGCTCGGGGGCGGCAGCCGCGGAGGCAAGGACCTGCGGGGCGTGACCGTAGAGGCGCGGCCCGACGGCGTTGACGTCGAGGAAGAGGCGCCCGTTGGACATCTGACGCAGGTTCATCAGGTGAACCTCGACGCCGGACGTGGCGAGCAGGGACAGGGCGGGGCGAACCGACGGATCAATCTCGCCCGCGACCATGATGAGCCTGGGACCAGGCCCCACCGCGGGAGGCATCGAGTCCCGGAATTGCGCCCACCCGGTGCGGAAACCCTCGGGCCCCGACGGGTACTCGTTGGCCAGATCCGCCCAGGAGATGGAGGCGACCTCGGCCAGGCGCGAGAGCGAGGTGATCAGCGTGTCGGAGTCCAGCTCCTTGAGGATCTCGACGGAGACGATCTGGCCGGTCACGTCCAGGGCTGTCAGGCGGGGAGTCTCCTCTTCCCCCTGGCCCGTCATGTCACGCCAGGTCACCGGGAAGAGGGGACGGGAGACGATCTGCAGGACCTGCTGACAAATTGCGTCGACCAGCTCCGGACCCAGGTCTTGGGCGACCGGGTACCCGAATTGAGCGGGTACGAGGCGTCCGTCCTCGAACTCAAACAGGGCCATCGCTCTTTCCTCCAAGTGTGTGGGGCACTCGTGGTCATTGTTCCACACGTTCCAAAAGAAGCAGGGAGGACACAGGGGAATTGCGATAGATACCACGTAATTATTTGGGGTGTCGAGCCTCACTCGGCACACCATCTCGGCTGTCGCACACGCCACCTGCCGATGCCTTCACATCGGTAGAATGCGACCCACACCGCACATTCGCCTCCCCTCCACGCTGCCCCCAGGACCGTCCCATGCCAGATCCTGACATTCGCGACGGGGAACTCGACCAGTTCTCCCACGCCCTGCGCAAGCTCTCCGACTCCCTCTTTGGCTACACGGACTCCAACGGCAAGGAACATACGGGAGCCTACGACCAGGCTCAAGCGGAATACAACAAGGCGCTGGCGGAATACGAAACGACAAAGGCCGCCTGCGACAAGAAGCGAGCCACACAGATCCCAGACGACGTCCACAAGGGCCGCGCCGCCTACGACGACACGGAGCTGACCGAGGCACACAAGAAGGCGGAGAAAGCGAAGGAGGCTTACGACGACCTCGCCGCCATTCGCAACGAGACCAACAACTCCGAACGGCGAAAGGCGGGCCGAGCCGAGACCTACCTGCTCGACTTCAACTACGACAAAAAGTACGAGCGCACGAGCGCGATCGCCTCCTCCGACAAGGCGCTCCCCACGATGGCTCCGGGGACCGTCGACAACGTCGTCACGTTCGGCTCTCCCGGATCAGGCGTGCGCAACATTGACGCCTACGGACTGCCCGAGGGCCACGTCTACGAGTCATCAATCCCCGATGGCGACGCCGTCCAAGGCCTGGGTCCCGACGCCTCGTACGGGACGAACCCCCGCAAGCTCGAGGGCATCACTCACCTGAGCGCAGACGCGACCGATGCCGCGAACTACTGGACGCCGACTCCCCCGAGTATCGCAGGAGCTGCGGGGGTCATCGAACGCGCGATTCACGGCTTCGACAACCACATGGCGTACTTCGAAGAGGGCACGCGCACCTCGCAGGACTTCGCCAACATCATCGCAGGCGCCAAGCCAACAACCGACGAGGAGTGGGAGGCCCTCAAGAAGGCGCGCGGCAGCCCCCAGCCGCCGACCGACGACGAGTCGCAGTGGTGGAAGCAGGCGCTCATCGGATACTAGCGCCAACGCTGACACATTCCGAACAACTATTTGCGCTTCACCTCGCCTGAGCCGTATCGTTGTGTAGGATACTGAGGGTAGCGCGGACGACGAATGGCACAATCTCTTCCATCCGGTTAAACTACTGCGCATCACGAAGCGAGCAACAGACAGGGCGGAGAAATGGGCAGAGAAAGCCTGCGCATCGTTGAGTATTCGGCGCCAGAATCACGAGTTCCGGCATCGGAGGAGACCTGCCGCGAACTCTCTCCCTACTGCCTTCACGTCGGCTCACGCCCGCGCCTCTACCCGGATACTTCACAGACGGTCAGGCCTCATCTCCCCCCTATCGAGCCCATGCCCGTTCCCGTGACACCTTTCCCGAGGCTTTACGGCGACGACCCCGAACCCGCCTAGAGCCGCGCGGCCCGCCCTCTGTCGGCGCCATCCCCCTCGCTCCTCACGCGCGCACCGATCAGCCATCCGCACAGCGGATAGCCTCGGCCAGGCCCCCGAGCCCGTGACACACTGGGTCCATGAGCGATAGCTTCCTGGAGGAACTGCGCGCACTCATCGACGTCGACGACGGGGTGGGGACACGCGCGCGCTACTCCTCCGACGCCGGCCTGACGCGCATCCCGCCGCTCGCCGTCGCCTTCCCTCGCACGCAAGAACAGGCCCTCGCGGCCTTCGACCTCGCCCGCGCACGCGGGGTGCCCCTGACCGCGCGCGGGGGCGGCACCTCGTGCGCGTCGAATGCGATCGGCCCGGGCCTGGTCCTCGACTTCTCGCGCCACATGAATCGCGTCCTACACATCGATCCCGACGCACGCACCGCCACCGTCGAACCGGGGTGCGTTGGCTCAACCCTCCAGGCAGCCGCCGCCGCCCACGGCCTGCGCTTCGGACCCGACCCCTCCTCGCAGAACCGGGCCACGATCGGCGGGATGGTCGCCAACAACGCCTGCGGCCCCCACGCCACGGCCTGGGGACGCACCTCCGACAACATCGTCTCCCTGGAATGCGTCGACGGGCGCGGGAGGCGCTTCACCGCCACGACCTCGCACGACGCGGGCCTGAGCTGCGTGCCCGACCTGGCCCCCCTCATCGACTCTCACCTCGCTCCCATTCGGACCCAGCTGGGCCGCTTCAAGCGCCAGGTGTCCGGCTATTCCCTCGAGCACCTCACCCCCGAGGGGGGACGCAACCTGGCCGCCATGCTCGCCGGAAGCGAGGGCACCCTCGTCCTCATCCTGTCCATCACGGTGCGGCTCGTCCCCCTCCCCGACGCGCCCGTGCTCGCCGCCCTCGGCTACCGATCCATGATCGACGCCGCGGACGACGTTCCCTCGCTCCTGGCCCACTCACCCCTCGCCGTCGAGGGGATGGACCGGCGCCTCGTCGACGTCGTGCGCGCACACAGGGGGCCAGGCGCCGTCCCCGCCCTGCCCGACGGCGATGGCTGGCTGCTCGTGGAGGTCGGAGCCGCGGGCGAAGACGTGGAGACCTCACTCACCCGCGCACGCGCCCTGTGCGCAGACTCGGCCGCCATCGACACGGTCGTCTACCCGCCCGGGGCTCAGGCCTCGGCGCTGTGGAGAATCCGCGCCGACGGGGCGGGCCTGGGAGGGCGCACCCCGCCGGACGAGACGGGCGCCGACCGGCAGGCGTGGCCGGGCTTCGAAGACGCCGCCGTTCCGCCCCGCAACCTCGGCGCCTACCTTCGGGACTTCACGGCCCTCATGGAGGAGTTCGACATTGACGGCCTCCTGTACGGACACTTTGGTGACGGCTGCGTCCACGTCCGCCTCGCCATGCCCCTCGACACCCCGGTCGGCGTGGCGCACTCGCGGGCTTTCCTCCAGTCCGCCGCCCGCATCTGCGCCTCCCACGGCGGCTCGGTCTCCGGCGAGCACGGCGATGGGCGCGCACGCGGGGAGCTCCTGCGCTTCATGTACTCCCCCGACATGCTCGACCTCTTCGCCCGCGTCAAGCACGTCTTCGATCCCGATAACATCCTCAATCCCGGGGTGCTGGCCTCCCCGATGGACGCCGCGAGCGCGGCCTCCCGCGCCTTGGCACGGCGGGAGGCCGCCACGTCCGCTTCCTCGCAGTCCCCCCGGGGCACTTCCGACCACCCCCTCGAGTGCCAGCCCGGCGTCGATCCCCTCGACGCCAACCTGCGCCGCGTCGCGGCGCACCCCATGCCCGCGGATGGGGGCTTCGCCTTCGCGAGCGACCGGGGCGACTTCACGTCCGCCGTCCACCGCTGCACCGGAGTCGGCAAGTGCCGTGCGGGCGTGAGCGGAACCTTCATGTGCCCGTCCTACCTGGCGACCCGGGAGGAGAAGGACGTGACCCGCGGGAGGGCGCGGATCCTGCAGGAGGCCGCCAACTCTCGTCTCGTGCGCGCCATCGACTCCCCCGAGGTCCTCGAGGCCCTCGACCTGTGCCTCGCGTGCAAGGCCTGCTCGGCCGACTGCCCGGCGGGGGTTGACATGGCTCGCTACCGCTCCGAGGTCCTGTATCGCACGTACAGGGGACGAGTGCGGCCCCTCAGCCACTACACGCTCGGCTGGCTCCCGCGCCTGACCCGCGTGAGCGCACGGGTTCCGGGGCTGGCAGCCCTCGGCAACGCCGTCCTGTCCGTCCCGCTGCTGCGGCGCCTCGCGTTCCGCGTCATCGGCCTGGATCCGAGGAGGGGGATGCCGCCGCTCCAATCCGGCACCTTTGGCGCGTGGGCCGCCAAACACTCGCTGCTGGCCTCCGAGGTTCCGGGGGACGCCGGTGCAGCCGCCGTCACCGCGGGGGAGCCCGGGCGCGACGAGCCGGGCGCCTCGCCCGCACTGTCGGGTCCGCGCGACCCGAGCGGTCGCCCGTACGCGCTCGTGTGGGCGGACTCCTTCAGCCAGACCCTCGACGACGCGGGGGCGCGCGCAGTCGTGGATGTACTCGACGCGAACGGCTTCGCCCCCATCGTCGCGCCCGACGCGTGCTGCGGACTCACGTGGATTACGACCGGACAACTGTCGGGGGCGAAGAAGCACCTGACGGAGTTGCTCTCCACGCTCGCCCCCTTCGCCGCCGCCGGGATTCCCATCATCGGCGTAGAGCCCTCGTGCACGGCCGTGCTGCGCGACGACCTGCGTGACCTGTTGCCCGAGGACCCCCGCAGCGCCCTCGTCTCGCGCGCGACGCACACGCTCGCCGAGGCGCTGTCCGCCGTGCCCGACTCTGCGCGCCGCCTGCCCGACCTGAGCGGCGTCACGATCGTTGCTCAGCCTCACTGCCACCACTACTCCGTCATGGGATGGGACACCGACCAGGCGCTCTTGGAATCCCTGGGAGCGCGCGTGTTGCGCCTGGAGGGATGCTGCGGCCTGGCGGGCAATTTTGGCATGGAGGCGGGGCACTACGACCTCTCGCTCGCCGTCGCCTCACATTCGCTGCTGCCCACGTTGTCAGCGCATCCGGAGGCCGTGTATCTGGCCGACGGCTTCTCGTGCCGCACTCAGGCCTCGCAGCTGGCCGGACGCGCGGGCGTCCACCTGGCGACGCTGCTGGCGGAGCACGGTGTCAGGTCTGGTGCGCTGTCGGCGGAGCGCTAGCCTGAGTATGGTGTCAGGTCTGGTGGTGTGCTGCTGGCTGAGCGCTAGGCGGGCGTGGCGTCAAGCCTGGTGGGGCACTGCGCAGCGGCCGAACACGGCCGCATCCAGGGCGGTGACATGCTGAGAAACGCGGCACACATACCAATCGGTCAGGTACAATGAAACCATGTATTTCTTCGTCGCCGTGATGCTGTGGTTGTTGTTCTTCTTCGCTATCTGGTACTACAAAAAGCTCGTCCTGTGGCTGCTTTTCTCCCCGGACTACCTCCTCATCATCGGCGCGGTCGGCGCCTTCACCGTCGATCACATGTGGTGGCTCACCTCGACCAGGCAGGCCCACTACGTCTGGGCGACCCTGGCGATGATGGCCGTC
>ERZ1674093.81-NODE-82-length-18741-cov-33.890132_pt1 | contig 18741 bp, 22 predicted proteins | sample MGYA00581116_ERZ1674093 | MGnify/ENA primary metagenome ERZ1674093 (study PRJEB41354, sample SAMEA4873337) | human saliva metagenome | biome: human-associated habitat [ENVO:00009003]; feature: mouth environment [ENVO:08000002]; material: saliva material... | reverse complement strand
GCGGTTGCCGGCTGGTTCACTGGCACCCTCGTGCCCATGCTTCAGAACGCCTGGGACGCGATCAGCGCGGCCCTTCAGTGGCTGTGGCACAACATCTTCGAGCCCGTCTGGAACGGTATTCGCGGCGCGGTCGATGCGGTTGCCGGCTGGTTCACTGGCACCCTCGTGCCCATGCTTCAGAACGCCTGGGGGGCCGTCGCCGGCGGCATCAGCTGGCTCCGCGACCGGTTCTCCGACATTTGGAGCTGGATCAAGAACAACATCGTTTCGCCGATCGTTGACTGGTTCCAGGACCATGTTGTTTCCGCGTTCAACAATGTCAAGGACGGTGTGGTCGCCGCGTTCAACGTGATGAAGGACGGCATCTCCAACGCGTGGAACGCGATCAAAGACATCGCCGCCGTGCCGGTCAGGTTCGTCGTGAATACTGTCGCGGCCGGCATTGTTAACGCCTACAACAAGGTCGCGTCGAAGTTTGGCGCGGACCAGGCGGATGTGCCGCACGTTGATTTCGCGGTCGGCGGCTACACGGGCGCGGGCGGCCGGCTAGAGCCGGCCGGCGTGGTTCACAAGGGTGAGGTTGTCTGGTCCCAGGCGGATGTCGCCCGCTGGGGCGGGCCGAGCGTGGTGGACGCGATGCGCCGGTGGCGCGGCTACGACAAGGGCGGCTTCGTCGGTGACGCGATCGGCGGCCACGACCTGGGCACCTCCCACGGCGACGACCTGGGGGACATCATCAAGAATTTAGTCAAGGGGCCGGTGGACTTCTTCAAGGGCCTGATCGGGAATCTGATGGACGGGCTCGGATCGTCGAGCTGGGTCGAGGTCATCAAGGGCGTCCCGCGGCACATCGCGGAGGTGATCGGCGAGTGGGTCAAGAAGCACATGTCGGACTGGTTCGGGGGCGGCTCCGGGTCGGAGGCTTTCGACGGCTGGTGGGAGACGGCGGTAGCGATCATCCCGGAGATGGCGCCGTACAAGAACATTGCGGCGACGGTTGCGAGGATGGAGTCTGGGTTCAACCCGACGATCCAGAACAATTGGGATTCGAACGCGGCGGCTGGCCACCCGTCCGCTGGCCTGATGCAGTTCATTCAGCCGACCTTCGAGGCGTACAAGCACCCCGGCTTCGATAATTGGCTTGGCGCGGTCGATCAGCTACTTGCCTGGTGGCATTATGTGAATGCCCGCTACGGCGGCCCGATGAACATTCCGGGTATCGTGTCGATGGCCGGCGGCGGCGGCTACGTCGGGTACGCCAGGGGTACGAGCAACGCGCAGGCCGGTCTGGCGTGGGTCGGTGAGAATGGGCCGGAGCTGATCAGGTTCCGCGGCGGGGAGCAGGTCGTGCCGAACAGCCGCCTCGCGGAAGAGGCGGGCGGCCGGAAGTACGTGTTCGCGCCGACCTACTATGATGATGGTAGGAGCGTGCGCCGCGACTTCGAGGATTGGCGGCATGCTCTCGGGATGGAGCTTGTCTGATGGCGACCGATACGCTGACGCTGACCGACGGGGCCGTGGTGTTCGCGTGTTCCCGTTCGGCGCGGATCGCCGTGCCGCCCGCGAACCTGTTCACCACCTCGTCGGGGCTGGATGGGGGGCTCGGGGTGTCCTCGAAGAAGACGGACCGGCTCGGTGACGGGGTGTCGCAGTCCGGGTGGCGGCGGCCCGGCCGCGAGATCACGGTAGGCGGCATCTTCTTCGCCGCGGACGAGGCCGGTAGCCGCGCGTTCATCACGATGTTGGATGGTCTTGGCGCGGACGGTAGGCTGATGCGGCTCGAGCGACACGCCGGCCCGGATGTGCGCTGGTGCGATGTGCGGCTGGATGGGGACCCGAAGGTGACCGCGGTTGTCGAGGACGACTTTGGTCGGATCGAGTGGGAGCTTCCGCTGTACGCGCCGGACCCGCACTTGTACGGGCGGGATCGTACGGTGCAGGCGACTACGGCGGCGGACGGCTACGGCCTGGTGTGGCCGCTGTTCGGCGCGGGCGTCCTGGACTGGGGGACGAGCGGGCCGGGCGTGAATGGCGTGTTGTGGAACGCTGGCACTGTCGACGCGTGGCCTGTCGTGACCGTGGTGGGGAACGCGGCGTCAGGGTTCGCGCTGTTGGACGGGCAGGGGCACGAGGTTGTGTACCGCGGGGCTGTGACGGTGCAGGCGCCTGTGACGGTGGATTTCGGGGCTGGGTCAGCCATGCAGTCCGGCTCTGACAGGAGCGAGCTGCTGACGGGGCGGGGCTGGTGGTGCGTGCCGGCCAACGGGGGCCGAGTTGCGCCTTCAGTTAGGTCGCTTCAGGCGGGCGCGTCCTGCCGGGCCAATTTTGTTTGCTATGACACCTACTACTGACGGGGAGAGATATGGCGCAGCTTGGGGCGGCCGCGGATTCGGCTGGGCAGAAGACGACGCCGGAGACGGCGCAGAAGATCATCGCGGCGCAGTACACTAACTCGGGCTCGTCGCCTGTTGTCGCGGGCGGGAAGGTGGAGGGGACGGGGACTCTCGTCTACCACGCCAAGGCCGGTGTCGGGGTGCACAAGACCGGGAGCGGAGCCGTGTATGTCGCCTGGGGTGACACTGATACTGCCCTGACTACCGCGCCGGCTACCGGCACTGCGACCGACGTGATCGGCGTCGACGCCGACGGTGTTGTCGGCGTGTGGCGCGAAGGATCGCAGCCTGACGGCTGTGTCGTGCTGGACAAGAGGACGATCGCCGCCGGTACGACCGCGACGACCGCGACCACAAGCGGGTACGACGTGAAGTACGCGACCCCGTACGGCGCGCGGCTCGGCGAGCTGGCGTACTGGCAGGAGAACGCGGCGCCCGGTACCCCTGTCGCGGCGGACTGGAATGTGACGCTGGACTTCGACCTGCCTCAGGACCGTGGCGTCGCGGTGGAGATCTGTCAGGAGCTGCACACCGAGGAGCGGAACGACGTGAACCCTGCCTCGATGCTCTGGTCTGTCGCGATGGACGGCGGGCAGGCGTGGAAGTTCGAGCTGCCTGTGGACCGCCGCTGGGTTCTGCGGCAGCACACTGTCCTGTTCCGGTGGGTTCTGGCCGGGCACCACACTGTGACGATCTCGCGTCATCTTCAGTGGCGTCAGGATGGCGGCACGATCATCAAGCATTTCGGCGGGGCCGACGGCTACTGTGTCGGCTACTACCGGGTGCAGGATACGGGGCCGGTCGAGTGAGCTGGGCGGCGTGGCTTGTCGAGACGGCCTCTGGCGCGGTCGGGCCGCGCTGCCGGCTCCTGTCGGGCGGGAAGACCACGGTCGCGGTGTCGGCGGCGGGCTCCTGGGAGCTGACGGTTGACGGGGGCTGGCTTGACACGGTGCCGATGCGCTGGTGGTACCCGTGGGCGTCCGGGGCGCTGATCTGTCACCGGGAGGATGACAGGGAGCCGTGGAGGCCGGTCATGCTCGGGCCGGCCACGGCGATGCCGGTCGCGTCGGCCGGGCCGCGTGGCATGCAGGGCGAGCCGGTGACGCTGAAGGGCGGCTGCATGCGGGAGATGCTCGACCGGCGGATCATCACTGGGCCGCGTGACTGGAACGCCCCCGAGGGCACCTGGGAGCTGCAACATCAGACGGTCCGGTTCGAGGGCGTCTCGCTGGGGACGATGATGGAGAAGCTCATCGAGCTGGCGATGGCGCGCCGCGGCGGCCGGCTGCCGATCGTGTTCGACCCAGCCCTGCGGCAGGAGGGTATGCCGCGTGATGATTCGCACACGTGGACGTACTACGCGTACAACCTGTCGAATGACGGGTGCGGGAAGCTGATCGATGACCTGTGCGGCCGTATAAACGGGCCCGACTGGGCGTTCCGGCCCAGGCTCGCGGGCGTCCTGTCGGGGGAGCCGGACCGGGCCGAGGCGCTGTTCGCGCACGGCGTCGAGGGGCAGCCGCATATCCCGCAGGAGCGCACGGTCGTGTGGGATGCGACCAGGCCGCGCGGGCCGGTGACGGGCCTTGAGATCGCGCAGGACGCGTCGAAGATGTACACGCGCCGGTGGGCTACCGGCGACGGGCAGGACGCTGACGTGCTGATGGATGTGCGGCAGGCGGATGATCTGCTGGGCGCGGGTATGCCGCTGATGGAGGATGTCACGTCTTTCTCTTCGACGACGACGCACGGCAATCTGCTGTCGCATGTGGACGCGCTTGTCGCGGCGGGCCGGGCCCCGACTGTGCAGTGGACTGTGACCGTGGATGTGTCCGCGCCGGGCTGCCGGCTCGGGGTAGACTGGTGGCCTGGGGATAGGGTGCGGCTGCTGCTGCCGCCGTCGCGGGCGGGCGCCGCATGGTCGGAGCAGGCCCGCTGGCGGCCGTACCCGGCGCAGCCGCGAGAGCTGCTTGTGACGGTCATGTCCGCTGACTGCGATCTCGATACGGAGGCTGTGAAGGTGAAGATGCAGGAGGACCAGGCGTGATTAGGCGCGATCTTGACCCGTCGGCGCGGCAGGTTGCGGCTGCGCTGGCTGCCCGTCTTGAGGCGGCCCGCGGCGGGGTCCCCGGCGTGATGGCGGGCGGCGGTGATGTTTCCGCGCCCCAGGACACGGACACTGGCGAGACGACGCCGGGCGGCGGGGTCGTCGGCCGGCGCGGGCCGGCCGCGTCGCTGCGGGACCTGGGCGGCCGTGTCGAGAAGGTCGAATCGGCCGTGAAGGGCCTGACGATGGGCGTGTCCACACAGGGCCGCTGGAACACCGTGTCCACGTCGGACGCGCCGGGCAGCGCGGACGGCTACCCGGAGGGCGCATGGTGGACGAAGGTCGCCTCCGAGGATTCGCTGACGCCGGTCGCCCTGTGGACGGTCGCCGGCGGGAAGTGGGAGACCCAGCCGCTGCCGGCCAGCCAGACGGTGGCGCCGGTCATGAACACCGGCCTGATCAGCGCCGGCGCGGTCGCCGCCGCGATCATCCGGTCCGACGAGTTCTGGACGGCCCTGACCGGGCAGCGCGTCGGCTTCAACAGGGACGGATTCCAAGCCTACAACCAGTGGGGGCAGCAGACCGTCCGGCTGGACGGCTCGGACAATGTGCTCATGGGGACGCTGCGCTCCGGGGAGGCCACTATCACCTCGTGGGCGCAGGGCGCCTCCTACGCGGCCGGGGTCCTGTTCGGCGCCTACGACCCGTCCAAGGCGGACGAGGTGCCGCGTGTCCTCGGGTCGTGGCCCGACAAGGATTCCGGCGCCGACCTGATCCTCGCCTCCGGCCTTCACGAGGACGCGCAGGGGGTGCTCCAGTTCTCTCACGCGACCGGGAAGGTGTCGCTGACCCAGCAGGACGGGGCGGCGAAGGCCGAGCTGACCCTGAGGACGGACACGCAATCCTACATTGGCGGCTACTCGAAGCAGGAAGATAACTCTTCGGGCATCCAGTTCGGCAACGGCTGGGTGGATTTCATCGGGAAGTTGGGCACGAAGCTCACCGGCTCCATGGTCCGCGTCGGCATCGTCCCGTTCGGCCACATGGCCGCGGGCATGATCAACCGCACCGACGTGAAGCCGGACGGGGGCGGCCAGGTGAAGCCCGGCTACAAATGGCTTCCCAGCGTCGTTGTGTACGACTGGGCTGATGGTGGCCAGTTTGTGCCGAAGGTCACGTCGGCCAACGATGCAGGCTTCAGAGTCGTCACAGAGTGCACGGCCGGCGGCTCGGACAGCGCCGGGCTCCTCTACCTTGCGGTCAGGGTGGACGCGTGGTGACCGTCATGCTGGCGCATGGCGCCCTGATCGCCCGCAGCCCGGACGGGGCAGAGCAGTCCGTGCTGGCGCTTCTCGGCTGCGGGTCTGCTCGGGACGTGCGCCGGTGGATGCAGCAGCTGGGCGTCTACGATGAGAAGGTGTACCGGCAGGCGTGCGAGTATATCGCCAAGGAGGCGCAGGCTCTCGTCTCCGCCGGGCGCGTGGTGGCCCATGTATGATAGAAGCGTATAGGGGGGGGAATGCTAGAGCCAGATTATAGGCTGCGTGAGGCTGCCGCGGAGAGGCTGGCGCCGCTGCTGGTTCTGCCGCAGCATGCCGGCACGCCCGATGTGGGGATGCTGCCGTGCGCGACTGCCGTCACCGTGCCCGGCCCGGGCGACGGGGCCCGCCGGTGCGTCGTGACCGTCTGGGGCGGCTCGGAGTGGCGGGCCGAGGACGGGGCGCGGGCGTGCTTCCGGCTGCTGAACGGGTGGCTTCCGCCCCGCCGGTGGGGGAAGCTCACGGCCTCGGTCGGCGCGCCCTTCGAGGCGGGGGGCGTGTGGGGCTGCGAGGTCACCGTGACCGGCATGGATTATGGGGTGATCGGCTGATGTTATCGTGGATCACTGACGTTGTGGTCGCCGCGGTTGTCACCGGGCTTCTCGGTATCATCGGCGGCAGCATTTCCTCGTCTGGCGCTGTGCGGGCGGCGGCGGTGGGGGCTGCGGAGCGTGAGCGGGAGCTCATCGCGGCCCCGTACAAGGAGCTGGCGGCGCGCGTCACGGCGCTGGAGCACGAGGCGGAAGAGCTTCGCAAGCAGCTGAATTCTGTGTTGAGCCGGGAGCGGCAGTGGCAGTCTGGTTGGGATGAGTTGCGTCGCCGATGGCCTGACGTGCGGAAGCGCGTCGAGCCGCCGCCGTACCCGATCGAGAGAATTGAGGTGTGAGTGTGGCTAGGGCTGTAGATATCATTTCCGGGGCCGGTGTGGAGAATGCGGCGGCGATCGTGGCCGCGTCTAACAATACGGGGCTTCCGCTGGGTGTCGCCATGGGCATGATAATGAAGGAGACTGGCGGCGCGAACGTGTACGGCCACGACCGGGGCGGCGCCTGTTCCGGGTGGGGCGCGGTGACGGAGGACAATTTCCGGAACAGCTTCCTGCCTGCTGTGCTCGCGGGCGGCACCTCCAACGGGGTGGGGCCGACGCAGATCACGTACCCGGGGTATTTCCGGCAGAATCCGGGCTACCCGTGGTGGGACCCGTACGCAAACTGTGTGGTCGGGTTCAACCTGCTGAAGGAGTACTGCGGCGGGGACTATTCGGACGCGTCCCTTGTCGCGGCGGGGTCGACTTACAATTCGGGGTCTCCGACGGGGACGGCTTCGACGTATGGTAGGACTTTCGCCGCGTTGGCGGAGGATTGGACGGCGCGCTTGGCGGGCGCGTCCACCGATGTAGACAAAAACGATTTGGGAGGGGTGCCTGACGTGCAGCTTTCAGACATTGTGACGCGGCCTGACGGTACGGAGACGTCTGTGGGCGCGATTCTGGGTTATCTGGATCAGAGGATCGAGGGGCTGTACCGGGTCGTGCGGCCGGGTGATGGGCGGCAGACTGATCTGCCGACGATCGCGGGCTGGCTTGATCAGCGGGCCGAGCGGCTGGAGTCTGTCGTGTGTGGCGGCGGCATTCAGGTGCGGAATGTTGACGGTTCGGATGCGGGCCGTAGCACGGATATCGCGACTGAGGCGGGCTGGCTTCCGGCGAATGTGAGGGCGCTGGCTGACGCGGCGTCGCGTCTGGCGTCGTCGGATGAGGTTCGGGCGCAGATCGAGGAGCTGGTTGAGCGGCTGGCTGACGCGTACCGGTCCGCGCAGGCGGGGGGCGACAGGTCTGCTGTTCCGGAGCCGGGCAGTGTGGCTGCGGCTGCTCTTGCCGCCGGCACGGTTGTCGTGCAGGCGGGGCAGACTCTGAAGCAGATCGCGGAGGAGCACGGGTCGACGGTTCAGGCGATCGTGGATGCGACGCCGGGGCTGGACCCGAATGGCCTTGTGGCGGGGCAGAAGATCTTTGTCCCCACGAAGAGCGAGTGAGAGGGAGAAATAGGTATGGCTACTACTGCTGTTACTACGCCTGATATCGGGTCGGTGCTTTCGGGGCGTGTCCGTCAGGTCATCTATGCTGTGTGGGCTGGCGCGTCGGTGGCGGCGGGCGCGGTGTCTGTGTGGGCCGGTTCTGCCGGGGTGGAGGTGCCGTGGCTGGCGCCGACGCTGACGACTCTGGCTTGGCTTGGTGCGGCGTGCGGGCTGACGGCTGCGTCGCACACGCCTACGGCGGATGCTCTGCCGGGTGATACTGAGGCGGCTGTGGCCGCGGTGGCACCGGCTGCCGCGCTGCCCGCCGCGGCTGAGGCTGAGCCGGGTACGGTGCCGGCGCGGGAGGCCTAACCTGCTATGGCGTCTGAGCTTCAGTGGCTTGCCCGCGGTCTGCGCGCCGGGGAAATCCCAACCGTAGGATTTATTGGTGACTCGTACAGTGGCGGGTCGGCGGATGTGCCGCCGGCGTCGACTATCGACCGTGTTGCGTCGCGGAGGCTCGGCGTCCGGTCGGTGTCGTCCGCTCAGGGCGGCACCGGCTACATCACCGACGGGAAGGCGAATATCGCGTCGAACAGCGTGTTCGGGTCGGCCGAGCGGGTCGGCCGGATCGTGCAGGCCGCCCCGGATGGGGTCGCGATCGTCGGCGGCCTGAACGATGAGGGCAAGGACCTCGGCCAGTTTGGCGCGGCGGTGAAGAAGATTCTGGCTGACCTGAGGGCCGGGCTTCCCGACGCGCCGATCGTGGTTGTCGGCCCGCAGCCGTCGGGCGGGGCCCGCACGGTGGGGGGCACGTTCGCTGACCTGGTGAAGGCTACCGCGGATGCGGTGGCTTCGTGCGGTGTGGATGGTGTCGCGTTCGTTGACTGGGCCGGTCTGGCCGGGGGCAGGGCGAAGAACTTCCAGGCCGGCACGGTGTACTGGCGTGGGGATGTCATCGCGTATGCTGGGGCAATCTACCGTGTCGAGGCCGCGTTCTGGGCTGGCGGTAGCCCGGCGGCCGCGTTCCCGGATGTGCGTCAGGTTTCGGCCGTGTTCACCGGCACGGGGAAGGCCGGTAGCCCGGCGGGTGACGGTAACCGTGACCTTTACATCAGCGCCGACAATGTGCATCCGACGAACCAGGGGTCTGAGGCGTTGGGTGACGCGCTCGCCGCATGCCTGAGGGACGGGTTCGAGAGTCTGCGCGGCTGGGTTGTGTCCGGGCAGCTGCGCGAGCAGCGGCGCCTGCTTGCCGAGGCGGCGAAGGCTGAGGCCGAGTTCCTGAAGAGCCTCCAGGCTGGCCAGTCCGGGCAGGGCGGGCAGGAGAAGCCTCCCGCGAAGCCGGCCGGCCCGCAGGTGCTGGCCTGGAACGGGTACGGGTTCAAGGACGGCGGCTATGACGGTATCTCGTCGTTGCGGGTGCGGGATGTCACGAAGGACGGTCTGGCCGGCGCGCATCTGAACTGCTGGGCGTGCGGGTCGGGCGAGTATGTGCTGTCCGCGCAGTGGGTTATCAACCCGGCCGACCAGAATGGGACGTCGATCTACAACCGGCCGCTGACTGACCTTCAGAAGCTGAAGCCGATGCCGTCGGGCGGCGTGTGCACGTTCGACGAGGCGGTGCCGATACTTCCGTCGGGCAGCCTGGTCGTTGGCGAGTACGGGCCGTGCTCGTCGCATGCGAACCCGTCCGATGACAACAAGAAGGATACGGCGAAGTGGCTTACGCACTGTGTCGGCCTGGTCGGGGCGTCCCGGTTTGTGCAGCTGACGTGGCAGGATGCCGCTTCGACGCGTGCGGCCGGTAAAGCGGCGCAGCCGGGGGTGCGGCAGCTTGTGTGCGTGCCGAAGGATGCGCTGGACCGTGTGGATGTGTCGAAGGCGGATATTGTGGCCGGGGACGCGCAGACGTACGGTCAGGCCGACTGGCAGAAGCTCGCCAGCAAGGGCCGGACTGTGTGGGTGTATAACGCGCGCAGTCAGGGCGATGTTGTGAAGGCGGCGCAGGGTCTGAAGGCTGCTGGGGTCGCGGCCGAGGCCGTGCTCGTGTACACGCATGAGGCTGCCGAGGCTGTCAAAGCTGGGTGACCGTCTAGCATGGCAGAACCCCCGCACCCGATCCGGTGGTGCGGGGGTCTTCTGTGCCCGGGTATATCAGGGTCGGACGATGCCGTCCTTGAGCTCGTTGGCCCAATGCCCCAGGATGAGATCCAGCTTGTCGAGGCAGTCGATGATACTGGCCGCGGCTTGGCGTGGGCAGACGCCGTTGCCTGCCAGCCGGATGCGGTCGGCGCTGGTGAGCCCAGGTACGGCGGCCCATCCGGCGGGCCAGCCCATGAGCCACTCGTACAGGTCGGGGCTCACCCGGTTGGTGCCCGGGGTGGTGATGTGGGGGATGCGGCGGTGGACGACGCCCTCGTGGATGCGGATCGCGTCGGCCCGGGCGGCCTGCCACGGGGCGGGGCCTCCGGAATTGGCGATCTGCTCGGGCAGGCGGCGCGGCCGGCGCGGTATCAGCTGCGGGTGCTTGCCGTCCATGGCTTGGGGGGTCATGGCCCCGCGGTGGGTGTTGGGCTTCCACAGGTCGGGCTGGGCGTGCCGCGGAACCTCGGCACCCTGACGGACGGCGATGAGGAAGACGCGGCTGCGGCGGTGCATGAGGCCCACCTGGTCGGCGCGCAGCTCGGTCCAGCGGGTACGGTAGCCGCAGCGGACGAGGGTGGTGCGCACATAGGAGAGCAGCCCGCTGGGCCAGCCGGGCCTGGGGAGGGTCGCCCCGTGGACGTTCTCCCACACGACGGCCCGGGGGCCCGCGGCGGAGACGAGCCGGAGCCACTCGCGGACGAGGCCAGACGGGCCCTTGACGCCCTGCTTGGCGCCGGCGACGCTGACGGACTGGCATGGTGTGCCTCCGCAGATGATGTCGGCGTCCCAGTCGGCGGCTTCTCCGTCGGTGATGTCGGCGAGGTCCCGCTCCCAGGTGATGTGGCCGTGGGCGGCGCAGACGGCGAGGGCGGCCGGGTCGATGTCGATCGACAGGATCGTCGGGTCGGTGTCGGCAAGAGCGTAGGCGGCGGCGTGGGCGAGCATGCCGGAGCCGGCGCACAGATCGATGATGCGTGTCATCGCGCGGCCTCCTCGGTTAAGCGGGTGGTGGTGTGGGTGGTCATCTCTGTCTCCCTGGTGTGGTGTGCCCCGGACCATCCGGGTATACACCGAGTATATACGTGTGTGTGGGGGGGGCAACCCCCGGCCGAGAAATTATCCGGCGGGGCGGAGGCTGGTTGTGGGGCGCTGTGGGGGGCCTAGGAGCCGGGTGAGGGCTTCCCGCGCGAGGCCGGTGGCGTGACTGATGGCGGCGCGGCGCATGCCGGACTCGTCGGCGTCCATGGCAGCGTTGGCCGAGTCGCTCGCCCATGGGGGCGCGGGGATGCCGGCGATGGTGGCGAGGCGGGCGGCGGGTGTTTGTCCGCCTCGGACGCCCCAGCACATGCCGTCTCGGCGTTCTTCCGCGAGGGCAGCGTCGAGACAATCCTGGCGGACGGGGCAGCGCTCGCAGATCATGATGCAGTCGGGCTGCATCTCTGGGGCGTGCCAGATTTGGGGGTCTGTGCTGGCGCATACGGCGTCGCGGACCCATGCGTGGTCGTCGAGACTCATCGGTGTCTCCTATCGGTCAGTGTGGCGTCCAGTATATAGGCCGGGGTCGGGGTGTGCAACCTCTATCGGGCCCATCGGGGGATGCCGATGGTCTGTGTGTCGGGGCCGGGCCAGTCGCCTGTGGTCTGGCAGTGGTGCCAGATGGCGCAGGCGCGCATGCTGTCTGCGATGCCGCGGTCGAGGAGTTCGGGGGTCATCAATGCGATGGTGATGGTGTGCGGGGGGGTGGTGGTGACGATGATGTGGAGCGCGCAGGAGTCGTCGGGGATGATGCCGGCCTGGCGGCCGATGCGGGTGTAGTGGCCGGCCTGGACGTGGTAGCCGCGGCGCCAGGAGGTGGCCTGCCAGTCGTCCACGGGGCTGGCGGTGGTTTTGATGTCGACGAGGATGCCCTCGCGGGTGATGGTGTCTGCGCGGCCGCGCATCAGGCATCCGGTGTCCTCATCACGGCCGTAGAGGGTGATCTCGGGCCAGGCGAGGTCTTGAAGGGGGCCTGGGTCGAGGATCATGGCGGCATCGGGGTGGGTGTGCACAGCATTAACGCAGGACATGCAGATGTCGTAGTCGGCGGTGGTGAGCGGTGTGGCGCCGGCGGCTGTGGCGGCTGCTGCTTTTTCTCGCCAGGCGGCGGAGCGGCGGGACGGGCCGCAGTCTGCCGGCTGGGGGCCGACGCCGAGGGTGGCGGCGTGGATGGCTGTGCCGAGGAGCATCGGCCCGGAAGGCGCGGCGGGGCGGGCGTGCTGCCAGTGGACGGCTGCGGGCCCGTCTGGGTGGAGGATGCGCGATGCTTGGGTTCCGGAGATGGCGCCTCCGCGGCTGGCCATCTGGTCGGCGTGGTAGATGCCGTCGGGGATGCCGGCCCAGGCGGAGGGGACGGGGATGGCGTCCTGGTGGTCGTAGGGGGTCCATGGTGCGGGTGTGTGGGTCATGGTGTCAGAATAGAATCGGCGTAGTGTCCGTGCAGGCGGGGGAGGCCCAGAGTGTTTCGCGGCTGCGGGAGGAGGTGTGGCTGTAGCCGGCGCCGGCGGCGGCCCCCTGATGGACGGCCCACCCGGCCTGCTCGAGGGCGGGATGGTCGCCCGCATAGCCGCAGACGATGATGCGCCAGTCGTCGGGGGCTTCGGTGAGGCACCATCGCTCGACCTGCGCCGAGATGGTGTCGTCGCCGTGCGCGTACAGGTTGGCGCTGACCGTGTATGGGGGGTCGAGGAGGATGCCGGGGCTGCCGCCGTCTGAGAAGCCTGTGGTGCGATATGAGGTGACGGAGGGGGCGACGGCGCGGCGCCAGTCGCCGGCGAGGATGGCGACGGCGGAGAGGCGCTCGGCGATGGCGTAGACGCGCTGTCTGCCGTCTCCTGCCCGGATGCCGCTGCGGCGGGCCACGCTGGGGATGGATCGGGCGATGCCGCCGCCCCCGCCGGTGTTGACGAGGTGGTTGTCTTGTACGGTCCACGGGCCTGACGGGATTGGTTCACCGATCGCGTCGCATGCGCACGCGAGCCACCATCCCGCGAGCACAGGGTCGCAGACGGTGGGGGAGGCCTCGAGCCAGGCGCGCAGGCCGCCGGTGTCGACCTGCGCGAGCTTGACTTGGCGGGCGTGCATGTCGATCTCGCTGTTTTGGGTGCCGGCGTACCGGAGGACGATGCTGGGCCGGTAGCGGATGGCGCGGAGCGTGTTAACCAGCAGACCGTCCGCGTCGTTGATGATCTCGCAGCGGCGCAGCCCGGGCCTCCATCCGGGCCGCCCCAGGAGGGCGGCGCAGGTGCCGCAGAAAGGCTCGACGTAGAGGGGCGGGTTTCCGAGGAGCCGCCAGATGGTTTCCGCGGCGCAGGTTTTGGCGCCGAAGTAGGGCCATGCCGGCTTCATCAGTCGACCTTCTTCCCGGCGGCGCTGAGGATGGCGCGGAGTTCGGCGATGTGGCTTGCGGCTTGTTCGGGGGTGGCGGTGGGTGCGTCGGCCTGGTAGAGGGCCTCGGAGACGGTCCGCTCGGGGGGGTAGTGGATGTCGCGGCGGATCCAGCCTTGGTAGCCGTCGTCGAGCCAGCGGGTGAGGGGCCGATGGTAGCGGGGCTCGGTCTGCTCGGCGTAGCGGCGTGCGGCGTCGGGCAGCTGCGCGGCGGTCTCTGCCGGGCTGGGGGTGTCGAGGCATGCCTGCTGCCAGGCGGCGGCGGCGGCCTGGCGGTCTGCGGTGGAGTGGGGTGCGCGGGGGTGCTCGGCGCGGAGGTGCTCCCAGTGGTGGAGCAGATCGGCGGTCTGGTCGATCTGGGCTTGGGTGAGGCCTCGGAGGGTGCCGGTGGGGTGGCCGACGGCGATGGATGCGGCGGCGGCGGCTTCGGCCTGGCTGGCGCCGGTGACTTTGGCCTCCTCTATGATGCGGCTGTAGTCGCGGTCGGGGCAGGGTGCAGCCTGGACGTCTGTGATGGTGTCTGCGGCGGCGTCCGCGTCGTCGTAGTCGGGGGTGTCGTCGTCGGGGTCGGGTGCGAGGTCTTCGAGCCCATCGTAAGTGCGCCAATCCTCGGGGTCGTAGTCGATGCTAGGGCGGGGCTGGGGCATGGTGGCCTCCTCGATGGGTGCGGTGTCGGTGGCGGCTGCGGTAGCGGTAGTGGCCGCCGGCTTGGCGTGGCATTCGTCGCGGAGCATGGTGCCGATGTGGCCGGCGGCGTGGCAGATCGGGGTCAGGCGCAGGGTGACCAGGTTGGTCTGCTGGCCGCCGTCGTCGTGGTGGCGTGCGGCGACGGTGATGAGGCCGGCCCGGGCGAGACGGCTGTTGGCGCGCTGTGTGCTGCGGCGGGAGCACCCTGCTAGCTTGGCGGTGCGGGCGACGGATGGCCAGCAGGTCGGCTCGGCGTAACCGTCGTGCATGTTGGCGGCGTCCGCGTAGACGGCCAGTACTGCGCGGGCGGTCGTGTCGAGGCCATAGGCGGCTGCGGCGGCCTGGCATGCGGCGATTGCGGTGATCATCGGGGCTCCTCGGGGATCAGAAAGTCTGTGAAGACAGTATACGCAGATACGGCGCACCCGCCGTCGTCGCGGTAGCGGAGGCAGCGGGCGAGTAGGCCGGCCTGCTCGAGCTCGTGGATGGATCGGGAGACAGTGCGTCGGCTGACGCCGACGATCTTGGCCAGGTCACGCTTGGAACCGGCGGTTGTGCGGCCCGAGCCGGTGTCGTCTCCGGTGAGGATGAGCACGACGAGCAGGAGGCGGCCATAGGCCGAGATGCCCTGCACGGTGAGCGCTGCGAGTACTAAATCTCTATCTCGACTGATCATGGCTCATGATCATAGCACACCCATCCTCCTCGGCGCGACTTCGCCCCTCCCCGTAGGTGAGTGGTCTGCAAGAGGTGAGAGAGATTCGGTTAGAACTTACTTGGTTTGGGCGTACTGGTGACGCCCCCCTCCGCGAATACGTGGCACCCCCCCCCAGCACAGGCTCGCAGGGAGTGAGGCATGGCCCCGGCCGCGCTGCGCGGGGCACTGGCGCCCTTCCGCAGCACTGTGACATGCCCACTGCGGCCCCATGGCGCCCCTCCGCGAATACGTGACGCCCCCCCGTGTCGCCATGGGGGGGTGAGGCGGAAGCGCCTACCCCCGCGGGGTCTCGGCTAATATTGATACCAGCTGCCGGCGCAGTCTTGGCTGATCATCGGGCGCCGGCGGCGGGGCCGCGGGATCATCGGTGTGGGGTCTCCTCCCGCGGCTGGGGCCCGGCGTGGTTGCCGGGCCCCATTCCCATCCCCGCGCCTGTGCTATCATGGGGTCATGATCGATATTCCCACGGCATCCGAGTATCTGTCCGCCCTCGACAGGGCCGGCATCGATCACCATGCCGGCGTCACCGCCGGCGCGCCCACCTGGCATCCTCTCACCGGCAGCCGAGTCGCGCTCTGCGTCCTCACCCCCGAGGGCGACGTCGCCTGCGTCCTCTCGGACCCTGCCGGCCGCACCGTGCACCTGCCCGCCGCCAGTATCAGTCCCGATATCATGATCGCCCGCACAGAGTCGTGGGCCGCCGAGGCCTGCGCGGCCGCCCTGCGGCTCCTCGCGGAGCAGGCCGCCCTCCAGGCCGGATGGCGCACCACCCCCGCCGCCCTCTCCCACGAGCCGGCCGCCCGCTACCGCGGCTACCCGATCGTCACGAACATGACCGTCACCACCATCCCCCGCCGGGCGGCCGCCGCCCTCCATCTGCGCCGCGACGGCTACTCGGCCGCCCTGTGGGACAGCCGGGACGGCGCAGACATGCCCACCCCCAGCCAGATCATCGCCGCAGCCGAGGAGGCCCTCCAGTGACCCTCACGGTCGTCGCCGAGGAGTGGCCGGCCACCGCCGGCCGCATGGTCGACCGCACCCTCGACGGGGAGACGGACATGGGCGCCGTCGCCCTCGTCGGCGCCCCGGACGGGGGCATGGAGCCCGCATGGACCCCATCTCCCAGCGCCCGGGTCATCACTGGCCCTGTCGCCCTCCAGGCCGTGGAGGCCCTCGACGAGTGGCGGAGCCGGATCGGCCGTGCCGTCCTCGACCACACCATCCGCCTGTGGGACGGCCGCCCCGAGGCCGCCGAGACTATCGCCGTCTGCCGGGACGGAGGCCTGCCAGACCCGCAGGCCATCGTCCTGCCATCTGACCCGCTCGCAGCCGACATGGAGGCACTCCTCGGCCCAGAGGGGGTGCCGGACATGGCGGTCCTGACCGCCCGCATGTGGGCCATGAGCCACGCCCTGATGCTGTCCGCCGACGAGCCCCCCGCCGGCCACGCCGACCCGCCATGGCGGGTCGTGTGGCGCCGGCTCACCTGACCCCCCCAAAAAATCTGGCGATTTTTCTCGGCCGGGGGTTGCCCCCCCACACACACACGTATATGATGAGTGCATACCCGGATGGTCCGGGGCACACCACACCAGGGAGACAGAGATGACCACCCACACCACCATCGAGCAGATCGCAGCGCAGGTCGCAGAGCAGATCACAGACATCCCCGCCGTGCAGGACGGCCTCGTCGACATCCGGGTGAGCTGGGACGAGCCCTACCAGGCATGGCGAGTCAGCACTCGCACCCCCATCCACAATGCTGACGGGGAGCTCACCGGCCACACCGAGTGGGATCAGGCCGGCTGGGCCGCAGACGGCACACCCGGGCACGTCATCGCCGACGTCTGCCAGGCCGTCCACCCCGGCGCCATCTCCGTCGCCCGCTGGCAGCACGAGGACGGCATCCTCTACGAGCCCACCACCCTCGAGGCCGACGGAGATGGCGCCGCTGACGTCCATGTCGGCTTCTACCGCCTCGCGGAGGACCCCGCGGCCCTCATCGCCTGCGCAGCGACCGACGAGGGCGGCTGGGAGGGCGGCCTCGACTGGTACGCCCCCGGACAGACCGGCGTCACCATCATGGACGTCGAGGACCCCGACCGCTGCGGCTCCATGACCGAGCTCATCCGCGAGCTGGCGGCCGACGTCACTGAATGACCCCGCCCGAGAGGATAGACACGTGCATCACATGACTAGCTGGGAGGCCGCCGGCTACGGCGGCCTCCTCGGGGCCATCATCGGCCCCGTCTTCGCCGCCGGAGGTGCGCCCAAATGGCAGGCGGCCGTCCTCCTCGCCTGCGCCCTCATCGCCGCCGTGAGCCTGTCGGCCGCCCCCAACCGGCACTGGCTCACCCGAGGCCTCCCCGCCGCATACGCTGCGGTCGCCGCCATAGCATGGGCGGCGGGCCACCCGGACGCCCTCCTGCATGCGGCACCCTGCGCCGCCTGCACCATCGCCTGCGTCGCCACCATACGGCGCGCCGGCGGAAAGGATATTCCACGATGAGCCTTACCATCACGCCCGACCAAGACCACTGGACCGAGCAGCAGCTCGCCTCTATCGGGGACTGCATCATCGGGGACCCGCGGCAGGCCACGGGCCCCATGCTCGACCAGCTCCTGCATGTCTGCCAGCGCACCGGCCTCGACCCGTGGGCCCGGCAGATCTATCTGCGCGTGCAGGCCGGCCGAGGCAGCATGCAGACGAGCATCGACGGGCTCCGCCTCGTCGCCCAGCGGGCCGCCTGCGCGGGCGGCGGCCGCTTGTCCTACGAGCCGACCGAGTGGTGCGGCCCCGACGGGGCTTGGCGGGACATCTGGCTGGCAGACGAGCCGCCCGCCGCAGCGCGCATCACCGTCACCATTGGAGACGCCACTTACCCGGCCGTCGCAAGATGGGCCGAGTACGGCTCCGATCGCGGCATGTGGCGCAAAATGCCGGCCCTGATGCTGGGCAAAGTAGCCGAAGCGCTCGCCCTGCGCCGCAGCTGCCCGGCCGACCTGTCAGGCCTCTACACGCACGAGGAAATGGCGCAGGCCGAGCACGCGCCGCGCGGCCACGCCGCCGCACAGCCCCGCCAGGGCCGGCCGGCCGCCGGCCACAGGATCGATTGGCAGCCGATCACCGCCGCGATGGAGGCCGGCGCAACCCGCGAACAGGTCCTCGCAGCCGCCGGCGCCATCCTCGGCCTCGACGGCCCCGCCGAGAGCCTCGCTCGGCTGACGGATCAAGACCAGGTGCAGGCCGTCGCAGACAGCCTCACCGCCGCACCCGACGCAGACGACACCGCGGAGGGCCAGTGACCACAGCATGGATCATCGCCGCCGTGACGTGCGCGCTCACCGCGCTCATGGCATACGCCCTCGCCCGGGCCGCAAACGGCCCCGACACCGACACCGACAGGAGAGACTCATGACCGGAGAACCCACCGTCACCATGGCGGGCAACCTCACCGCCGACCCGAAACTGCGCTTCACCACGTCCGGCGCCGCGGTCGCCAACTTCACCGTCGCATCCACCCCCCGCACCCGAGACCGCCAGACCAACGAGTGGAGCGACGGGGAGCCGATCTTCCTCGACTGCACCGTGTGGCGCCGCCAGGCCGAGAACGTGGCAGAGTCGCTGGCCAAGGGCATGCGGGTCATCGTGGCCGGCCGGCTGCGGTCCCGCAGCTACGACGACCGGGACGGCAACCGCCGCACCGTCATCGAGATGGACGTCGACGAGGTGGGGCCGTCCCTGGCACGGGCCACCTGCCAGGTCACCCGGGCCGGCCGTGGCGCCCCGCCGGCCGTGCCCGACCCGTGGGCCGGCGCAGGGCAGGCCGGCGCCCAGCCCCCGTTCTGAGCCCGCGCCCCCGGCCTGAGATTTTTCCGGCGATTTTTCTCGGCCGGGGGTTGCCCCCCCACACACACACGTATATGATGAGTGCATACCCGGATGGTCCGGGGCACACCACACCAGGGAGACAGAGATGACCACCCACA
>ERZ1674093.79-NODE-80-length-18981-cov-19.719592_pt1 | contig 18981 bp, 8 predicted proteins | sample MGYA00581116_ERZ1674093 | MGnify/ENA primary metagenome ERZ1674093 (study PRJEB41354, sample SAMEA4873337) | human saliva metagenome | biome: human-associated habitat [ENVO:00009003]; feature: mouth environment [ENVO:08000002]; material: saliva material... | reverse complement strand
CCGCGCCCCGTTCTCCCTTCGGTTTTGTGGGGAGGGCGGGGCGCGCCGCGCGCGCCCTGACCACCGCCGCCTCCGCACTCGCACTGGCCGTCGGTGCCCTCGCCGTGGCCCCGGTCCCCGCGCACGCGGCGGACCCGATCACCACCCAGGAGTACTTCTCCTACTACCACTTGGATTCCGCTCGCCAAAAGGGTTACACCGGTAAGGGTGTGACCATCGCCCTTATCGACGGCCCCGTGGACACGAGCGCCCCCGAACTGGCCGGTGCCAACATCACCGACAAGAGCCGCTGCACCATCGAAGACTCCCCAAAGGGGATTCGCCACGCCACCACCATGGCAACCTTGCTCGTATCCCCCTATACGGGTGTCGCCCCCGATGCCACGCTGTACAGCTACCAGTTCTCCAACGCTGATTCTGTGTCGTCAGGCACATGCGTATCAGACGGGCTCCTGACCGATACCATGGGGGCCCTCATCAACCAGGCCATCGATGACGGTGCCCAGATCATCTCTATCTCTCAGGGCAGCCCTGAAAGCGATTCGGAATTTCAGTGGGCTCTCGTCCGCGCGATGAGCGAAGGTGTCATCGTCGTCGCATCCGCCGGTAACACGGCAAGCGACAACAGCATTAAGCAGCTCATCCGCTGGTCCGGCGTGGTCGGTGTGTCCGCTATCAACAGTGACGGCACATTCGCGTCCTACTCCTCCTGGGGCAACGGCGTCGTGACCGCCGCGTTCGGCGGCCCCGTCAACACCGTCGACGCGAACACCGGAGCGCCCACGACCACATCAGGCACGTCCAACGCGACCGCGCTCGTCTCGGGAATGCTCGCACTCGCACGCCAGAAGTGGCCCGACGCCACCACCAACCAGATCCTCCAATCCCTCGTCCACACCGGCCTCAACCCGAACCACGAGTGGAATCAGTACACCGGCTACGGCGCTATTGACGGCGGCGGGCTCGTCATTGATGATCCGTCGCAGTACCCGGATGAGAACCCGATCATCAGCAAGCCAGGAGGCTCCAAGCCCACAGCCGAGGAGGTTGCCGACTACACCGACGGGCTTGTCAATCCAGCCAGCAACCGGGACCTCGACGACTCCTACGTGTACCGCGGCGCCGACGATCAGGTGGTCCTCTATCACGCGGAGCTCAAGACACCGCTCCACCTGGGAACGAGCCCCCGCTACCACCGGAAGTGACCATGACACACGCGCATTCATGCGCGCAGCCCGCGCCCCATTCTCCCTTCGGTTTTGTGGGGAAGGCGGGGCGCGCCGCGCGCGCCCTGACCACCGCCGCCTCCGCACTCGCGCTGGCCGCCGGCGCCCTCACCCTGGCCCCGGCCCCCGCGCACGCGGCGGACCCCATCACCACCCAGGAGTACTTCTCGTACTACCACCTGGACGCAGCACGCCAAAAGGGCTACACCGGTAAGGGTGTGACCATCGCCCTCATCGACGGCCCCGTCGACACCAGCGCCCCCGAACTGGCCGGCGCGAACATTGTCGACAAGAGCCGCTGCACCATCGAAGACTCCCCGAAGGGCATTCACCACGCGACCGACATGGCAACCCTGCTGGTGTCCCCCTACACGGGCGTCGCCCCGGATGCCACGCTGTACAGCTACCAGTTCTCCAACGCTGATTCTGTATCAGCAGGCACATGCATGTCCGGCGGGCTGCTGACCGACACCATGGCTATCCTCATCAACCAGGCCATCGATGACGGTGCCCAGATCATCTCCATCTCACAGGGCACCCCAGAAGGAAGTTCGGAACTTCAGTGGGCTCTCGTCCGGGCGATGAGCGAAGGCGTCATCGTTGTCGCATCTGCCGGTAACACGGCAAGCGACAACAGCATTGAGCAGCTCATCCGCTGGTCCGGCGTGGTCGGCGTCTCCGCGATCAATAGTGACGGAACGTTCGCGTCCTACTCCTCCTGGGGTAACGGCGTCGTGACCGCCGCGTTCGGCGGCCCCGTCAACACCATCGATCCGAACACCGGAGCCCCCACGACCGCCTCAGGTACATCAAATTCGACTGCACTTGTCTCGGGAATGCTCGCACTCGCACGCCAGAAGTGGCCCAACGCCACCACCAACCAAATCCTCCAGTCACTCGTACGCTCGGGCCTGAACCCCAATCACGAGTGGAATCAGTACACCGGCTACGGTGCTATTGACGGCGGCGGACTCGTCATTGACGATCCTTCGCAGTACCCGGACGAGAACCCGATCATCCAGAAGCCGGGCGGTTCCGAGCCCACGGCTGACGAGGTAGCCGACTACGCAGATGGACTCATTAGTCCCACGGAAACCACTGGGCTTCCAGATTCCTACGTGTACCGAGGTGCCGACGATCAGGTCGTCATGTACCAGTCGGACCTCAATACACAGCTCCACCTGGGAACGAGCCCCCGCTACCACCGGAAGTAACCATGACACACGCGCGACCACACGCGCAGCCCGCGCCCCGTCCTCCCTTCGGTTTTGTGGGGAGGGCGGGGCGTGCCGCGCGCGCCCTGACCACCGCCGCCTCCGCCCTCGCCCTGGCCGTCGGAGCCCTCACCGTGGCCCCGACCCCTGCGCACGCGGCGGACCCGATCACCACCCAGGAGTACTTCTCGTACTACCACCTGGACTCCGCTCGTCAAAAGGGGTACACCGGCAAGGGCATCACCATCGCACTCATCGACGGCCCCGTCGACACGAGTGCCCCCGAGCTGGCCGGTGCCAACATCGTCGACAAGAGCCGCTGCACCATTGAAGACTCTGCCAAAGGTATTCGTCACGGTACCGACATGGCGACTATCCTGGTCTCCCCGTACACCGGTGTCGCACCCGATGCCACGCTGTACAGCTATCAGTTATCCAACAACAGTTCAATTTCTGAAGGCACCTGCAAGGCTGACGGAAAGAGGCTCAACAGCTTCGACACGCTCATCAACCAGGCAGTCGAAGACGGTGCCCAAATCATCTCCATCTCCCAGGGAACAGGGTACCTGGGTACCGCCGCCAAGTGGGCCATCGCCAACGCAATTACGCACGGTGTCATCATTGTTGCTTCAGCCGGCAACGCATCAGATGACGAAAACACCACGCACTTGGGCCGCTACTCCGGCGTTGTTGGCGTATCTGCCATCAACACGGACGGTACCTTCGCGTCGTATTCCTCCTGGGGCAACGGAGTCGTGACCGCCGCTGTCGGTGGGCCCTTCAACACCCTCGACGAAAATACGAATCAGCCCACCACCGTGCAGGGCACCTCTATGTCGGCCGCTCTCGTCGCCGGCATGCTGGCCCTGGCGCGTCAGAAGTGGCCCGATGGCACTCCCAATCAGATCCTCCAATCCCTGGTCCACTCTGGCCTAAACCCAGATCATGAGTGGAACCAAAAGACCGGATACGGAGCAGCTGCCTTGGGCTCCCTGGTGAACGACGACCCAACCCAGTACCCGGATGAGAACCCACTCCTCGACAAACCGGGTGGTTCCGAGCCCACGGCTGACGAGGTTGCCGACTACGCCGATGGGCTCATCAATCCCGCTGCCGAGCGGGAGGTCCCAGATTCTTACGTGTACCGGGGCATCGACGATCAGGTCGTCCTCTATCACGCGGAGCTCAAGACACCTCTCCACCTGGGAACGAGCCCCCGCTACCACCGGAAGTGACCATGACACACGCGCGACCAAACGCGCAGCCCGCGCCCCGTTCTCTCTTCGGTTTTGTGGTTAGGGCGGGGCGCGCCGCGCGCGCCCTAACCACCGCCGCCTCCGCCCTCGCACTGGCAGCTGGGGCCCTCACCCTGGCCCCGGCCCCCGCTCACGCGGCGGACCCGATCACCACCCAGGAGTACTTCTCCTACTACCACCTCGATACAGCACGCGCAAAAGGCTACACCGGTAAAGGCGTGACCATCGCTCTCATCGATGGTCCCGTCGACACCAGCACCCCCGAACTGGCCGGCGCCACCATCATCGACAAAAGCCGCTGCACCATCGAAGCTTCGCCTCAAGGAGCGCGCCACGGCACTGACATGGCGACCATCCTGGTCTCCCCCTACACCGGGGTGGCCCCCGACGCGACACTCCACAGCTACCAGTTGTCGAATTACGAGTCAATTTCACCAGGCACCTGCGAGGTCAACGGCAAGAAGCTCGACGACTTCGACACGCTCATCAACCAGGCCGTGGACGATGGCGCCCAGATCATTTCGATCTCCCAAGGAACTGGGCGCCTAGGCGACGACGTCAAGTGGGCTATTGCCAACGCGATCGCACGCGGCGTGATCATCGTCGCGTCCGCAGGCAACACGGCAGACAATGCGAACAACGCACACCTAGGCAGCTGGTCTGGTGTCGTCGGTGTTTCCGCGATTAACACCGACGGCACTTTCGCGTCCTATTCCTCCTGGGGTAACGGCGTCGTCACAGCAGCTGTTGGCGGTCCCTTCAACAGACTTGATCCTGTGACGAATCAGCCTACAATCGGCGAGGGTACCTCTATCTCCACGGCGCTTGTTGCCGGGATGTTGGCGTTGGCGCGTCAGAAGTGGCCCGAGGCGACCACCAACCAGATCCTGCAGTCCCTGGTGCGCTCGGGCCTGAACCCGAACCACGAGTGGAACCAGTACACCGGATACGGAGCCATCGACGGTGGTGGACTCGTCAACGATGATCCCGCGCAGTACCCGGAGGAGAACCCCATCATCGACAAGCCGGGTGGTTCCGAGCCCACCGCTGACGAAGTTGCGGATTACATTGACGGCCTCATCAGCCCCAGCGCACACAGAGGTATCCCCGATTCCTACGTCTACCGCGGTGCCGACGATCAGGTCATCCTATACCAGTCGGAGCTAAAGAATGAGATCCACCTGGGAACGAGCCCCCGCTACCACCGGAAGTAGCCTCGGCAACCCGACACAGCGAAGCGCCCCTGCCACCCACCGTGAACTGCGTGTGGATGACAGGGGCGCTCCCCTACGCGCTACTTCTTCTTCGCGTTGCTCGCATTGCTCGCGTGGAAGCGCGGGCTGGTTCCCAGGTGCGTCGGATAGCCGTGCTCACGGCTCAGGGTGAGACGCTCGTCGAAGCCCCGATACTGGTAGGAATCATCCGCGTTGATACGCCTCGGATCCACCAGACCGTCCGCGTAGTCCGCGATGTCCTGGCGGGTCGGAATGGACTCGTAGCCCTTGTTCATGAACGGGTTCTCGTCTGGGAACTGGGTTGGATTCGTCGTCAGCAGCACGTACGGATCCACCGCCCCGTACCCCGTGTACGGGTTCCAGTACCCGCCGTTGCCGCCGATCCCCGTGCGGGCCAGGGCCTGCAGGAGCTGATTACCCGTCGCCTCGGGCCAGCTCTGCTTCGCCAACGCCAGGAAGGATGCGATCGTCGGAGACGCGAAGGACGTCCCCTGCCAATACCCGGTCTCCCACGTGATGCCACTCCTCGCGTAGGGACGCGACACGGACGCCGCCGACACGAAATCCCCGTAGTTCGAATACGAGGTCAGCGACCCATCGGGATTCACCGAGGACGCTCCCACCACGCCGGTCATGCGCGCGAGCGACGTAGACGGGTTGTACTCCGACTCATTGCCCAGAGGGGCCACGACGGGCACCTTCTGCGTAATCGCGCGAGCCAACGCCCAGCGCATGCTCTCAGTGTCGGCGCTATACGTCGACGACATCGTGATGATGTCCACCCCATCGTTGAGCGCCAGCTCGATGAGCACCGACGTCTCCGAGTAGCCGTGATCCCACCAGCCAATCGCACAATCCCTGCTCGGCGTATCGCCTTTCAGAGACACCGTGTAGCGGTTGAGCCTCGCCTCAGGGGCGATCCCAAACTCCGGTGCTGAGATCATCTGGGCGATGACCGTGCCGTGCTCCCAGCTGTCCTCGCTGGACTCCACGTCGCAGCGGCTCATGTACTGGATGTTCGCTCCCTGCAGCTCCGGGATGTTCGTGTTGACCGGGCCGTCGAGCAGGCCGATTGTCACGCCCCGGCCGGTGTAACCCGACGCGTGGAGCTGCCCCAGGTAGTAGTAGGAGTAGTAGTCCTGCTCGTCCGACGTGATCGGCGCGCGCGAGGCCTGTGCCGGGGGTGCGGGGAACACGAGGGCCGCGCCGGCGAGCGCGCAGGCGACTCCCAGGCCGGCGCCCCGTCGTGCAAGGCGTTCCATGACTTGGTTCATCAGCTGTCCTTTCGCTGCCCTACGGCACCGTCACGCACTGCGTAACAGGGGCCGACTCGCGGCCCGTGGAAGTCACGACGAGGCTCACAGTCAGGCAGTTCTCGCCGCTCACCGCGGTCGTCGTCAGGCTGTTGCGGCGCATCGTCTCGGCCACCACGGCCTCGCCCGGGCGGGTGAGCACGTACTTGAACTCCAGCGCTCCGGGCTGGTACTGGCCCTGCTCGGGCACCTCCCAGCCCCAGCGGATCTCGTTGCCGTTCGGGGTGGCCGTCAACCCGGTGACGGCCTCGGGCGGGACGGCGCCCACATCGCCCTGATCGGAGTTGCTCAATGCCCCTGTGCTTGAGGAGGGGGTCGGTGTGGATCCGCCTCCACCGCCTCCGCCCAGGTGGATGCTGTGTCCGCCGCCGGTGAGCATCGCGACCACCAGGCCGGCCGTCGCCAGCACCATCACGAGCGCGAGGACCGGCACCACCCACACGGGACGCTTCGACTCCCCCTCGACCAACCCGGTTCGGTTCGTCGTCGAGTTACCGGCCCAGGCCTCGTTCGACGAGGCCTGGGGACCATCCGCGAAACTCCCGCGGCGGGTGCGCGTGCGCTCCGCGTCCAGGGCCGCCGCAGACGGGGCGGACAGGGCCGAGGATGGCGCGCTCGAGGAGACCACCACGCTCAGCTTCATCTCCGTGACCGGGCGGTGCATCTCGCGTTCGACCGTCTGTAGGGCGTAACCGAGGGCCGCCGCCGACCCGAAGCGCTGCTCCGGGTCCAGGCTCATCGCGCGGCGCACGATGGCCGTCACAGCGTCGGGCACTCCCGGGCGGTCGATGCGCGACACGCGGCCACGGGCGACGCGCTGGGCGACCGCGTGGGCCGAGTTGTCTCCGTCCTCCACCTCGAAGGGCGAGCGGCCCATGAGGAGCGTCCACAGGGTCGCGCCCAGTGCCCACACGTCCTGCGTCGGGTGAGCGCGCGCCGTGCCCGCAATCTGTTCGGGCGGCGCCCACATCACCGAGAAGCCGTCGCGGCCGCCGCGCGGGTCCGCACCCACCGGCTCGGCCACGCCGAAGTCGGTGAGCACCGGCGACCCGTAGGCGTTGATCATGATGTTGCTGGGCTTAATGTCGCGGTGCACGTAGCCCGCGCGGTGCAGCATCTCAGCGCCGCCGCACATGCGGATCACCATCGACAGCGCGCGGTCCGTCGACATCGGGTTTGCGCGCACCTGATCGAGGATGTTCGCAACCGGGCAGTACTCCATCACCAGGTACGGGCGACCATCCGGCGTGCGCCCCGCGCCGTACAGCTGGGCCACCGCCGGGTGACCCGACACGAGAGCCATCACGTCGGCCTCACGTGCGATACCGGCCTCGCCGTCCGCCCCGCGATCCCTGCGCGCCACCTTGACGGCCACCTCACGGCTGGGCAGCTCCTGGCGGCACAGGAACACGTCCGCGAACCCACCCGACCCGAGCGGACGAATCCACTCGTAACCCGGCAGCGACGGCACCATTCCGACGCGAGCGTCGCTATCCATCAACGTTTCCCTTTCCTACGGCCCATGCGCTTGGCCTGCGAGCGACCGCCCTTGCGAGCGGCGTCAGCCTGACGGCGGGCGCGACGGCGCCAGCGCAGCGACTTCAGCGACAGCGCGTACCGCAGTCGCGCGAACGGCGACACCGAGGCCGCCCACTCGCGACGCAGCTCATCCACGTCGTTCCACGCCTGCTCCGCGTCCTCGGGGCGGGCACCACCGGCAGCGAAGTCCGCGACGTCCGCGCGGCGCGCCACGGTGACGGCCCGGGGAACCGCGCCCGAGAACAGCGACCAGCCAGGCACGCGCACGTCCGCGGCCGAGCGCTTGCGCGCCTTGCGGGCCTTAGCATCCCCCTCCTCGTCGCTCTCGGACTTCTTGGGCGTCCACTGCGAGGCCAGCGCCCACGCAACCTCCTGGCGCGTCAAGTGCGGCTCGACGACGAGGCCGGAGTCGATCGCGGTATCCACGAGCTCATCCCACGAGCCGCGCACCGACTCGGCGGCCTCCGCGCGGCGACGGCCCTTGCGGCGGCGAGACTTCGCCAGGAGCACCGCCAGGACCGGGCCCAGCAGCACCAGGAGCGACAACGACACCGCGCTGATCGCCATCCACGGGATGTGGATGCCGTTCGGGTCGTGCGGGTCCGTCGCCTGGTCGCGGGTCGCGGGCGGCAGCTCGACCGGCTGCTCGGGCGGCTCCGGGGGCTGCAGGACCTGCGGCTTGGGCACGGACTTGGGCTTGTTGACCTGCGTCGTGGGCTGCTGATCGCGCGGCGGAGTCGGGTCGAAGGTCGCCCAGCCGACGCCGGGGAACTCCACCTCGACCCACGCGTGCATATCCGAACCCGTCAGGTCGACACTGCCGGACGTGCCCTCGCGGTAGGCGCCCATCACGACGCGGGCGTTGATGCCCTGCGAGTGCAGCATGAGGGCCATGAGGGTCGCGTACTGTTCGTCGTCGCCCACCAGCGCCTCGGCGCTGATCATGCGCTCGATGCGGTCCTGGGAGGAGCCGGGACGCGAATTGATCGTGTCCTCGTTGGAGTAGTAGCCATCCGTGTGCAGGAACTGCTCGATCGCGCGGGCCTTCTCCAGGTCCGAGCGCGCGGTCGACGTGTGATCCGCGGCCAGGGAGTCCACGTCCTTCGGGACGTTCGTGTCTCCCCCGGCGTAGCGCGCTGCGTTCACGCTGGCGAACTCCGAGTCTGCGTGTTCGCGCGGCATCGTCGTGCTCAGCGAGTAGCTCAGCTGGCCGGTCGGACCCGTCGTCAGGGCGGTATCCGCCCACAGGTCATAGTTCAGGCCGTCCTGCTGCTCGGCCGCGTTGGGGGCGGAGGGTTCAAAACGCAGGACCGACACCTGGCCGATCGTGGGCACCCACGGTCCCAGCAGCTGCGAGGTCGACACCGAGGTCTGCACTCCCGCCGTATCGGCGCTGCGCCCCGGGATCGTGGATCCCACGCGTCGGTATCCGGCCGTGCCGTCCGCCGTATTCGTGACGCCCATGCCGAAGGTCGTCCCGTCGTACACGTCCATCGCGCCCAGGCGCACGCGCGCCTCCTTGGGCATGTTGGACACGCGGATCAGGGATTCATCCTCGAGGTCCTTGTTGTAGTGGCGGTAGCTGGACAGCGGCGAGGGGTACTGGCGCGCGTCCACGGGCGGCTCGACGACGTCGCGTCCGACGACGCGGTCCGAGGCCGTGGGGCCCAGCAGGGACGCCGCAGGGATCGCCGCAGCGACCATCACGCCCACCATGAGCGCGCCCATGCCCACGCGCCACCACACGTGCACGATCTGACGCGAGGAACCGCCCACGGTCGTCGACGCGGTAGTCGCCGTAGAGGCCATACCAATGACGATGTCGGCGCCCAGTCGTGCGCGTCCGATCGCCGAGGCCCACGCCCACCACACGATGAGTCCCACCCACCACGCGATGACGAGGAGGGCGGACGGAGAGTGGTTCGACGGCCCCCACACGATCGCGATCACGCCGGCGAGGATCAGCGGCACGGATCCCCACATAGGGCGCCCGTAGCGCACCGTGACGACGCCCGCCGCGACCGAACACACGAGGCAGGCCATCCACGGCACCATCGCGGGCCCCACGTAGGAGCCGGCCGGCGGCGTCAGCGTCAGGAGGTCCTTCCAGGCCTCGACCGAGCCGACGACAAGCGTCTGGACGGTCCGCGACGTCGGGACCACGCCCCAGCGGGTCGTCTCACGCAGCGCGGCAGCGCCACCGAAGAGGAAGTGCGAGGCGACGACCGCCGCGACGATCGAGAGCAGGTCCCAGCGCCATTTCGCTGCCGCCCACGCGACGATGAGGCCGACCACGACTCCCGCAAGCGCCGCAATCGCGCCCTGGCCGCCGCCGAAGACGGACTCGAACATGAGGATCGGACCGGAAAAGAGGACCGCGAGGACCAGCAGGGACCATGCGGGCATGGCGGCGCGGTGGATCGACCCGCCCATCGTGGTTTCCTGGGCGGCGGGGCGACGGGAGCGAGGCGGCGGAGGTGCCGGACGCGAGGCGTTGCGAGCAGGAGTACTCACGCGTTCACCCCCCGTGACACGAGCATCGGCAGGTCTTCGAGGGAGGGGCAGTCGATGATGACGCCGCGCGTGATCTTGCGACGGCGACGCGCCCGGCCCGGGACCACGCGGATCACCGACACGATGACATCGACAGGAGCGATATTCGCCAGGCGAGCAGCCTCCTCGTCTTCTACGCCAGCGCCGACGACAATCGAGAGCACCGAAATCCCGCCGCGCTCCATGATGCAGCGGCGCACGATGCCCGCAAACTCAGAGCGCGTCGACGTCTCCATCTCGGACAGCGCATCCAGCATCGCCATGGGCGAGCCCGTGGGGATCCACTCGTCCGCGGTGTGCATCGACACCGTGCGGGCCTCGCCCGAGCCGGCGAGGGCCAGCGACGCAGCAACCGACACGGCCGTCTCAAAGGAGCGCCGATCCCACGCATCCACGCGCGTATCCAGCAGCACCATGTGGTGCGAGCGGTGAGTCTCCTCGAACTGCCGGACAATCAGGCGGCCAAAGCGCGCCGTCGACGGCCAGTGCACCGCGCGACGGTCGTCGCCCGGCTCGTAGTCGCGCAGGGCGTGGAAGGACACGTCGGAGCTCGTCAGCTTCTCGCTGGCCACGCCCTCGACGTCCATCTGCATGCCCGTCGCGTCAAAGGAGAAACGCACCGTCGGCGGGTGCACGTGCACGAGGATCGGATCATCCCACGAACGCACGCGGCGCAGCAGGCCCAGGCCGTCCATGCGCACGGTGCGCGCGGGGCCCACGTTGATGACGCCGCGGCGCTTCGTCATGACCGAGAAGGACTCGTTCCAGGTGCCGTTTCCGCTGATCGGGGGCACGAGGAACTCGCCACTGCCTCGTCCGATCGTCACCTCCACGAGGGTCGAACCCGAGCGGCGCCCGGACTCGTTGACCACACGGACGCGACCCACCGCCACCTGGCCGGCGACAATGCGATCGTTCTTCATGCGCAGGGTAACGGAGAGCGGGGACGGGGAGGCGACCGAGGCCACCGCGACCACGAGGGCCACCAGGCCCATCACGGCCACGATGAAGCCCTCCAGCCAGCCGAAGGCGAGGGCCGCGACGGTGCCCGCGAACGTCGCCGCGATCACTGCCCACCCCACCGGGGTCAGCGCGCCCAGCCAGCGGGCGACGCCCTCGTAGCCGGGCAGCGCCTGCACGCGAACGCTCAGAGCGCGCCACGCTTGCCTCACAAGTCGACGTAGTTTCTTCACTGGCTTACCTCACCGGGCGGCAATTGCCGACGCGCACCTTCTGCGCGAACGCCGCCTCGGAATCCGCCCGCGTCGCGATGTTCGACTCGATGGGACCGGCACGATCGATAGTCACCTCTTCGGTCCAACCGTCCAGATCCGAAGTAATCGTACATTTGTGAGTAAGCGACGTGCCAGCCCACCCCGGAGCACTGAACTTAAAGGTGTGGCATCCACCCGGGGGCGCGTACTTCTCGCCTCCCTGGCAAGCGTCCGTCCACGTCAGGTTCACGTCGAGCTTCGTGGTCTCCGTCGGCTGCTCACTCATCACCGTCTCACCCAGACCGTTGACCGCAACGACCGTGGCCTGGTAGCGGGTGCCCTGGGCCAGATCCGAGAAGGTCGCCGTGTTGACACCGCCACGCACAGTCTGCGTCGCGCCGTTATTCAGCGACACGCGGACCTCGGTGACCGCCGGGTTCGCGCCCACCGGATCCCACTGAACCGTCAGGCTCGTCGAGTTGACACCTGTGAACCGCACGCCCACATCCGAGGGGCGGCCCGTCGCTGTGCCCGTGGCGGACGCGACCGGTGAGGCCGCCGGCTGGTTGTTCACGCCGATGCCCGTCTGGCAGAAGTAGTACGTCTTCGACTCCCAGCCGTTGGCGGGCAGGATGTCGCCATCGTCGACCCGTTGTCCACTCGCACATGAATTGGGGTCCGCCGAGTAGCGCAAGGTCAGATCCGACGCCTCGAAACCTCGGCCCGTCACCACCGACAACCCAGTGACCTTCAGCTGACCGGCCTTCCCGGTGCCCGAGAGGGTCGGGTCCGCAATCGGCGCGGGAGTGGTTGCGATGGACACCGTCGTGTACCCCTTCGCCGACGTGTCACCGTCGGTGTTCGTCAGCTCCACCGACACCTGCTTGTCACGACCGGTCGGCACAAGTGGCACCTGGACGCTCCTGGCACCAGCCGGAGCCGTCACCGGCTTATCGCCCACCATGACATGGGTAGAACCGAAATCAGTTCCGCCGGAACGGCCCGGCGTCCACGAGACCTCGACCGTCGCTAGGTTCGGATCCGTATTATCCGCTCTCACCGCCACCGCCCTCACGTCAGTCGGCTGGTCCGGTGCGCCATGCGGGTGCGCGCCTGTGGCCTCCGACAGCAGCGACGGTTTGTCCGCGTCGTTCTGGGCCTGGATTCTCACCGAGTAGAGGGCACCGTTCTTCAACCCAGAGATAGTCATTTTCCTCTGTGTGCCAACGGCCGTGTACGGGATCGGCTGGCCGCCCGATTCCGGATACAGGAACACCGTGTACGTGTGGATCTTAGAGCCCTCGTTGTGCGGCTCCGCCCACGTGACATCCAGGGCCCCATCCGAACCCACAACCGTGGGCGCGGCCATCTGCTCGGGCGCGACATCGACCCGCACCTCTGCGGACGGTGCCGACGGATCGGAGTCACCGGCCTCGTTCGTCGCGACGACCGTAAAGCGGTGATTCTGACCATTCGTCAGGCCCGTAATCTGCGTGCCCGGCTTCGTGGTGTTGTAGGTACGCCCGTCGTACAGGTCCGTCACCTTGTAGCCGGAAATCGTGCCACCGTTCGCGGCGGGCTCCTCGAACTGTACGAAGGCGGTCTGCGACCCCGTAGCCGTCGCCGTCACTTTTTGCGGCGGTTCAGGGCGATCCAGGACCTGGACGACGACTCGGCCCTGAACCACGCGATCCGGGTCGTTCGTCGCATCCATGACGCGGTACACGATGGTCATGTTGCCGTGGAAGCCCGCCTTGGGGGTCACCGACAGGACGTTGCCGTTACCCGAGGCGGTTCCCTGGCCCACGTGCACCGACGCGTCCAGGACCACGAGCGGATCCGGGAACGGGTTCGTCGTGTACTCCGAGAGGTTCACGTCCACCGTCTGGCCGGCCTTCGCCTTGATGCGGGCCTCCGTGGTCGTCACGAGGGGCTTGGAGGACTTCACGATCGTCACCGGAATATCGGCGTTGACCGCGCCCGAGCCGTCGTCGACGCTGACGGTAATCGCGCCGACCGGACCCTTGGGCTGATCCTTCTTGCCGGACACAGTCAGGTTGTAGCCGTCCAGGGACACGTCCACGCCGCCGGGGGCCTTCACCACGGCGTAGGAGAAGCTGTTCTTGGCCTGGTCGTCCGGGTCGTCCACCATCTGCGTGAGGTCGACCGTCACGCTCTCACCCTGGCCCACGATGATCGGGGTCGGGGTCAGGCGCGGCGGCAGGTTCCTGGCCGGCTGGATCGTGATCGGGATCGTCAGGGTCGAGGACAGCGCTGAAGCGTCGTCCGAGGCGCCGTCACGCACCGTGAAGGACACCGAGGCCTTGCCCGAGGCCGTGTCGGGCGCGCTCAGCGTAATGTGCGTGGAGTCCTGGAGCGAGGCCGAGTCCAGGGCGCCGCTGAACTTCACGGACGACGCATCCGTGATGATCGGGGAGCGCGAGTTGTCGCGCACCAGCACGTAGTCGTGCATATCGAGGGTCAGCGTGGAGCCCGCGCGCATCGCCACCGGGACGCGCGTCGTGTCCAGGCGAGGAGCCAGCAGGTCGGTGCCAGGAACGGTCACGACCGCGCTCGCGCTCAGGCCGTCGGGGTCCGTCACCGTGTACACGACGAGGCGTCGGCGAGCGTCCGTGGAAATCGACAGGTTCTGCCCCGACACGCTCACGCCCGAGGCGTCCGAGGATACCGTCAGCGCAGCCGTGGTGCCGTCCGGGTCCTCGTCGTTGACGAGGACGGCAACGCTGACGGGCTTGGAGTCCGAGGGCAGGTCGGACACGGGCACGACGTCGTCGCGGGCGATCGGCGCGCGCAGCGGCGCCTCAGCGTCCACCGTCACGGTCAGCTGGCCCTGTGCGCGGCCACCTCGGCCGTCCTCGATCTGGTAGGCCACGACGAACACGCCGTTCGTGGCAGGCGCCTTGACCGTCACCAGATCCTCGGCCACCGTCACGGTCGCGGCCGGATCCGACACCGACACGGTCGCCGGATCCGTGTCCATGTACAGGGTGTCGCCGTCCGCGTCCACGTCGTTGTTCAGGACGTTGATGCTCACCTCGCGCCCCGGACGCACCGTCACCGAGTCGGGAACGGCCGTCGGGTTGTGGTTCTGCGAGCCGGGAGGGGCGATGCCGACGCGCACGCGGGCGCGTCCCTGCACGCCGAGGCGGTCCTCGACGATGTAGGAGAAGGTGTCCGTGCCGGTCGCATCGTCGGAGGGCGTGTATTCCAGCCACTCCGTGCCCAGCACGACGCTGCCCTTGGCCGGCGGCTGGTCGATGCCCACCAGGGCGACCGAGTCGCCGTCGGGGTCGATGCCCGTCAGCGGCACCGGGACGCGCGTCATCTGGCCCTGCACGGCCCACGCGCTCAGCGCCTTGGGCACGGGAGCACTGTTAGCCGCGGAAGAAGCGATGACCTCAAACGTGACGGTTGTCGTCGCGCGGTTACCCACCGAGTCGATGGCCGTATACGCCACGCGCACCACGCCGGCTTCGGAGCCGGCGGCCAGGCGCACCTGGTTACCGGTCACGAAGACCGTGCCCAGCTCGGCGCCGGTCATGACCTGCACCTCCGGGTCCAGGCTCAGCGACAGGCCGATCGGCGAGCGGTCGTTCGACAGGACGCTCACCGAGCCGATGTCGTCGGCGCGCACCTTCGCCGTGTCCGGCGTGGTCTCAGGCGGGGTCTCGTCGCTCTGCGCGTTCGTCGGGATGACGCTCACCTGGGCTGTCGCGGAACCCGCGCCGTTGGAGACCGTGTAGGTAAACGTCGTGACATCGTTGAGGCCGCCCGGCGACGTGATGCGCAGCAGGTGGCGCTCGATGAGCGTGACCTCGAGGCCCGAGTTCGCGGGCACGTCGATCGACTGGACGACGAGGACGCCGCCCGACGGATCCGTGTCGTTGGCCAGCGGCGCGATCAGCGAGGCGCCACCGCTGGGCAGGACCGCCAGGTCGTCCTCGGCGATCGGCAGGGCGTTCGTGTCGTCGTCGACCACGTCCACGCGGATCACACCCACGGTCGTCGACGGGCCGTCGGAGACCGTGTAGGTGAACTGGAAGGATCCCGGCACCGAGCCCGTGAACGTCAGCGTGCCGCGCGAGAGGTCAGCGGAGACCGCGGTGCCCGCCGGGGCCGTGCCCGCCGCCACGAGGGACAGGGCGTCGCCGTTGGGATCCGTGTCGTTGGCGATCGGGTCGATCGTCAGCGGCTCAGCCACGCGCGCCACGTAGAAGTCGGCGCGCGCCACCGGCGGCACATTGCCCGCCTCCTGGACGCTCACCTTCAGCTCGCCCGTGGTCTCAGCGTGGCCGTCCGACAGCGTCACGGCGATCGCCTTCAGGCCAGCACCCGAGCCCAAGTCGCGGATCTGAACCGTGCCGTCCTCGGAGAACTGCACGGCCATGCCCTCGGGGGCCGTCGCCGACACCAGGTAGAACTGGTCGCCGTCCGGATCGATCCAGTCCGACAGGAGGTTGTACTCGACCTGCGCGTTCGCACCCACCTTGATGACCGGGTGCTTGAGCTGGCGCGGGCCCTCGTTCTGGCTCCACGGGTGGATCGTCAGCGTCACGTTCGCCGTCGCGCCCGCGAGGCCGTCCGAGGCCTCGTACGTGAAGGACGTCGATCCGCTCGTCATGCTCTCGGGGACGTCCGTGATCTGCAGGGCGCGGCCGCCCCTCGTGCGCACGATCGAGCCGAACTCGGGGTTGGTGACCGCGCGCGCCGTCAGCACGTCGCCGTCGTCGTCGGAGTCGTTGTCCAGGACGGGTAGCAGCGTCGAGCGGCCCGGGCGGATGCCGAACTCGTCATCCACGGCCTCGGGCGGCGTGTTCTTGTCCTTGTGCTCCGGCTCGGAGACCTGCTCACGCTGGTCAGGGGTCGGAGTGTCCTCTTCCTCCTGCTCCTCGGTGGGGGTCTGATCCCAGTTGCTGACCACGACCATGTTCTTGTCGGGCAGCCACAGCGTGCCCGTCGAAACGTCGTTGAGGACGATGCGCGTGCGGTTCGTGCGGAACACAGCGGAGGAGGCCTCGGCCAGGCTCGACACCGTCTGCGCCTGGTTACGCGTGGAGTCCGTGCAGGTGCGCACGAACGCGCCCGAGCCCGCCCATGCACCGTAGGAGCAGCCACGGTGGAAGACGGGGGGCGCGGGGGTGCCCTTCTGGCCGCTCTCCGAGGCCTCCTGACGCTCGATCGCCTTGCCGTTCAGGGGCACGGACACCAGCTGGTCGCCGGTCGCGAGGAGGACCGAGGCGGCCTCGTCGCCGGGGGCCTGCAGGACGGCACCGCTCACGTGTTCCTCGGACAGGTCACGCACCTTGCCGCCGGGCAGGACCAGCTTGTTGCCGGTCTGGTCGTAGACGACCGGCTTGTCGCCGACCGCGGTGATCGTCGGGGGCCCGGCGGGAGTAAAGTCTTTGATCTCAGTGGTTTTCACGCGCCAGGCCTGGCCTTCGCTCGTCAGGGTCACGAGCTTGGAGGAACCGGGAGAATAGGCGAAGACCGTGCCCGAGTTCGACACCGTCACGATGCCGTCGCTCAGGTCGTTGGCGACCGCGTCCTCGCGCAGGAGCGACATGGTGGCGGGCTCGTTGGCACTGCCGACCCACAGGAGGCCCTCGTTGGGGTCGAGGACCGCCAGGACCGAGCCGCCCTGAACCTGAACAGCGTTGTCGGGCAGGGTGACGGACTGGCCGAGGGAGAAGGAGGTCGGACGCACCGGGGTGACCGTGCGACTCACGGTCTCACCCAGGGTCACGTCGCCGCCCTCCTGGCCAATGTCGAAGGACGCGGACTTCACCGAGACCGTGCCGTCCAGCATGAGGGCGTCGTAGTTGAGGTGCCCGAGGAGCTTGCGGTCCTGGTTCGTCACCCAAATGCCGCCGTCGTCGACGCTCACCTGGGTGACCTCGACGCCCCGATACACGACTGCGAGCACGCACAGCATCGCAGACACCAATAGGACGGCAAGCGCGGGTATCCGCTTCGGCCAGGTGTTTCGCGATCGACGCGCCTTGTTCATGTGGCTTTCCTCAGTCTCAATGTGCGCACTGGTATGGGGCGTTGTCTGTATCCGCGGAGGGTACGGGCAACCATCCCAAGGATACACACCGACCAACCCTATGGATAAACCCCACAGACAACAACAGGTACCGAGGAATCTGCAACCTGTCGAACGGGGTTCTCGCGGCGGCGCGTGGCCATTCCTCATGCGCGAGAACCTGACCACAGTCCCGCATTTAGGCTATCGCACCTCGTCGACGAGGCCGGGGCGGGTCTCGGGTCCGCTCTCCCAACGCCGGGGTCACGGTACCCGCCCGCGCGCGGGAACCGCAGATGAGGGCGGGTCGGGTTACGGTGAGTACATGGCGAAAGAGAAGATCACCTACCGCTGCTCCGAGTGCGGGTGGACCTCCCCCAAGTGGGTGGGCCAGTGCCGCGAGTGCGGGGCGTGGGGCACCGTCGACCAGGCCGGCGAGGCCTCGGGCGGGCCGCGCGCGGCCGCGACTCCCCCGCGTCGCCCCGCCCTGCCGATCGGCGAGGTGGACGGCGAGCGGGCCTCGTCGCGCTCGACGGGCGTGGGCGAGCTGGACCGGGTCCTCGGCGGCGGCATCGTTCCCGGCGCGGTGATCCTCCTGGCGGGCGAACCCGGCGTGGGCAAGTCGACGCTGCTGCTGGACGTGGCCGCTAAGGCCGCGCGCACGGCGGCGGCAGGCGGGCGCGGCCCCGTCCTCTACGTGACGGGCGAGGAGTCGGCGGCGCAGGTGCGCGGGCGCGCGGAACGCATCGGCGCGCTCGAACCGAACCTCCTGATCGCCGATGAGACGGAGCTCGGCGTCATCCTCGGGCACGTCGAAGCCTCGCACCCCTCTCTGCTCATCGTCGACTCCGTTCAGACCATCTCCTCCGCCCAGGTCGAGGGCGGGGCGGGCGGCGTCGCGCAGGTGCGCGCGGTCGCGGCCTCGCTGATCCGGGTCGCCAAGGAGTCCGACCTCCCGACCCTGCTCGTCGGCCACGTGACCAAGGACGGCGGCATCGCCGGTCCGCGCGTCCTCGAACACCTCGTGGACGTCGTCTGCCAGTTCGAGGGCGACCGTCATTCGCGCCTGCGCCTACTGCGCGCGGTGAAAAACCGCTACGGCCCCACCGACGAGGTGGGCTGCTTCGAGCTGACGGACTCGGGCATCTACGGCCTCGCCGATCCGTCCGGCCTGTTCCTGTCGCGCACGACGCGTGGCGTACCCGGCACGTGCGCGGCCGTTTCTCTGGAGGGGCGACGGCCGCTGCCCACGGAGATCCAGTCCCTCGTCGCCCCCTCGTCGGGCGGGTCACCCCGGCGCACGACCTCGGGCGTGGACCACGCGCGCGTCGCCATGATCCTCGCGGTCCTGCAGGCCCGCATCGGCGCGGACACGTCGGGGGCGG
>ERZ1674093.74-NODE-75-length-19458-cov-7.029068_pt1 | contig 19458 bp, 10 predicted proteins | sample MGYA00581116_ERZ1674093 | MGnify/ENA primary metagenome ERZ1674093 (study PRJEB41354, sample SAMEA4873337) | human saliva metagenome | biome: human-associated habitat [ENVO:00009003]; feature: mouth environment [ENVO:08000002]; material: saliva material... | reverse complement strand
ACGCCCAGCTCCCCGATATACCTCTCCGAAGTGACCAGGCAAGCCCTTCGCTTTATCGCGAGTATTCTTCTTGTTATGTGGAGGGAAAAGTGCCACTCTCGTGAAGAAAAAAGCGCCTTCCCGTAGTGGTATTCTTCTATCTATGTACGTAGTCTTAAAGACCAGGCACGTCAATCCAAATATCCACGTACGCAGATATTAGAGCCACGTACGTAGCCTAAACTTATCTGCCACTCGTCCACAACTTTTATCCATACGCGGAGCAACAACCTATGCCTATACTAACCCTTTTAGATCAGCGGTATTGCACACACTATATATAAGGTAGAGGTCTGCTCCGATGGGCTGTGTAGCCTCGGGGCAGACCTCGGTAAGAGGGCGGAATAAAGTCGGGAGGGGCAGGCTTAGCGCTTGCGGTCGACGAGGAAGCGCAGGTGCTGCAGGACGGTCGTCACGAGTCCGTAGTGGTGGCGCATGACGTGGAAGCGCTCGATGAGGGAGGCGCGATGGTTGGCTGTCGTCGTCCCTTCGTTGAGGTAGAGCGCTATGGGCTCGGGGTAGAAGGCTGTGGTCTTGGCTTCCTTGAGTACACGGATGCACCAGTCGACGTCGGCAGAGAAGCGGTAGTGTAGATCGTAGTGGGGCGAGATACTTCGCTTAGCGACGAAGGCCTGATGACAGACGAGCATCCCCGCGCGGAAGCTACGCCAGTCGAGCTGGTGAGGAGGGCGCAGGCGTCTTAGCCCGAGGTCGTGATCTTCGGCATCAATGAGACGCGTGTCTCCGTAGAGTACGTCGGGGAGGCTGTCGCCCGTGCAGGTAGCTCGGACGAGATCCTCAACGGTGGTGGGGCTGACGAGGGCATCGCCTGCATTGACGTACCATACGTAGTCGCCCGTAGCTCGGTCGAGCCCCTTATTCATCGCATCATAGATCCCCTTATCACGTTCGCTATAGATCTCGGCCTCGGGAGCCAGCTCGCGGACGAGCTCCAGCGTGTTGTCCTTAGAAGCTCCGTCGATGATGAGGTACTGGATGTTCGGATAGGTCTGTGCCGAGACGCTGCGGAGCGTGCGGGTGATCGTGCTGGCAGCGTTGTAGCAAATCGTGATGATGGATATACGTGGTTGCATCGTAGCAGGCGGGTATAGGTGATTATTCAGCGGAGCTGTCTCTGTCAAGCGCCGTGCGGTAGAGCTCCACAAGGCGGGAGGCTACGGCAGGTGCTCCGAAGCGCTGGGCGCTCTCGCGGCAGGTGCGGGGGGAGAAAGCCCCTGCGTCGTCTCGCTCTCGTCCAAGGAGGGTAGCGAGGCGATCGGCATAGACCGCCGTGTCATAGGCGGGGACGAGGTAGCCATTGACTCCGTCGAGGATGATATCTTCGGGCCCCGAGCAGCGGAAGCTCAAGGCGGGGGTGCCCACGGATAGTGCTTCGACGAGCGTCTGCCCGAAGGTCTCATAGACGCTCGTGGAGATGAGTACGTCTGAGGCGGCATAGAGGCTCGCCAGCTGTGCGCGCTCACGGATGCTCCCGAGGGCGATGTGGGGAAGAGCGAGGCTGTCGAAGTAACCCGCACGGCGGATGCCCCCTACGAGCAGGAGTGTCGTGCGCTCGGCGATCTCAGGATGGCGGAGCTGGAGCTGCTCAGCGATCTCCATCAGGAGGTGTGGCCCCTTAACTTCATCATCGAGGCGGGCAGCGACGATGGTGACGTAGTAGCGCCCAGCCTCGCGGGTGAAGGGTGGGGGTGTCGCAGCTGCTGTCTCAGGAGAGAAGAGGCTGAGGTCAATGGGATTGGCGAGGATAGCAGGCGCTCCATAGCGCTGCATCAGTGGGCTTCGCTCGAAGAGCTTGGCTTCGGCACTGCTGACAGCGATATAGCGGAAGGGCTTCTCTGCGAGGAAAGCCTTCTTCCGAAGAGTCGTCCGTGAGAGGTCGTGCTCTTGATTACTCGCCAGGAGGGGGCAGTAGCCGCAGCCTGCTTGGTAGCGTGGACACTCCTTAGCGCCCTCACGCCCCAGCTCCAGAGGGAGGTGACAGATACCTGTGGCAGCCCACAGGTCGTGCAGGGTGGAGAAGACGGGCTTACCGAGGGCAGCGAGCTTCTTGAGGGTGGTGAGGGAGAGGAAGCCTTGGTTGATCCAATGTAGGTGAAGGATATCGGCTTCCCTTACCCACGGGTGCGAAGCGATATCACAGCCCCAGCGTGCCGTCGAGACGCGGAAGAGGTGCTGCCGAGAGCGGCCGTTGCGCAGGTAGATCTCCAGGCGCTCGAGGAGGAAGGCCGTCTTGGCCCAGAGGCGTCGTGGGGTGGTATCAGCGACGGAGGCGATACGCTCATCCTCCGTACTCTTCTTCACGACGAGCATACGTACCTCGATGCCGACAGCCGTGAGGGCATCAAGTAGGCGGCGACAAGCCTCTGCCGCTCCGCCGCCCTCGTCAGAGGTGCAGAGCAGAAGTACGCGAAGGGGCGCTTTGCCTTGGGGACTTTTCGGGAGGCTCGTCACGTGTCGGTGGGATTAGCGGCGTAGGCGCTTGGGGAGCTTGCCCTCGAGCATACTCATCAGCTCAGGCGTGATGCGCAGAGCCAGGAGCGCGAGGAGCAGACCCAGCCCCACGAGAGCCGAGCGGACGAAGAGGTCGATCCATACCGAGCTGAAGGTGGGGAGGACGGCATCAATGCCCCATGCCACGGCTGCGATCGGTATCAGAAGGAGCATACGACTGGTGAAGGGACTGACGTGCATCTTCACACTCAGCAGGAGCTGCTGCAGGCCGTAGCTCACGATATTTGTGAGGAGCATCGCCAGCGCTGCGCCGAGTGTGCCGTAGGCTGGGATGAGGAAGACGGTGGAGACGAACGACATCACGAGCACGCTGATCGTGTAGTAGATATTCCACTTGTAGTAGCGTGAGGTGCTGACGACCGTATGGCTGCAGGTCAAGGTCAGCTCGACGAGCTTCGCCAGCCCGAGGTAGAAGAAGATCCACTTACCGCCGGTGAACTGCTCGCCATTGGGCATGATACCGAAGATGTTGTCGATATTCACCCAGATCATCGCGAAGATCAAGAGCCCCGAGAGGAGCTGATAGAAGGCCACGAGGCGGTAGACCTCCTCGACGCGCTTCGTGTCGCCGTGCTTCGCTGCCTCGGCGATCTTCGGAGCTGCCACATTGAGGATGGCGCGCATCGGTATCTCGATGATCGAGACCATATAGAAGGCCATCGTATAGACCCCAGCGGAGGAGAGTCCCCCGCGGTCGATGAAGGCCACCATGAAGAGGTCCATACGCCCTGCTAGCGTGATGCCCACCGAGCTCAGCGTATAGAGTGCCGTATAGCGATAGAAGCCACGGCGCATCTCGGGTGAGACGTAGCTGGGGTTGTGGCGAAGGCTTAGCGAGGTGATCTGCCCGAGGTAGACGCCGCTGGCAAGCATACAGACGCCGAAGCTTCCGATGAAGCCCCACACCATCGTCGTGAAGTCGATGTAGCCGAAGGCATAGAGCAGGTAGGCGGCGAGCTGGAGTACACGCAGGAGTACCTCCTTGATGCCCTTCGGTACTGCTACACGCATCAGCTGATAGGTGTAGAGCTCGAAGATCGTCCAGCCCATCGTGAAGAGCGTCAGCGGTATCACGGCATAGTAGAAGTCCGCGAGCAGTGGGCTTCTGTCGCTGTAGAGCGACATCAGGGGCCCCTTGGCGAGGATGTAGAGGAGCGTCATCAGCACGGCACCGATCGCCCCGACGACCGTCACGTAGTAGAAGAAGCCGTGGTTCGGCCCATCCTCAGCGCGGTAGGGGTTGGTCTCGGAGTCGCGGAAGAAGGGGAAGTAGCGACTGAGTGAATAGGTCATCCCGAGCATGCCCAGACCCGAGAGCTGTGTCGCCAGCTCGGGCAAAAGGCGCGTCAAGCCGATCTCCTCGGGAGTGAGGAACTTGGCCAAGATGAAGAAGGTCGTCAGGAAGCCTATCCCGACGCCTATGTAGGTCACGATGGTACCAGTGATACTTTCCTTTGCTGCTACGCTCGCCATGTATAGTTGTCTATCCTCGCTCCGCAGTAGAGTAGGCGCGGTGGAGGAGGTAAAAGTCCATAAGGGTAAGGGCCGTCATCGCCTCGACGATGGGTACGGCACGCAGGGCGACGCATGGGTCGTGGCGCCCCGTGATAGAGAGGGAGGTGGGGGTGCCATCAGTGCGACAGGTCGTCTGCTCGCGACCGATGGAGGAGGTGGGCTTGAAGGCCGTGCGGAAGGTGAGTGGTGCACCCGTGCTGATGCCACCGAGGAGACCACCGCAGTGGTTGGTCTGCTGTCCGATAGCCCCTGCTTCGGTGGGGACAAAGGGATCGTTGGCCGCTGACCCGTACTCAGAGGCGAGTGCAAAGCCATCGCCTATCTCGAAGCCTCGAGCGGCATTGATGCCCATCATCGCTGAGGCCAAGCGGCTGGAGAGCTTGTCATAGAGTGGCTCGCCTAAGCCTGCGGGGAGGCCATCGACACGGCAGGAGATGACCCCTCCGATGCTGTCGCGCTTGTCCCGTGCCTCGGCTACGGCTGCTGCCATGCGCTCTGCTGTCGCCTTGTCGGGGCAGGGTACGACGTCCTCATAGCGTCTCTGGAGGAGCACCTTATCGCCCTCGGTGAGATGAATCGCCTCATACAGATGGCTGTCATCATAGTGGACAGTCCCGACTTGACTGAGGTAGGCGGAGATGCGCACACCTTCGGCTCGTAGCCACTGATCACAGAGAGTACCTGCGACGACGCGTACGACGGTCTCACGCGCTGAGGCTCTCCCACCACCTCGTGGGTCGCGGTGTCCGTACTTCGCCTGATAGGTGAAGTCGGCATGCCCAGGGCGGTAGAGGTCGCTGAGCTGTGAATAGTCTTGGCTCCGTGTGTCGGCGTTGTCGATGACGAAGGCAATGGGTGTGCCCAGCGTCCGCCCCTCATAGATACCCGAGAGGAAGCGTACCTTGTCGCTCTCGCGCCGTGGGGTAGTGAGGTCGCTTCGTCCGCCTTGTCTGCGACGTAGAGCTTCCTCGATAGCGGCTTCGTCAATGGTGAAGCCTGCAGGGAAGCCGTCGAGCACACCACCGAGGGCGGGTCCGTGGGACTCACCGAAGGAGGTTAGGCGAAGGAGCCTGCCGAAGGTATTCATCGTGATGGGCGGGTGAAGGGGGTGATATAGCAAAGCACGGATGCCCACGAGCCTAAGGCTCAGGGTATCCGTGCTCTATGATTACGCGTGCTTAGTGGCAGCCACAGCCACCGCCGCAACCACCTTCTTCGTGGCCTTCGTGATCGTGGTCATGGTCGCAGCCACAGCCGCAGCCACCATCATGCCCGCCGAAGAACTGCTCGATCTCCTCGGGCGTAGCATCGTGGACTTCCTTGATAGCGCCGATGAAGTGGAGGTCTTCGCCTGCCAGAGGGTGGTTGAAGTCGAATACGACGACTTCTTCCTTGATCTCGAGGACGCTACCACGGATGATCTGCCCGTCGGGCGTGTGCAGGGGCAGCGTAGCACCTTCGACGACCAGAGCATCGAGCTTGCCTTCGCTGTCTACGAAGATCTCACGGGGCAGCTCCTGAACGGCTTCGTCAGAAGGCTCACCGTAGGCATCTTCGCACTTGAGGACGAAGTCGAACTTGTCCCCTGCCTTGAGGCCGAAGAGCTGCTTCTCGAAGGCGGGCAGCATCATACCCATGCCCTGGATGTACTCCAGAGGACGGTCGGGGGTGGTCTGCTCCATCAGGATACGCTCGTTCTCATCACCGACGTACAGCTCGTAGTCGAGTGCGACGAACTTATTAGGTGCTATCGTCATAATCTACACTATGATATTTAGGATGTGAATAATGGGATGCTCCTACCTCATGTAAGGCGGGAGGCATCGCCGAACTGGCGCAAAGTTAGCTAATTCTCACCGAATAGCTTGAGGTATGCCCTGCGACTGTATGGGGCTTCGTCGTTACGTCCTTCCTACGGCTCTTCTGGGAGGGGGTGATGTGAACCTATATTGTCGCGACGCGAAGCTATATAGAAGACTGTTGCCAGAGTCCTGTCCTCTATTTAGAGTGCTAAGGTATCGCACGCCCAGCTCCCCGATATGCCTCTCCGAAGTGGTTACGCAAGCCCTTCGCTTTATTGCGTGTATTCCTCTTATCCAGCGGCGGAAAAGTGTCCTTCTCGTGAAGAAAAAAGCGCCTTCACGTAGTGATATTCTTCTATCTATGCACGTAGTCTTAAAGACCAGGCACGTCAATCCAAATATCCACGCACGTAGATATTAGAGCCACGTACGTAGCCCAAACTTATCTGCCACTCGTCCACAACTTTTATCCATACACGAAGCAAGAACCTAATATAGGTCCGCATCACGACCTATATAGGTTGACTCAGCGACCAATATAGGTTCGTACCCCTTACCGCTATGGGTCTGGGGTAGTACCTTCGTGGAGATGAGGGAGGATAGAGGAGTAGGGCCTTTGCCTTAGAGGCTTAGAAGGGATAGCCGATAGCCAGATGGAAGCCTAAGGCATCGCGGAAGCTGGGGATATTGTACCAGCCACTTCGTGTCGTCTGGTAGGGGAGGTGAAGGCCCACACCGACGTCGAAGCGCACGACGAGGAACGAGAGGTCATAGCGCAGACCAGCTCCCGTACCTACGGCGACTTGGTCGAGGAACTTACCCAACGAGCCTGCTTCGCTGAGTGCAGCCCCAGGGCGAGAGGTGTCGGGGCGCAGGAGCCATACATTCCCTGCATCGAGGAAGACAGCGCCGTAGCAGCTACCGAAGAGGTGACGGCGGAACTCTGCGTTCGCCTCGAGCTTGAATTCTCCCACGCGGTCCATGAAGGAGTAGGCATTGACGGTCGTAGGATTGTAGCTCCCTGGGCCAAGGCTTCGTACCGTGAAGGCTCGGATACTATTAGCACCCCCGACGTAGAACTGCTCGATATAAGGCGCCGTAATAGCATTGCCATAGGGATAGATAGCTCCCGTAGCGAAGTGCGTAGCCAGCGTCTGCATGCGGTCGATGCGGTAGGAGTAGCGGAGGTCAATGGCAGCCTTGACGAACTGTGCAAAGGGTACACCGAAGAGCGTCTTCGTGTCATTGTATTCACGACCGAAGGCCCTCATCGTAGCATTGACGAGATTCCCTGCCTCACTGATTTCGCCCGAGAGCTGCATGTAGTGTGGGCTGTCGTCCTCGCGGTGGGTATAGGTGAAGCCGTAGCCGACCTTGGGGATGAACTGATTGCTCAAGCTAAGCCCAAGGGCGGGGTTGGCGAGGATGAGCTGGTCGAAGCGCTCCGTCGTGCGGGTCAGCCGAGTGAAGTTCAGGCTGAGCGGCGTGATACGATGGCTCCATCTGCTCGACGGCTGGAAGTTGTAGTCCATCGTGAAGGAGAGGGAGCGTAGGGTATAGTAGCGCGCGTGATTGACACTCTGAAGAGCGACCTTGAAACTCGTCGACGTCGGGTACTTGTAGTACGCATCGATGAGGCGAGGGAAGAGGATCGAGGGGAAGGTGAGGGAGAGGTCGGCACCGAGCTGATAGCTATTGATAGACACCGAGTAGGAGTCTGCAGGGCTACGCCCCGTCTGCCACTCATAGGAGCCAGAGACGCTGGCGGAGAGCTTCTCCCCACCACCGAAGACGTTGCTTCGCTCGATAGCAGCCGAGATACCTGGCCCGATGAAGTCCGTCGACTTACGCATGAAGGCCGCCCCGAGGTAGGTGCTCCAGGGCTTGTCCTTCCTGAGGAGGATCATCAGATCGAGCGTGCCGATGCTGTCTGCGACGCTCGAGAAGGTGGGGCGCTGTACGGCGGTCGAGTCGCTCGTGCTACGCATCGCTGTGCTATCTACCGCTGTGGAGTCCTTGGGTAAGGTCTTACGAGGGGTGAAGTAGAATTCTACGGAGGAGAAGGCATTGAGCCCCGTGAGTGCCGATAGTGTGCGCTCCTCCTCGAGACTGCTGTAGAGCTTGCCTGGGCGGATGCGGACACGGGTCCTCAGCGTACCGGGGCGGACGATGGGGCGGCCCGAGTAGTACAGAGCGATGCTGTCGGTGAGGGCTACGCTATCCGTCGTGGTGAGGTTCGTGGGGGCTTCAGGATCTTCGGGGAGCTGGCGGAGCATGATCTTCCCCACACGCCACTGGCGTAGCGCTTCGGGAGGCGTGCTCGTAGAGAGTACCGTGCGTAGGTGCACACGCTGTGGGGTGATGAGGGTATCAGCTTCGTAGCCGATGTGCTCAGACTTGAGGTAATAGTAGCCGTGCTCACGGAGGAAGGCACGGGTAACGGTGCGGTCATCCTCGAGTGCAGCGATGGAGAAGGGGCGTCCCTTCTGTAGGGCACTGAGGCGGTGATGGTAGAAGTATCTCCCAGGGCGGATGTAGACACGAGGGAAGTACTGCACGCTGTCTAAGAGGAAGAGTGGGCCCAGCTGCATCTTGTAGTCCACACGTGCCTGCATAGAGTCGGCCGTGGCGGGGATGATCTCGGAGCTGGTCGTGGCGCGGAGGTAGCCGTGCTCACGGAGCGTCTGCTGGGCGACCTTGGCACGCAGGCTGGGGCTGACGTCTCGCATCCAGACGGGCTTGGCTGTGAGGCGACGCATCACGCGCCCCGCAAGCGTAGAGTCCGCAGAGAAGTGCATGTAGATAGCAGGACTCAGGAGTGCAAAGGGGAAGCGTATAGAGCTACTACCGAAGACCGACCCGTTGGGCGCATAGTTGAGGCGCTCCTCGGCAGCGGCTATCGCCTGCTCAGCGTAGGAGTGCTGCGGACGGTCGGAAACCTCGATCTTGCGGATACCTATATAAATCTGGTCATCTGGACCCTGATACTTCCTTATCGAGCACGCCCCGAGAGCGAGGAGTGTGAGGGCGGTAAGGAGGCGGGTAGTGAGACGGATATGCATAAGTGGGATAGGTGTAGATAGGGAGGGCTGGAGGCCTTACTTCGCTTGGTAGCGGAGGGTGGGCATCGAGTCGCTCGTGAGGCTCGGCTGAGTCGAGAGCGTATCGAGACGGGGCTTCCATACTTGACGGAAGAGCGTCGTCGTGGTGTCGGTCGTCGTCTTCTTGCGCTTACGGCGGAAGAGGTCGAGTAGGCTGGACATCTTGCGGCGTATGACATACCCCACACCCGTCTCGGTGAATTCCCCTTCGAGGACGTTGTCGGTGACGAGCTTGTGGTAGAGACTGAGGTACTGCTCACCGCTCTTATCGAGCTGGTACTGCAGAGATACGTTGTCGAGGAAGGTCTGTCCCTGGTTCGTCACGCCTGCGCCACTCTGCACCTTACCCCCGACGATGATACGTATGCGGTCATTGTAGAAGCGGCGGCTGAAGCTATAGGTGAAGTCCGTGCGAGCGGCCTCACCCGAAGAGCCATCGTAGTGGTCGACGCCGAGGTTGAGGTCGGTGCCTTGGAGGAGCTTGCCTGCGGTCTTGTTGATCTGTGACTGCAGGAGTGAGGTCAGTGCGGAGTTGAGGTCCAGATTGCCTGCCCCCGAGCTACCTGCCAGATACATACCTGTCGCCATGAGAGCGATGGCTTGCTTGCTCTGCTCTTCCTTGGTCATCGTCGAGATGCTATTCTGCACGGAGAGGTTCTCCGGAGCGGAGATGCCGAAGCTGAGGTTCATCTTGCTGACGTAGTCCTTGATGAGGATGCTGACGTTGAAGTTCACATGCTGGGAGTTCTCTGACGAGCTGGATACGGTGGCCTTGACCTTATTGACAGCGGAGAAGTTGAGGTAGGGGTTGGATATCGGTCCCGTCCACGTGAGGGTGCTGGTGGGATCGATGGAGAAGCGCTTATTGCCTACGACGGGGAGGGTGTAGCTCAGCTCGCCACCACCACTCATCTCGTAGCGCCCCGTCATGCTCATCTCGCCGTAGGGCGGATAGGTGAAATGAAGCGTACCGCCCCCCTGTGCTTGGACGTAGTCCGTGCCGCCAGCCGTGAGGTCGGCGCCGATACGTACCGAGGGGTCCACGTTGATCGTCAGGTTCACATCAAGCCCACCAAGGGAGGTCGGCGCGACCTCTACCTTCTTGGTGAAGAGGGTGTCGGAGAAGTCGATGAATTGGACGAGCTGATCAGTCTGCTGGCTGGCTGTCAGCGGGTCTTCGCGCATCACGTAGGTGCAGTTCGTACCGCTGAGTACGTTCACGCTACCGCGGACGCGCAGTGAGGTAAGGGGACCCGTAGCCACCATACGTGTCGAGGCGATGATCTTACCATAGAGGAGCTGGTCATCGCGGGTGGGGCGAGGCTCGTTGAGGAGGGTCAGCTCATCAGAGGTGATGCGTAGCGAAGCCGTAGCCTGTGGAGTGGTGCTCTTACGTATCGAGCCATCGATATAGATTGCCTTCTTCGGATCTCCTGAGGGACGTAGCGCATAGTGGTCGAAGAAGATATCTGAGCCCTCCATGCGTACGGGGATAGAGTCGAGAGCAAGGTGTGTCCCGTAGGCGTTGAGGTTCAGCATACCCTTATTCAGGTGCATCTGCCCCGAGAGAAGTGGCTCGGTGAGCTTCCCTGAGAGTCTGATACTTCCGTTGGCAGTCCCCGCAAGCGTGGTGCTATTCTCCACCAGGAAGGGGTTCGCAAGCTCCAGCGGGAAGGAGGTAAGTGTGAGTGTCCCCTTAAGCGGAGAGACCTTCTCACGGGGGTAGTAGATCCCATCGATGCTCATCGCAGGCTGACCGTTGTAGCCGATCTCCCCTGTGATGTAGTGGGAGTCGCCGCTACGTGGCTCGTAGAAGAGGGAGGAGGTGAAGTGGCCGAGCTTCTTGTCCTCGTAGCGTAGGTCGCTGATGGAGAGGTCGCCTGAGATCGTAGGCTGCTGGCTGAGGTCGCCCTTACGCTGATAGTGGACGTCGCCGAAGAAGATACCACCGACATCGGGTAGCCCCAGACTGCGGTAGTCCTCAAGATGGAGGTTGCTTATGCTGAGTAGGATGTCCTGTACTCCTGGTGTCTCTTCGGTGCCCTGCAGGGAGAATTCGCCTCGCTTCTCGCCGGTGAGCTTGAGTGAGCCGAGGAGGAAGTTGTCCCGCTTGCGCAGGCTAAGCTGGTTGTCGGGGTTGATGGTGTAGTCATTGGAGGCGATACGCAGGCGGTCACCGAGGAAGTGGAGCTGGTAGGCCTCGCCCGACCAGCTGCCCGAGGCCTCGGCTGCATGTACCGTTTGTCCCCGCTCATCCTGATAAGAGACGTCGAGGTGCCCGCCCTGTAGGCTTGTGCGTAGGTCGGTGCTGATGGTGAAGCCCTCTTGCTCGCGGAAGTGGGACTTCATCACCGTGCCAAAGAGGACGAGCGACATGCTGTCGCCACGTGAGATAGGCGTGCGCTCAGTAGAGATATTGAGCTGGGCGGCGTTGATGCGGAGGGTGTCGATGCGGAGATCGGAGAGGGCTACGTTGCCACTGACCCCATCTTGGGGAGAGGTGGCGAGGTTGGCTGTCAAGGAGCCCACGGCGATATGCAGCTCAGCTAGGTAGTAGCGGAGCGGATTGTCCTTGCCCATGGAGAGGCTGAGGGTCGCCTTAGGGAGGTGGACGGCTAGATCCTCGAGGTACTTCGTCGCGGACTTCCCTGAGGTGATGAGCTCGATCTGACGGAGGGTCTCATCGAGTAGGTGAGTGACGTCCTTCTGTGCTACAGTGGGGCTGCTCCCGACGTAGAGGGAGGCCTTCATATCGCCCGAAGTGAGGCCAGCATGGATGTCTTGTGGCGACGTGGATACATGAAGCTCAGCCTGTGGTGGGGCGATCTTCTCATCGCCCATAGTGAAGCTCATACCATCAAGCACGGCCTGTATGGTGTGCGTGTCCTTGAGGTCGGAGCGGAGCTCACCTTCTAGACGTAGCTTCCCTGCAAGGGGCGTCTCGGAGAAGCCCAGGCGCTGGAGGTCGAGGTCAACGAGCTCCAGCCCGATGCCTGTATTGATGCCTTGGCGGGAGAAGATCCCATCAAGCTGAAGCGTGAAGTTCGCCCCAGGGTTCATGCTGTTGAGGGAGAGGCCAAGGTTCCCCGATTGGAGGGAGCCGTCGAGGGTAATGTCTCGTAGGTGTAGACTCCCGCGATTCGCTTCATGTAGTCGGCCTCGGATAGAGAGCTGCGTGTGGGGACTGAGTGGATCAAAGCCACGCCCCTGAAGAGCTACGTCAAGGCTAACCAGCCCGATCGAGTCCTGAGGCATGAAGTGACGCCCATCAATATCCTGTGCCTTCAGCACGAGGTCATAGGTCTTCGTGGCCTCAGTGAAGTGCCCCTTCAGCTGGAGCTTGCCCGTGCCCTCCTCTGCTGTGAGGTCACCCACATAGCGACCTCGACGTATGTCGATGTCGCCAGAGATCGTGAGGGGGCTGGGGATGCGATAGGTCTTAGCTTGCTCGGGTGCGAGGAGGCCGAGGAGAGTATTGGCCTTGGGGCCTACACGCCCACGGAGCTTGAGACGGCCCGAGCGGTGCATCTCAAGGACTTCGCTGAGCGTACCCGAGAGATTGAGGTCGAGGATGTCGGGCCACTTGAGCTCGGCCTGACGAATCTGTATCGCCGTGAGTGTCCCCGTCAGCTCAGCCTGCATCTTGAGTGGAGCGAGGAGGCGGTGGCGGGCAAAGGTGTTGAAGAGTTCGCGCCCATCAGGGGTCTCTTGGAGCGTCTTTCCTGCGAAGAGGAGGATGTCCTTGATGCCGAGAGAGGTGTTAGTAGATAGCTCCAGCTGTGCCTTGCGGTCGGACTGCAGGAGGCTCCAGGGCATGGAGAGATAGCCCTTGATGGAGGAGGCATCAGTGATGAGGTCAAGCCCATCAAGGCGCATAGCAAGGCTGTCCATCTGATAGCGTCCGCTGAGATGGAGGAGCTTCAGCCCCGACTGCTCACGGAGCTGTGCGTGCCGTAGAAGGAGGCTAAGTCGCATACCCTCAGAGTCAATGTCCTCACCCTCGAGGTGGAGGTCATGGAGCTGGATATGCTGGGGATCGAAGAAGGGTAGCTTGGAGAAGTTCTGGTCGACGGAGTAGCGCAGACTCTTCGCATCGATCTTGGTGTGCGCGACCTGGAAGCGCATCTTATTGAGGTCAGCTCCTCCGCGGTCAATCTTGAGGCGGTCAACATCCGCATCGATGAGGAGTGAGTCCAGCGGCATGGCGACCTCAATGCGAGTCTTCTGCAGGTCGATCTCGCCAGCACGGATGAGCCACTTCAGCGGCTCACTCTCTTCCTCAGGCTTCTTCGTGGTGTCGGTCGAGTAGTAGCGGATGTAGCCCCCCTGGGTCGTGAGGCGGTTGAGGTCAACGCGCTCCTTGTTGAGATCAACGAAGAGCTGCTCGGCCGTGGCTGCTGGGAGGTGTACTTGCAGCAGGCTCAAGCCGAGGCTGTCGCGCTGATTGTAGGTCAGGCTATCGAGGGTAATACGAGGAACCTCGACTTGACTGTCGAAGAGAGGACGTAGGGTCGGGGAGAGGCTGAGTGCCCCTACCGAGATGAGGGTGTCGCCAGGACTGCGGAGGACCTGTAGCTTCTGAAGCGAGAGGTCGAGGGGGAAGGCGAGATGAATGTTCCCGACAGATACCTGCATCCCTGTCTTCTCCGATAGGTAGGCAGCGGTGCGCTGTACGACAAAGCGCTGCACGGGTGGTACGTATAGTAGTACTGCTACAAGAAGAATTAGGACGAAGGGCGTGAGGAGGATTCCCCACAAGATACGCTTGATGTACTTGGAGCGTCGGGACATCTCAGACGAGGTTGCTTCGGGGATGCTGTTAATGAGTGCGGTACCAGTCGAAGAGGCGCTGTACGCCGTCCTCGATCTCTACCTGATGGTGCCAGCCAAGGCTGTGGAGCTTCTCTACAGAGGTGAGCTTGCGCATCGTGCCGTCGGGCTTGCTGCTATCCCACTTGATGCGCCCCTCAAAGCCGATGGTGCGGGCGATAAGCTGTGCCAGCTCACCGATCGAGATCTCCTTCCCTGTGCCGATATTGACGTGGCAGTTGCGGATGGGGCTACCATCTTGGGGACAGAGTGAGCGGAAGTCCGTATTGAGAAGGATATGTACCGAGGCATCGGCCATATCTTCACTCCAGAGGAATTCTCTCAGCGGGTGGCCTGAGCCCCAGAGGTTGACCTGGCCGGGGTGGATGCCGAAGCGCTCAAAGAGCGTGAGGATCGTCGTCTCATCTCCCGTGCCGTCTTCGCCAGCGACGGGGCGCTTGCTGAGGTCTGCGCGCACGGCTTGCCAGTCCCCGTGCTGCAGACGATCGGCAAGGTAGATCTTGCGGATCATCGCTGGTAGAACATGGCTATTCTCGAGGTGGAAGTTGTCGTTGGGGCCGTAGAGGTTCGTCGGCATGACTGCGATGTAGTTCGTGCCGTACTGGAGGTTGAAGCTCTCACACATCTTGAGCCCTGCGATCTTGGCGATAGCGTAGGGCTCGTTGGTGTACTCCAGAGGAGCAGTGAGGAGGGCTTCTTCGCGGAGGGGCTGCTCGGCCTCTCTGGGATAGATGCAGGTGCTGCCGAGGAAGAGGAGGTGCTTTACGCCGTGGCGGAAGCTCTCTCCGATGACGTTCTGCTGTATCTGGAGGTTGTCGTAGATGAAGTCAGCGCGGTAGGTGTTGTTCGCCATGATCCCCCCGACGTGCGCTGCCGCGAGGATCACCGCCTCAGGGCGCTCCTCATCGAAGAATGCACGTACAGCGACTGGATCCGTGAGATCCAGCTCACCGTGGGTACGGCCGACAAGGTTGGTGTAACCACGCTGCTCGAGGTTGTGCCAGATAGCGGAGCCTACGAGCCCACGATGCCCTGCAACATAGATCTTGGTCGAAGGGGAGAGTTTGGGCGAGTCCATTAGGCGTGCTTGTGAGATTGGACGTAGGCGACATCATGACGTACCATGATGCGTACCAGCTCTTCGAAGGAGGTCTTGCTGGGATTCCAGCCGAGGAGCTCCTTGGCCTTTGTGGGGTCACCCAAGAGGGTTTCCACTTCGGCAGGGCGGAAGTATTTCGGGTCAACCTCGACGAGGACACGACCTGTGGCGATATCGATACCACGCTCTTCGACGCCTTCACCCTCCCAGCGTAGGTCGATACCTACCTCGTGGAAGGCGCGCTCGGTGAACTCACGTACGGAGTGCTGCTCTCCTGTGGCGATGACGAAGTCCTCGGGGGTGTCGTGCTGCAGCATGAGCCACATGCACTCGACATAGTCACGGGCATAGCCCCAGTCGCGCAGGGCACTGAGGTTCCCGAGGTAGAGCTTGTCCTGCTCTCCTGCTGCGATACGAGCAGCGGCGAGGGTGATCTTGCGGGTGACGAAGGTCTCGCCACGGCGCTCACTCTCGTGGTTGAAGAGGATACCGTTGACGGCGAACATACCGTAGCTCTCGCGGTAGTTCTTCGTGATCCAGAAGCCGTAGAGTTTAGCTACTCCATAGGGGGAGCGAGGATAGAAAGGTGTCGTCTCACGCTGGGGGATCTCCTGCACCAGACCGAAGAGCTCGGAGGTCGAGGCCTGATAGATCTTCGTCTTCTTCTCCAGCCCGAGGATGCGGACGGCCTCAAGGAGACGTAGCGTACCCGTGGCATCGGTCTCGGCAGTGTACTCAGGTACATCGAAGGAGACCTTCACATGGCTCTGAGCTGCGAGGTTATAGATCTCGTCGGGCTGGGTCTGCTGGATGATGCGGATGAGCGAACTGGAGTCGGTCATATCGCCATAGTGCAGGTTGAGTGCCCGACCACGCTTCATGTCGCGCACCCACTCCTCGAAGTAAAGGTGCTCGATACGCTCCGTGTTGAAGGACGAGGAGCGTCGGATGATACCATGGACTTCGTAGCCCTTTTCGATGAGGAACTCTGCGAGGAAGGAGCCGTCCTGGCCCGTTACCCCGGTGATGAGTGCGACCTTATTCACGTGCTATATCTATTGGTCTTATCTATTCGGTATGCAGTAGGGATTTCCTTTCCCCCTTAGAATGGGGAGTAGGAGCCTATGGAGTCAGGGTTGACCCCCTCGTAGATCTCGACGGCCTCATCGCTATTGCCTGCGTCGTAGCAGGGTGAGAAGCCCTCGGGGAGCTGGAAGGGTATATTAGCGAGGTAGCCGAGCTTGCTGTCTCCGTAGACCTTCTTGAGGAACTTCCCGAAGATAGGCAGTGCAGCCGCCGCCCCCTGACCGAAGGCCATCGAGTTGAAGCGCACGCTACGCTCTTCACCACCTACCCAGCAGCCAGCTACGAGGTCGGGAGTGAAGCCCATGAACCATGTGTCACTATTATTCTGCGTCGTACCGGTCTTACCGCCCAGAGGCATCTGCAGGCCGAAGGAGGAGCGTAGGCGTCCCCCCGTACCGCCGTTGACGACGTTCTGCAGCATGTAGAGCATCTTGTGTGCGGCATCGGCGGTCAGCACCTCAGTCATCTTCGGAGCGAAGGTTGCGACGATATTGCCGTGCATATCCTCGATCTGAGTGACGAGGATGGGGTCAACACGTACGCCATCATTGACGAAGGTGGTGTAGCCCGAGACCATCTCGCCGACGGTCGCTTCGGGAGTACCGAGCGACATGGCCATCGTAGCCTCGATGGGGCCACGCAGACCATAGCTCTCCAAGAGACGCTTGAAGGTCAGCGGAGAGGTGCGGCTCATCAGCTCGGCCGTCACCCAGTTGTCGGAGTTCTGAAGCCCCCACTGGATGGAGACCATCTCACCGACACGGCGGTGGTTGGTATTACGTGGGGTCCAGGTCTGCCCGTTGTCGAGGCGGTAGGTACGCTGTACGTGGAGTACCTGGTCGCAGGGAGAAGCCCCGTCGATCATCGCCAGAGAGTAGAGGAAGGGCTTGATGATAGAGCCCGTCTGACGGCGCCCGTCAGACACCATGTCGTACTGGAACTGGGAGAAGTTGATGTCACCCACATAGGCCAAGACGTGGCCGTTGTGAGGGTTCATCGCTACGAAGCCCGAGCGAAGGATCCCCTTCATGTAGCGGATCGAGTCGAGGGGCGTCATCACCGTATCGCGCTGACCACGCCAAGACCAGACCTGCATCTTCGTCTTGCGGTCGAACTGCGCACGGATCTCCGAGTCCGACAGTCCGTCCTCCTTGCCCAGACGCCAGCGTTCAGACTGGTGGATGGCACGCTCAAGGATCTTCTTGCGTTGGTCGGCAGAGATCGAGGTGCTGAAGGGATCACCACCACGAGCGCGGCGCTCGCGGTCGAAGGCTGGCTGGAGATGCCCTGCGAGGTGCTCCTCGACGGCCTCCTCAGCGTAGCGCTGCATGGCGGGGTTGATCGTCGTATAGATCTTCAGCCCGTCCGTATAGATATTATATGGGGAGCCGTCAGGCTTGCGGTTCTTATTACACCAGCCGTAGAGTGGGTTCGTCTCCCACTGGATGCTGTCGTCGCGGAACTTATCGTACTGCCACGAAGCATAGTCGCTGCGGTCGGGCTTGTCTGCCATCATGATCTTACGCAGGTGCTCACGGAAGTAGGGGGCTATACCCTGCTTGTGGTCCATGCGGTGGAAGGACGTCTTGATGGGGAGGCGTGAGAGGGAGTCGACTTCGCGCTCTGTGAGGTAGCCAGCCTTCTCCATCTGCTGGAAGACGGTGTTGCGTCGCTCCATGGGGAGGGGGCTATTAGCACGGAGGATGGGGTTGTAGATAGAGGGGTTCTTACACATCCCGATGAGCATCGCTGACTCCTGGAGGTTAAGCTCTGCGGGCGTCTTCCCGAAGTAGGTGAAGGCAGCCGAGCGGATCCCTACAGCGTTGTAGAGGAAGTCGAACTGGTTCAGATACATCGCCAAGATCTCCTCCTTCGTGTAGTAGCGCTCAAGCTTAGCTGCGATGACCCACTCCACGGGCTTCTTCATCATACGGGTGAAGAAGTTGGAGCTGGGAGGAGAGTAGAGCATCTTAGCCAGCTGCTGGGTGATGGTGCTACCACCCCCTGCGCTCTTCTGCTGCAGGATACCCGTCTTGAAGATGGCACGGGCGAGCGAACGGAAGTCAATACCCGAGTGACCCTCGAAGCGAACGTCTTCCGTAGCGATGAGAGCCTTGACGAGGTTGGGAGAGAGGTCCTTATAGTCAACGAGGACACGGTTGGAGCCCCCGTGGGCATAGGAACCGATGACCTCACCATCAGCGGCGAGGACCTGTGAGGCGTATTTGTCGATCGGATTCTGAAGCTGCTCGATCGGGGGCAGGTAGCCTATCCACCCCATGGAAATAGCGAAGATACCGCCTAAGATGCTTATCCAGACCAGTGCAAAGGTCAGCCAAAGCAAGGACTTGATCTTATGTTTCATCTAATAATTTATCATCTGTCACCTCTTCATTGGTGGGCTATGAAATTGCCCCAAAGAGGTGCTGTGGAATGCCCGTTCTCCGTCTGGATCCACGGGCGCATACTCGGCACAAAGTTATTAACTTTTCCCTACTTATTGGAGAGTAGGCTTATCGCTTAGCGGTAGGAGGGAGATCGATGAGGGGAGAGGTACTATATGAGCCGTCCCCAGATGAGCGGTATCTCGCTCGTCTGGGGACGCTGTCATATATATTATGGTATGGCCGCTGTGGCTACTGAGAGGCTTAGTGCACGATGATCTCGTCGCAGAAGATGAAGTGACCAGCCGAGCGGTTGTTGCTTGCCTTCACGCGGACATAGCGCGCACGCTCCTTCATCGGGAAGGAGAAGGTCTCGAAGACGGGCTTATAGATATCCTCAGAGGTGAGCGTCTTCTGGCGAGCTACGCTGCGGAAGTTCACGCCGTCGTCACTCAGGAGGATCTCTACATCACCGGGCATGTAGACCCACTGGACGCGCTCCTGCATGAACTTGGCGAAGATATGGCTGAGCTCCGTCACGGCACCGAGGTCGATCGTCACGTCCATAGGAGAGGTGAAGCCCTGCCAGCGACCATCGAGGTAGGTGGGTGTACCACGCACACCGTCGATGAGGGCGCGTGAGCCACCTGCGGTGTAGCGCTCATTCCACGTGCAGTCGTTGTAGGTGATCTTCTTGCCGATAGCCTTGTGGTAGTCGGTGCGGAAGGAAATCATAGGGGCAGCATCGATCATCTTGTCGCCCTCGAAGAGGCGGGCTTTGACGATGAGGGAGTCGCGTGAGGTAAGAGGCGTACCCGTGTAGCGAGGCGAGCGAGCCGTGGGCTCTGTGCCGTCCGTCGTGTAGCGGATGTCGGCTGTGGGGCGCTCACTGTCGAGGCTTACAGAGACGAGGTGCTTCACGGTGTCGACCTCATTGATGGCAGCGATACGACGCAGAGGATAGACGTTGATGCCACGCTTCTTGAGTGCGGGGACGTGGTAGTTCACACGCGTCAGGAAGTTCTTATAGTCACGATCCTGCTGGGGTGTCCATGCGACTTCCGAGAGCG
>ERZ1674093.73-NODE-74-length-19756-cov-13.969342_pt1 | contig 19756 bp, 16 predicted proteins | sample MGYA00581116_ERZ1674093 | MGnify/ENA primary metagenome ERZ1674093 (study PRJEB41354, sample SAMEA4873337) | human saliva metagenome | biome: human-associated habitat [ENVO:00009003]; feature: mouth environment [ENVO:08000002]; material: saliva material... | reverse complement strand
GAGATGCGCATTAGTGACTGGAGTTCAGACGTGTGCTCTTCCGATCTGAATGCGGTAAAAAATCGTCTTCGATTGGCATCTATGTCGAGAGATGTTGATTTTGTCCATCTCCCTTGGGGTAAGGGGGTAAGTTGGAGTTGGGCAAAGAGGATATTGTCTGTGATTCACCCAATGCATTACGTGAAAAATGGATTTAATGGTAGGAGTGACGTTATTTGGGGTTCCTATAAGGAGGAAAATTTAAATGGTGATTTGGAGAATGAAATTAAGGGGTTTGAGTCTTGGGAGCAAAAATTAAAAAAACGAATTACTGGCGTATTTAAAAAATCAGAAATTGAAGATGGGGGTCGATGGGATTTAAACTAGGTGATTATATTTATTGGAGATAATTAATTTCTTGAGGTTAGGCTAACCTGTCGAGAATCTTTATCTTAAAGAGGGGGGCGGATGCACAAGCATCCGGGGCTGATCCCTCGTTTCCTAGAGGGATTTTATCGCCGTTTTGATACAATCGCAGAGGGTGTAATTAGCAGACAGAAGGGTTGGAGCATACTAATACATGGCAGAGCTTTTTCATAATAAAATTTAGTGGCACGATAAGAGAAATAATTTTACGAGGGACTATTGGAGGTATCAATGGCTTTTCTGGGCTATAACAAAGACGAAAAGTTAGAATTTAACTATAAGAGGGCCTGCGGGTTGTGGCTAATTGTGGTGGCGGCAGTTATAGCAATAGCCACATTGGTCGGAGGAAAACAAATAATAAACATGCAAGTATTCAGCATTGGGTACGTCGTCAGCTTTTTCTCAATCAACATGAATAAAAAGGTGCTGAATAGACTATCCGATGGCCCTTCGAGTGAATTTCAAAAGAAAGTATCTTCACGTGCCGTTATTCTATTATTTGTCTTGATGATTTTGCTGGGCGGCCCATTCTTCGCAACTGAAAATTGGAGACTGATTTGGCTGGGGGCGCTGATGGCAACCGCACTGCACTTCTTCCCATACTATTTTGTGCATGGAAAGTCAATGATATATCTGGGTCTTATCTGCGCCATCAACGTGTTTGCAGGATATATTTTTACCAGCATCCCGTTAGAGGTAATTGCGTATATCGACGCGGCAATTAAGCTCATCTTCGGAGTCTATCTGCTATTCCTTTCAAAGCCGTCAAAGCAAATTTAAGGCAGTTCTTCGGCACAACAAATCAGGGCGGCCCCGGACGCACACGCATCCGGGGCCGCCCCCTATTTCTGCAATCTACTTCTTGGCTCCGAACGCCCGCGTCCACGCCCAGCGGGTCAGCACCGCCGTACCCACCGCAACCGCCATCGGCAGCCACGCACTCGCACCCTGACCCGTAAAACCAATCAACAATGTCAGCGCAGACAACGGCGCATTCATCGAAATACCCAAAAACGCCGCCGTACCCGTCAACGCCGCCGCATACAACACCATCGACGCACCACCAGGCACCCCACCCAAAGCAGGGAACGCCCACAGTACCAGCGCCGCAACGCTAAACGCAGCCGCCGCCCCCAACGCCAAACCCGGCGTCAGTGTGCCACCGTACGAGCCCGAACGCAGGCTCAACAGCACCACGGCAGCCTTCGCCACGCACAGAGCCACCACATACCAGGCCGCCACCGCAGACAGACCGCCAGCCGCCGCATCCAACGACACATTAAACGTGTGCTGAGTCAGCAGACGACCATTACCCAGAATCTCCGGAAGCCACAGCGAAACCACCGCGACCAGCGCAAACGCCACCGGAATACGCCACAGAAGAGAACGGTCCTTCGCCTTAATCTTCTCCGCACGCTGCGATAGCGCCCTAAAACCCAACGCCAACGGAGTCAACACCACACCCGTCAACGCCGCCACCGTCAGCGTCGTCGCATCCAACGGAAGCTGCGGCACCGGGTACGTCGGCTCATTGACAATCACCAGATTCGCCGTGACCGTCGCCGTCCACACCGTCACCGCACCCACATACAGCGACCGCAGGCTCAGACCCGCGGCCATCGCCTCCACGAGGTACACCAGGCCGCCAATCGGCACCTGATACACAGCCGCCAGGCCGGACGCCGCACCCGCCGCCACCAGCAGGCGACGCTCGCGATCGCCCAGTAGCAGCGAACCATCCGGACGGGTGCCGCCAATACGCTCCAGCAGACGCGCGCATCGACCCGCGGCCAGAGCGCCCAGCTCACGCGGCGCGACCTCCTTACCCACGGGGGAACCGGCACCCACCGCAACAATCTGAATCACCGAATGGGAAATCTGCCGCCACAGCGGGGGCTTAAGGTCCTCCTCGGTAGCACCGGCAATCTGCGACTTCACGCTGACCACACGCCGCCCACCGGACTGCAGGTAGTACCACACCAGCGCCACAAACGGGCCCAGCGCCGCCAAAACCAGGGCACGACGCGCCGGATCGGCGCCGTCAGTCACCATCGGGTGATGCCCCTCAGACTGACCGAAAGTTAGCTCCTGCATAAAGTCCAGAACATAATGCAGAGCAATCGCACCCAAGCCGCTGAACACGCCCGTGACCAGCGCGGCAAGGGTCAGCCCCAGCAGGAGGCGAAACGAAAAAGAACGGGAACCCGCAGAATTCTGCGGGCTATTCGAGGAAGAATTCGAGGAAGAACCAGTATGAGAAGACATAGAAAAAAAGGGGTTTGCGTGTTGCGTGCTGTGTGTTGGGTTGAGGCTTCACAACCCGCGCGAACCGCGGCGAAAGCCGTGGCGCAAACCGGATGGAAACCGCAACGAAATCGGGGGAGACAAAGCCGATTTAATTTTACGCCCGCGCTTTTTGCGCCTCAGCAACGGGGGCAACGCGAAAACCCGGTTTCGGATGGCAACACGAGCCTCGCCCACGGGGTCGGCGCATCAACTCTCGGCTTTCACGCGTTGGTTCGGTGTGCCCCAAACCACCCGCACCCGCTAAGCTGGAAGGGTACGCCTCCATGCGCCCGCCGCACACTGTGCAAAGTAGCCGCCGGGCGCAGGCACCACATACGGAAGGATCAACGATGACCGCAACTATTGCTTTTCTCGGCACCGGCTCCATGAACGGCTCCATCGCCGCGGGTCTGCTCGCAGCCGGCCACGACCCCGCACACATCCGCGCCACCGTGCGTAGCGAAGAATCCCGCGCCGCCCTCGCCAAGCGCCTCGGCGACAAGGTAGAAATCATCACCACCGGCGGCGAAGCCGACGGCAACCACAAGGCAACCGCCCACGCAGACGTCGTGCTGCTCGGCGTGAAGCCCTACGGCATCGTCGAGCTCGCCCGTGATATCGCACCCGCACTCGCACCGAACGCTGTTGTGGTGTCCGTTGCTGCTGGCGTGACCCTCGAAACCCTCGCTGCTTGCCTTCCCGCAGGTCAGCCCATTGTTCGCTGTATGCCGAACACCCCCTCCTCCGTGGGCAAGGGCGTGCTTGCTATCTCCACCACCGACACCGTGAAGGACGAGCAGAAGAAGCTCGTCGAAGAGGTCCTGGGCACCGTCGGCCTGGTCGTTGAGGTCCGCGAAGATCAGATGGATGCGGTCACCGCCGTCTCCGGTTCCGGCCCGGCATACGCGTTCCTGCTTGCGGAGGCGATGGCAGCCGCCGGCGAGAAGCTCGGCCTGGACGCAGACACCGCCCTCAAGCTTGCCAGCGCAACCGTTGCCGGCGCGGGCTACCTGCTCGACGCCAACCCGGATGCGCCCGCCCTGCGCCGCGCCGTGACCAGCCCGAACGGCACCACCGAGCGTGCGCTGAACACCTTCGTGGACGGTGGCCTCTTCCAGCTGACCGAACAGGCGATGCGCGCCTGCGCGGCACGTTCGGCAGAAATGAGCCAGCTGTACACCGCTGACGAGGACTAATACCGTTCGGTAGCGCCGCCCGCACTGGGTAAAACTACTGGGCAAAACTATGAAAACAGCCTCTTCCCGAAACTTCGGGAAGAGGCTGTTTTCTATGTATATTCGCGGGCTCCTCAAAGTAGCGAGGAAAAGTGCTTTTAGGGCCGCGCCGCGAAGCGCTCAATCAGGTCCACCTGACCGGACACGATCAGAATGTCGCGCGAGTGAATACGAGTAGTGGCGTCCGCGTAGGTGAAATCCTCGCCGGGGGACTTGATGCCGACCACGGACACGCCGTACTTGGCGCGAATATCCGACTCCGCCAGCGTAAAGCCGTGGGTCTCCTTCGGCGGGCGCATCTTCGCAATCGCGAAGTCGTCGTCGAACTCGATGTAGTCCAGCAGGCGACCTGAGACCAGGTGCGCGGCGCGGCGGCCGGCGTCAGCCTCCGGGTAGACCACGTGGTGCGCGCCGATGCGCTCTAGAATCTTGCCGTGCGCGGGGGTGATGGCCTTCGCCCAGATGCGTTCCACGCCCAGGTCCACGAGGTTTGCGGTAATGAGCACGGACGCCTCAATCGAGGTGCCCACACCCACCACGGCGGACCCGAAATCATCTGCACCCAACTGGTGCAGGGTGTCGATATCGGTCGCGTCTGCAGAGACCACGTGGGTCAGCACGCCCGACCACTTCTGCACCAGCTCGGGGTCCTTCTCAATCGCGAGGACCTCCTTGTTCTGCACGCGCAGCTGGGCGGCCACCGCGGAACCGAAGCGGCCCAGGCCAATCACGAGGACGGGATCGTTATGTGCACTAGCCAATGGTAGGCCTTTCTTCGGGGAACTTGTAGAGGCGGCGGCGTGAACGTAGCGCCAGGCCGGTCGCGGCGGTTGTTGTACCCACACGGCCGATGAGCATCAGCACGCTGAGAACGTAGATGCCCGCCGGCGGCAGGTTGGAGGAGAGGCCGTCTGAGAGGCCGCAGGTCGCGAAGGCGGAGATGACCTCGAAGATTACTTCCTTGAGGTCCGCGCCGCTAATAATCAGAATTGCCGCTGAGCCAACACCCACCACGGTAGCACCCATCACGATCACGGAGATGGCGATGCGCAGGGAGGACTCGGGGATGGTGCGGTTGAACGCGACGACCTTCTGATCGCCTCGCGCCTCAGCAAGGATCGACAGGGCAATGACCGCGATGGTCGTGACTTTCACGCCGCCCGCGGTGGAGCCGGAGCCGCCGCCAATGAACATGAGCATATCCGTCAGGAGCGTGGAGACGGGGGCGATACTGCTCATATCGACCAGGTTAAAACCGCCCGAACGCATCATGATGGAGGCGAATATCGCGTTGAGAACCTTCTCACCGGGGGAATAACCGCCGATGGTGGCGGGGTTATTCCACTCGAAAAGACCCCAGAAGAACGCGCCGAAGACGAAAAAGAACAGGGTCGTGACGACGGTCAGCTTAGCCGTGAGCGACCAGTGCCGGGGGCGGAAAGGATTGCGCTGAATCGCAATGAAAACGGGGAAACCGAGCGACCCCAGGAACACGGCAATACAGATGGGTACGAGTAGGAAAAGATCGTGGCCGTAGGGCACAATGCCGTCGGAGTGCGGGGTGAAACCGGCATTGTTGAAGGCCGAGACAGAGTAGAAAATGCTGTGCCAGATGGCTTGAAAGGGGCCTTCACCCAGGGTCAGGAAACGCGGAATCAGCACGAGCGCAATGATCGCCTCAATGGAGAAGGAAGCATAGGAAACGCTCTTGACGATGCCGCCGACCTCGCCGAGACGGCTGATGTTCAGGTCTTCCTGCGCGATGAGCTTGGTGCGCAGGCCCATCTTGCGGCCGATGGCTAGTGCCAGCAGAGAGGTGATGGTCAGAGTACCCAGACCGCCCACCTGGCAGGCCACCAAAATCATGGCCTGCCCGAAGGTTGACCACTGCTCGGCGGTGGAGACGGTGGTTAGACCCGTAACGGTCACCGCGCTGGTAGAGGTAAAGAAGGCATGGTGGAAGGGGGCCGGCTGCCCATCGTTGGAAGAGATGGGCAGCAACAGGGCAAGCGTGAAGAAGATGATGACCAGAAGGAACGCGCCGATTGCGGTACGCGAGGGCGAGGATAGAACGGTTGCGTCAATGAAATCGCGGAAGCGTTCGAGAGTGTACCGGTTGAACCCGAGAGGGCCCTTCGGCTGACGGCGGGTACCGGAGTGCTCGTGACGGTCGCGTAACGCGGGCAACCTGTCCAGTTTGAGACCCGGGACGCTCGCGAGGACGCTCAGGCCTTCAAGCTCTTCGATGCGCTCGCGGTAGCTCTCGTGGTGCTCGCCAGGGCGGTACTTATGCTGAATACCGCTGAGGGAGCTCCAACGGGGGTTGAGAAGATTCTGCGAGCCGTTGCGGCTGCGATAGCGGCGTCGAGGACGGCGCCGTGGGTGACGGAATATGTTTCCCATGCGCCTCCTTCATGAGCTCGTGGACGGGGTGCGCGATGCGGGTGCGAGGATAGAGAAAAGCACAAAATGGTGCCTTCCTAGTGTATCGCGCCGGGCGTTCAGAACCGAGGCGACGGACAGGAGCGAAGGCACACGACGCGGGAGCCTTGGCGCGGGGACGATGGTTCTTCTGCGGGCTTGCCTTCGCGCTTTTGGGAATTCGAAGGCTATTGAGCCTCGGAACCTCCAGAAATCCACGGGAAACACTATATTCTCTTATAAGAATATTCTGTCTAAAAATTGCCGTGATAACCGTGTATGCCCAATTTCTAATGCTCTGAAACGTTTGGTGGCTATCAAAAGAGCATGTGCCGTGGATCTGGTCGAGATTTCTAGAGAAGACGAGCCAAAACGAACGTGCGAGAGGTTCTTATGGGGTGCAGAGCATAAAAAAATTTAAGGGGATTCTCCGCATCACCCTCATTCTTAGCTTGAGGTGCCCCTTTTATATGTCATAATCGCTATATGCATTCTGATGTTTTTTCTGTCATTGCGGACCCTACCCGTCGTCGAATCGTGCGTATCCTCGCCGAGCAAACCCATACGGTGGGTGCTGTTGTTGAAAAGCTGAGCATGAGCCAGCCGACCATCTCAAAGCACCTTAAAGTCCTCCGCGATGCAGACGTCGTCTCCGTGACGGTGGAGGGGCAGCGTCGCCTCTACTCGCTGAACCCCGAGGTGTTCGCAACCGTCACCGATTGGATTAACGAGACGGTTCAGATTGCACGCCGCGCCAGCGAAGCGCCGGTGGCCCTGCCCGGCGGTGCCACCCTGTCTAGCGAGCACGCCTCCACAGAAAAGGCTGAAGCCGTCGCCACCGAGCCGGCAGTCGAGAAGGCCTCCGAGGAAAAGCCCGCGGCACAGTCCGCAGAGCAGCCTGCAGCCGAGGCCCAGCCCACCGCGGAGGAACTGGAGCAGGAGCGAATCCGTCGTGCCCGTGCCCAGTACATTACCCCCAACACGCGCATCATCGCCCGCCCGGCGCACCCGGCACCCGCCGAAGCATCGCCCGCCGCCGCAAGCGAGACCACTCGAGACTCTGAATCTCAGGCCATCCCCGAGCATGAGGAAGCGGTAGACAGCACCCCGATGCGTCCCTTCACCCCCGCCTCCTATGGCTACGATGCGGGCCGCACCGCCCGCCCCGAGGTGCAGGTTGCTCTCACTGCCACCGCAGAACCCGTCGAGGAACCCGCAAAGAGCGAAAAGCCCGTCGAGAAGACGGAGAGCCCCGCGGTTTCCGTGTCCTCCGGTTACGGCTTCGACTCGGCCTCTTCCTACGGCATCGATCCCGCTGCCGTGGTGGGCGGATCGGTTCAGCCCATCGTCGAGGAAAGCGCAGCTGAGGAAGGCACCGCTGAGGCAAGCGCCGCCGTGGAAGACTCCTCCGAGCGCTCCGAAGAAGCTACCGTAGCGGCTCCTGCAATTGAGCCCGCAGAAGATTCCGCAGCTGCTCCCGCAGAGGATTCTGCGACGGCAGAAGAGGCGTCGGAACAGGCCGAGGGCTCTGAAGAAGCCTCCGAGGAAACCCCCGAGGAACCCGAATCCGCACCTGCCGAGCCCGCGCAGAGCGAACCCGAATACCAGACGATGCCCGCCTACAACTCGGCGTACGTCCCCGCCCAGGAGTCCAAGGAGAAGGAACACCGCGGTGGCCTCTTCGGCTTCCTGCGTGGCCGCCGCCGTTAGCCTACGCATCCTGCGCCCTGCGCGCTACCCCCTGTCCTCAAACACCCACTCTCACTCACCTCTTTAAGCGAAAGACAGCATACACGTGGCTATTCATCGTAAAATTCTGCGCTGGCTCGAGAACGAATTGTTCGAAGGTAATATTCAGCTGGGCCAGGACCTGCCCACGGACAGCGAGATTGCGCGCGCGATTGGCGTGGGACGATCTCGCACCCGCGACGCCCTGCGAACCCTTGAAGACATGGACCTGGTGCAGCTCTACACCGGTCGTGGCAAGGAGATGCTGGTTCACCTGAGTGATGAGCCTGCCGCCGCCGCAAGTGCCGCCCTGCGCCTGCACATGTCGAGCTCGCGCTACCCCACGCGTGACCTGGTGCAGACACGAATTCTGCTGGAGAGCTGGGCGATTGCGCGTATTGATCCGAAGACCGCGTCCTTTGCCGAGATGGACGACGTCCTCGCCCAGATGGAAGACTTCGACCTGTCCATCCGCGATTTCCTGGAGCTTCTGCTGAGCTTCCACCACCAGGTGATGCGTTGCGCCGGCAACGAGCTACTGGTCGGTCTTCTGGCGTCCGTGCGTCAGCCGAGCTTCGAATCGATGCTCTCCCTGGTTGGCCGCATGCCGCTGTGGAGTAGCGCCGTGGAGCGTCTGCGCGCCGAGAGCCGTGCCATTGCCGAGGCCCTGAAGGCCGGCGATGCTGCGACGGCGCGCGCACTGGTGATTGGCCAGCTACGCGGCATGTATTCCGAGGCGGGCATTGACCTGGAGGAAGAAGCGACCTCCGCGAACGGGCTACCCGGTGAGCCGGCGGCGGCCTCCTTCGCCCCGGTTGAGCTGGAGGATTTTGAGGCCGACGACCTGGTTGAAGATTTCGACGAGGCCATTGCCGATGACCCCTCATTCTCGGATGCAGATTTTGCGGTTGCCGGCGTTGAGGTTTCCGGCGATGCACAGCCCGTTTCGGATGGTCCCGCGGAGGAACCCCGGAGTGAGACCGTTGCGCCCGTGATTTCGGCCCCCGCACCTGCCGAGGTGAAGGCTCCCGAGCCCGTACAGTCGGTTCAGGCGCAGCCCGCCCGCTCGAAGACCGGCTCCCTGAAAGCCGAGCCCCAGAAGGCCGAGTCTCCGCGTGCCGAGGCCCCCGCCCGCCCGGCGCACTCCGTGAGCGCGGATGTGCCGTTGAGCTTCGGCACCCCGCACCCCCGCACGGCGACCCGTGCTCCCCAGGCTCAGGTAGCCCAGCCCGCGCAGAACCTTTCCGCGCAGAACACCCCCGAGCCGGCTCGGGCCGATGCCCGTGACGCTCAGCGGACCCTGCAGTCCGCTCCCGCCGAGGAGCCGGCGGAACCCGCAAAGGTTCTGCGTGCGGCATCCGGTACGTCCCGTCGCCGTAGCGGCCAGATTATTTCCCCGGTGCGCGCCACCATCATCAAGCCCGTGGATCGTAGCCGCACCCTGGTTGCCCCGAGCGTGCTTGCGTCCCGCGCCGCCGAGCCCGCCGCTTCCTCCGGCGACCGCGTGCTGCGCGCTCCCTCGCGCGAAAGCGTGGAGGCACCCGCTCGGAAGACCGCCGCCCCCGAGTCCGCCCAGCCGGCCGCTCAGCAGGCGCATGAGGAGCCCTCGGCCGAGCCCTCGAACCGTCTAGAGGCGGCCGCGACGCTTCAAGATACCTACGCGATGCTCCCGCACGAGCAGGATCAGGAGCCGGAGCGCCGCGGTCTGCTGTCCAAGATGAAGCGATTCTTCGGTGTGGACGTGTACGAGCCCGCCTCGCGCGGTGACGAGGAGCAGGCCCCCGAACCGGCTGAAGAAAAGGACGCCGAGGAGAAGGTAACCGCACCGGACGCCGAGGCCCTGGCCCGTGCCGAGGCCGAGCGCGCCGAGCGTCTCAAGGCTTTCCACGCCGCCGCATCCGAGGACTCCGCCGATGAGGAGCCCGAGCTCGCTACCGCTGATTCTGGTGCCCTCGAGGAGCCCGCGGTGGAGGGCTCCGAGGCAGAGCCGGTCGAATCCGTCGAGCCCGGCGAAACCTCCGAGTCCGAGGAAACTACTGAGCCCGGCGAAACCTCCGCACCCGCAAACGCCGACGCCGCTTCTTCAACTCACACCTCTGGCTCCGCCCTGTCGAGGGGCCGTTCCAAGGGCTCGAAGAAGTCCAAGAAGAAGCGTCGCTAGGCTTTCGGAAACACCGTTTTAGCCCGGCTTAGGCCCGGGAAGATCCGGAAAAACGGGGAAAAACTCCTCAAAACCGGCTCTCGAATGGTGAAAATGGGTGCAAACCTAGTACTCTAGGTAGGTAGCGCTCCGAAACGCAGGGTATTTCTGTGCCTAAAATGCGTTCCGGATCGGTTATACCGGTATACATATTCCCGGGTAGCTACCGAGCCGAATGGCTCGGCCGGGTACGAGTAAAGTGAGGAAATCCTATGGGTTCCGTTATCAAGAAGCGCCGCAAGCGTATGTCCAAGAAGAAGCACCGCAAGCTGCTTCGTAAGACCCGCCACCAGCGCCGCAACAAGAAGTAAATAGACTTCTTTCGCCCCGCCCTCTTGCACGAGGAGCGGGGCTTTCGCGTTCTCGCTGTTTGGGGGTGGGGGCCGCTATCTGAGAGACTGGACCCATGACTGAAACTCACACCGTTAAAGTTCATCTCATGCGCCACGGTGAGGTGCACAACCCCGAACGCATCGTGTACGGCCGCCTTCCCGGTTACCGCCTGTCCGAGAAGGGCCGGCAGATGGTGCGTCTGAGCGCCGAGGAGTTCGCGGCACGCGCTGAAGACGGCGCCCGCTTCGTGCACCTGGTCTGCTCACCCCTGCAGCGCACCCGCGAGTCGGCCGCACCCGTTGAGGAGCTGCTGGGGCTGACCGCCCAGCCTGACGAACGCGTCATCGAGGCCGATAACTACTTTGAGGGCCTGCACGTGAACGCGCAGGAGCTTCTGCGCAACCCGCGTCACTGGACGAAGCTCTACAACCCGGCCCGTCCCTCCTGGGGCGAGTCCTACCTGGAGCAGGTACGCCGCATGGCCGCGGCCGTTCAGGACGCCGCCCGTCGCGCCTACGAAATCGGCGGCGAGGGTGCGGAGGCAATCATCGTCTCGCACCAGCTACCGATCTGGATTACTCGCCTGGGTGTGGAGGGTCGCCTGCTGCAGCACGACCCGCGTTCCCGCGAGTGTAACCTCGCCTCGATTACGACCCTCGCGTTCAGCACCGTGGACTTCGAGCACGAGATGCCGCGCTTCGCGGGCTACTCCGAGCCTGCCGCACCGCTGTACGGTGGCGTTATCCAGCTTCCCGGAAGCTAAGTCACGCGCGTTATTCGCGGGTATAGCTAAGGCTGCGGGGCGCATCCATTGAGGGATGCGCCCCGCAGCCTGCGTTAAGAATGGGGAATCGTACCGGGCTATCGGCTCGGGTCGTCCTCGGGACGTTCGCCTTCGGTCCCTTCATTTTCGGGCCGTTTATGTTCGGGGTTAGAATCCTCGTGTCCGTCGGTGCCGGCTTCTCGAGATGCGCGCTCCGCCTCGCGGCTGGCGCGTTCGCGCTCGGCCTTCGCCTTGAGCCAGCGCAGGTAGGCCTCATCGTCGTCGGGGGAAGCCATCGAGGGGGTGTTGCCTCGCTGAGCCGCGCCGGGCAGAGAGATAGAGCCGCGGGCGCCGCGCTCCCGCTTGGGGCGGCCCAGCAGCAACCACAGCACGGGACCCACCACAGGGAAGAACAGGGTGACGAGAACCCACAGCCACTTGGGCAGGGTGCGCTCCTCGCGCGCGGGGGTGCGCACAGCATCCAGAAGGGCGTAGATGGTCAGGCCCACCACGAGGGCGCCCGCACCAATAATCAGCATGGCTCGAAACATAGAACCACTATGACATATCGCGGGTCGTCGCCAAAAGCGAGTCAGCTCAGGACTGATCCACCGCCGCCGTGCGGTATCGAAGGAGCAAAACTTTGGGAGGGCTCCGGCGGCTTAGTAGCCGGTGAACACCTGAATTTCGTGGCTGATGATATCCAGCGAACCCAGCCACACGGCCAGCGCCAGGAGTACCGAGTACACGAGCGCCACGATGCCAGCCTGCTTCAGCACGGGAATCAGCTCGCGGCCACCACGCATCCACACAGTCGTGCAGGAGTGAACGGTCGGGCCCACGAGCACGAAGACCAGCATGAACCAGGGGTTCTGGTCGAGCAGCAGGACGGTCAGGAGCAGCGCGAGGGCCATCTCCGCGATGTAGGCGACGCGCGACCAGCGCTCGCCCAGGCGCACCGCAAGGGTCAGCTTGCCGGCCTCGATATCGGTGGGGATGTCACGCACGTTATTCGCCATGAGCAGTGCGCAGGAAATCAGGCCAATACCGATAGCCCCCACCCAGCCCAGCAGGGTCAGCGTGTGGGCCTGCGTGTAGAGGGTGCCCAGGGTGGCGACCAGACCAAAGTAGACGAAGACGAACACATCACCCAGGCCCATGTAGCCGTAGGGGTGCTTGCCGCCCGTGTAGCCCCAGGCCGCAAAGACACTCGAGGCGCCAATCGCCAGGAACCACCACTGGTTTGCCAGGGCCACCAGCACCAGGCCCGCCAGCATTGCCGCACCGAAGCACGCGAATGCGGCGTACTTGACCGAACGGGGGCTGGCCACGCCCGAACCGACCAGACGCAGGGGCCCCACGCGGTCTTCGTCGGTACCCTTAATGCCGTCGGAGTAGTCGTTGGCGTAGTTCACGCCCACCTGCAGGAAAAACGCGACCAGGAAGGCCAGGAAGGCGTACAGCGGCTTGTACTCGCCAATCTCGTAGGCAGCGGCCGAACCGGCAATAATGGGAGCGACGGCAAGCGGCAGGGTGCGCAGGCGCGCGCCTTCAATCCATTGAGCGGCAGTGGCCACGGGGGTTCCTTCCAGGGGTTGATGCGTTTGCGGTGAGGAGGGCTACGGGAGGTACGGGACGGCGCCGTGAGGCAGAACCGCGGCGCGAATACTATCCGCGCGAGGCCTCCCGATAGTCCCTGTCCAGGATACTGTATATTTCGCGGCGGTCCGGTTTGCCAGTGCTGGTAAGCGGGAAGTCGGGCAGGATGCTCAACAGCTTGGGCGCCGCCGCCACACCCAGGCGTTTGATGCAGAGGCTCCGCAGGGCCTCGCGTAGCTCCGCATTCTCGGCGAGGGCCGTAGCCGCGCCCTCGGCCGGGGATACGAGCGTGAGGGCGGCCGTCACGGCGGAGCCCCAGCGTGCATCCGGCAGACCGCACACGAGGGCTTCGCGCACGGCGGGGTGGCTCTCAAGAGCCTCAGCTACCGCGCGGGCCGAAATTTTGACGCCGCCGGTGATGATGATGTCGTCGCTACGCCCCAGCACGCGTAGGATGCACGGCTCACCGGGGGCGTGAGTGCTCAGCAGGCCGTAGTCGTCGGTGCGGTACCAGCGGGTGCCGTCGGCAGCGGCGAAGAAATGCTCTGCGGTACGACCGGGGTCGCCCAGGTAGCCCTGCGCCAGATGCGCGCCGCTGATCCAGATGCGACCAACCTGTGCAGGCACCCTCTCGCTATCCGGCACGCTCGGCATGCCCTCTTCGGGCACGAGCTCCACCCGCACGCCGGGCAGCACCCGGCCGGAGTAGATGCACCCGCCGGCGGTCTCGGCGCTACCGTAGGTGGTCACGACGTTGAGCCCCAGCTTTTGGGCGGCTGCGAGCAGGTCAGCGCTGGCGGGGGCACCTCCGAGCAGAATCCCGGTAAAGGAGCGGAGCGCGGCGTGAATTTCTTCGCCCGTGCGCGGCTGGTTCCGGGCCGTCTCGAGAAGTTTGTGCAGCTGGGTGGGCACGAGCGAAACAAAGCGACGAGTGGAGCTCAGCTGTTCGACCGCCCGCAGGAAGACATCGGGGCTAAAGTGCACCGGTTCGGTCACGGAGCGTGCGATGACTGGCTCGGTTCCGGCCAGCACCGAGCGGGCCAGAACCTGGGCGCCCGCAACATAGTGCGCGGGTAAGGCTAGAAGCCACTGGGAGGCCTCGCTTCCCGCGCCCTTGAAGAAGCCCTCGGTAGCCTCCGCGCTCGCCCGCAGGGCCCGGGCGCTCAGCGCGGTGTGCTTGGGGATTCCGGTGGAACCGGAGGTACCCACGAGCAGGGCGACGGAATCCTGATCGTTCCCCGCGAAGATTCGCCCGAAAGAATCCAGAAGGGCCCGCGGATCGGCGGGTCGATCGGTCCGCAAGCGTACCGCGTGAGGGTGCAGGGCATCCTCCCCGGGGGCGGGTAGGGGCTCGAGCCCGGGTACGGGGGTGGTAATCATAGAAAGTCCTTAGCGGCTGTTCGTAGCGGCTGTGCTCTAGTGGTATGTCATGCACCGGGGCTGCAATAACGCGCCCAACAACGCGCCGGAGCCGGATTCTTAGCTGAGGGTCTCAGGGGTGAATCCGGCTCCGAGCCTGTTCATTTGAAGCTACTAGAAGTAGTAGGGGTAGTTGGACCAATCCGGGTCACGCTTCTGCAGGAACGCATCGCGGCCCTCCACGGCCTCGTCGGTCATGTAGGCCATGCGGGTGGCCTCACCGGCGAAGACCTGCTGGCCGAGCATACCGTCGTCGGGCAGGTTGAAGGCGTACTTGAGCATACGGATTGCCTGCGGGGACTGGCGGGCGATGTGCGCCGCGTATTCCAGGCCCTTGTTCTCCAGCTCGGTGTGGGGAACCACGTCGTTGACCGCGCCCATTTCGTACATGCGCTGGGCGTCGTATTCCTTGGCGAGGAAGAAGATTTCGCGGGCGAACTTCTGGCCCACCTGGCGGGCGAGCAGCGCCGAACCGTAGCCTGCGTCGAAGGAGCCGACGGTCGCGTCGGTCTGCTTGAACTTGCCGTACTCTTCGGAAGCGATGGTCAGGTCGGCCACCACGTGCAGGGAGTGACCGCCACCGGCTGCCCAGCCGGAGACCAGGGCGATAACGACCTTGGGCATGGTACGGATGAGGCGCTGCACCTCCAGGATGTGCAGGCGGCCCGCGCGTGCCGGGTCGATGCTTTCTGCGGTGTCGCCGCTGGCGTAGTGGTAGCCGTCGCGGCCGCGGATGCGCTGGTCGCCGCCGGAGCAGAAGGCCCAGCCGCCGTCCTTGGGGGAGGGGCCGTTGCCGGTGAGCAGTACGGTGCCCACGTTAGAGGTCATGCGGGCGTGGTCGAGGGCACGGTAGAGCTCGTCCACGGTGTGCGGGCGGAATGCGTTGCGCACCTCGGGGCGGTCGAAGGCGATGCGCACGGTAGGCAGATCGCGCAGAATCTCGCCGTTTTCGTCGCGCTCAACCTGGCGGTGGTAGGTGATGTCGGTGAAGTCCTCGAAGCCCTCAACGACGCGCCAGTCGGCGGGGTTGAAGATGTCCGAGACCTTTTCGGGAAGTTGTGCAGTCATAGACCCTATTTTACGGTGCCCGCGGTGCGGCTCGTCGAGGCCGGGGAACGAAGCACGCTCGGCATAATATTCCAATAGCAGAATATGATGCGCGGGGAAGGGTCTCTGTCCTTGCGCTCATACCTGTATCTTGGCAAGTTAAGACCCTATAAACAGGCCAAGGCCCGGACCGCGTGTGTGCGGCCCGAGCCTTGGGGAAGAGACTCTTTACTTGACCTTGGCGAGCTCAACCGCGCGGTCGAACTCTTCGTCAATGGCGTCGTTCTTCTTGTAGGTCATGAGCGAAACCACGATGGCGACAAGCAGCGCCGAAGCGAAGCCGGGAACCATTTCGTAGAGCACGGACTTCATGGGGCTCTGGCCCCATGCGAATGCCACAACGGCACCGGTAATCATGGAGGCCAGTGCACCCTGGGTGGTCAGCTTACGCCAGTAGAGGGAGAGCAGAACGGTCGGGCCGAAGGCCGAACCGAAGCCAGCCCAAGCGAATGCGACCAGCTGCAGAATCGAGCTGTTGGGGTTCCATGCCAGGGCACCGGCGACCAGCGCCACGATTGCCACGCCTGCACGGCCGAGCCACAGGGACTTGCCGGCGCTGAGCTTCTTCGAGGAGAAGATGCCGTAGAGGTCCTCCACCAGAGCGGAGGAGCACACAATCAGCTGCGAGGAGAGGGTGGACATAATAGCCGCCAGAACCGCCGCCAGAATCAGACCGGCGATGAAGGGGTGGAAGAGAATCTGCGAGAGGTCCAGGAACACGGACTCTGCGGTCTCGGGGTTGGTGAGGGATGCTTCGGGGTGGCGTGCAAAGTACGCGATACCCATGAATGCGCCGCTCAGTGCGCCGAACACGGTCAGGACCATCCAGCTGATGCCGATGCGGCGGCCGGACTTAGCGTCCGCGGGGGTGCGCAGCGCCATGAAACGCACGATAATGTGCGGCTGGCCGAAGTATCCCAGACCCCAGGCGAGGGATGAAATAATACCGGCGAAGGTGGTGCCCGCGAAGATGCTGAGGGCGTCGGGGCGAACCTGGCTGATGGATTCAACCACGGGGCCCACGCCGCCGAGGTCAATAATAGTGACGACGGGAACGGCGATGAGTGCTGCGAGCATGAGCAGGCCCTGAACCATGTCGGTGTAGGATGCGCCCATGAAGCCGCCGAAGAAGGTGTAGAACACGGTGATGCCTGCCAGCAGGAGCATGCCGGTGTGGTATTCCTGTCCGAAGGAGGACTTGAAGAACAGACCGCCGGACACCATACCGGAGGAGACGTAGAAGGTGAAGAACACCAGAATCACGACGCCGGAGACGATGCGCAGCACGCGCTTGGTGTCATGGAGGCGGTTGCTCAGGAAGACGGGGACGGTCACTGCGTCGCCGGCAACTTCGGTGTAGCTACGCAGTCGCGGTGCCACGAACTTCCAGTTGCACCACGCACCAATGGTCAGGCCGACGGCGAGCCATGCCTGGGAGAGGCCGCTGAGGTAGACGGCGCCGGGCAGGCCCATGAGGAGCCAGCCGGACATGTCGGATGCGCCAGCCGAGAGTGCGGCGACGGTGGGGGAGAGCTGTCGACCACCCAGCACGTAGTCGTCGAGGCTGTTGTTCTTGCTATTGGCCCACAGGCCAATCGCGATCATGGCGACAAAATATATCGCCAGCGCGATGATTTGGTATGTACTCGCGGCCATTGTTTTCCTTCTCTCCTGGTGATAGTGAGCGTCTGTGTGTATTTATACGCTACTCCATAACTTTATAAGTGGTCTAGGATACATTCTAGATTCTTCGCAGTGGAAAATAAAACCGTCGTTCCGAAATTTAGTTATGTGGTAAACAAATAAATATGCATAAATAGAATATTGCGGGTAACCGTATGTGTGGGAGACAGTGGGATTCTGTGCGAAAAAATGCCCGAAAACCCGGGGTGATAGGGCTTTCGGGCATTGTGCCACGGGCTTAGCTATGCAAAGGCAACACAAACGCGCATCGGCATATTCAATGCAAACGAAGAAAACGAAAAGTTTAAAAACCTTGACGGGGTGTCGTCTAACGTGTCGCCCATAGAAGGGGGTACGGGGCAGGAAGAGCCCGCGTTACGTGGTGTGAAGGTCTAAAGATTACGCACGACCCAGGGCTCACGCGACATGAGGGCCGGGTCAAAACGCTCCAGAATCACCGAAGCATCCGGCACCGGAACCCGAGCTTCATGCGGGCGGCCCGAATCGTCCAGTACCGGAATGGAGGCAGCAATCCAGCCGAGCACCTCGGGGATGGTCACCCCCGCCTCCTGAAGCTGAGGCAGGGTGACCGCGCCGTCACGCTTGGCCAGGCGCTTACCCTCTTCGTTCAGCGCCAGGGGAACGTGCGCGTAGCGCGGCTGCGGCAGACCCAGCAGGCCCGCCAGATACGCCTGGCGAGGCGCGGAGGGTAGCAGATCATCGCCGCGCACAATCTGCTCAACCCCCACGAAAGCGTCGTCCACCACGGAGGTCAGGTTGTACGCGTAGGTGCCGTCGTTGCGTACCAACACGAAATCGTCCACCAACCCGGTGTAGGGGCCGTAAAAATCATCATGCACCGTGTAGCTCGTGCGCTCGGCGCGAAGGCGCAGAGCCGGCGGACGCTGGGCGCGGCGCTCCTCGCGCTGCGCCTCGCTCAGTCCGCGACAGGTGCCCGGGTAGGCGCCCGGGGCACCGTGCGGTGCGCTCGAGGCCTCCTGAATCTCGCGACGGGTGCAGTAGCACTCGTACACGAGGCCCGCCTCGCGCAGGCGCTGAACCGCACGCTCGTAGGCGGCAAGGCGCGTGCTCTGGTAGAGGACGCCGGCCTCCTTACCCTCGGTACTCTCTGCCGCGCTGCCCGGGCTGACATCCCAGTCCAGGCCCATGGCTTGCAGATCGGCCAGCTGGCGTTCCGCAGCACCGGGCCGCACACGATCCAAATCCTCAATGCGCATGTAGAAGGGCTTACCGCCGCGGCGAGCCATCGCCCACGCCAGAATCGCGGTGCGCAAATTACCCAGGTGCAGGTCGCCCGAGGGGGAGGGGGCGTAGCGTCCCGTGCCGCTGGGGAAAACCGCACCGGAAACATCGTTCGAAGAATCTGGAGAAATCATGGTTCCATCCTACGCGGAAAGCACTGCAACCAAGGCGGAGCCGGGCCGGGCGGCTGGGGCTCCGGAACCCGAAAACCTCTCGGAGTGTGCCCAATTTCCTTTTCCAAAAAGGGAAATCTTGCTCTCTGAGAGTGCAATGGCGCAACATCGCTCAAAAATTCCAGTAGGGTTGTATCTATGGCTCGCACAATTGAACTTGCCGACGGCGTGTATCGCATCGCGACGGATAACTACCGACTCAATACCGGACTGGTTCTCGGACTGGAACGGGCACTGGTCGTAGACACCGGCGCCGGTCCCCGTCAGGCCACCGAAATTTATGATGAGGTTCGCCGCCTCACCCGACTTCCGATTATCGTAGTGAACACCCACGGCCACTACGAACGTTTCTTTGGTAACGACGTCTTCGCGGCTATGGGGGTCGAGGAGTTCTGGGCGCATCCTCGCGCCGCTCGCGCCATCCGCAAGTACGGCGCGGCGCAGCGATCCTACGTTGAGACCCTCGAGCCCGAGATGGCGCACCACCAGGGTGCCGCCACCGATATCGTCGTGCCCAACCACTTGGTCGCTAACAACGGCGACGGCATCACCTTCACCCCGATCGACCTGGGTGAGCGTAGCGCAACCCTCATGTACATGGGTCCCGGCCACACGGACGGCGACATCATGGTCGGCGTTGAGGACGTGCTCTTCATGGGTGGCCTCATTGAGGAAGGCACCGACCCGTACTTCGAGGATTCCTTCCCCGATCGTTGGATTGATACCCTGGGTGCCGTGCTGGAATTCGACCGCTACCGCGTGTTCGTGCCCGGTAACGGCGAGCCCGTGGACCGCACCTTCGTGGAGCGCGAACGCAACACTATGATTAGCGCAATCAAGTCAATTCGTGCCTCGACCCTGGACCGCGAGGATGAGGCGACCACCGCCGCAATGTACCAGCTGCCCTATGCGCCGGGCGCGACCCGCTTCCTGCTGGACCGTCTGGCCCAGCTCGAGAAAGCCCCCGACTCTGAGAGCTTCGACGCGGAGCAGCCGGACACGAGCGGCTTTACGGGCCCGATTACGCTGGGCAAGGCTGCCTACTAGGCCCTGTACTCCGCGATGGGTGGGGTGACGTAGAGTGCCCCACTGCCTTACCGAAGCCTCAGCGTATTCAATATAGCCGGTACGGCATAAACGC
>ERZ1674093.72-NODE-73-length-19763-cov-11.648772_pt1 | contig 19763 bp, 14 predicted proteins | sample MGYA00581116_ERZ1674093 | MGnify/ENA primary metagenome ERZ1674093 (study PRJEB41354, sample SAMEA4873337) | human saliva metagenome | biome: human-associated habitat [ENVO:00009003]; feature: mouth environment [ENVO:08000002]; material: saliva material... | reverse complement strand
TTACGCATGCACGGGATACCAGCTGCGGCAGCCGACACCGATAGCCGGCGCAGATAGTAGATACGGCTTAGCGTGCCGAGAAAATCTCGGACGCCTCCACAATCGCAATCTGCGCGGTGCGAGTCGAGATTGCCTCGTGACGGCGGGCATCAGCGCGGCGCTTGAAGAACCAACCAATGCCCAGAATCGCGAACCAGACGGGCATCGCGAGCAGACCCCTGAGGGTTTCTTCATCCATGGCCAGCACGCCGATGGTGAAGGCGAAGAACACCAGCGACAGCCACGCGGAGAAACGGCCGCCGGGCAGGCGGAACTTCGACTTCGCATGGCGCGAGGGGAACTTCTTGCGGTACATCAGGTAGCTGACCATGATCATCGCCCACGCGAAAATCACGAGTACCGCAGCCACGGTGGTGACCAGGTTGAACGCGCTAGAAATCGAGTCACCCGCGTAGAGCAGCACGATGGAGGACAGCAGCATCACGGCCGAGAGGAACAGCGCGTTACGCGGCACGCCGGCCTTGGAAACCTTACCCAGGAACTTGGGTGCGCTGCGCTCGCGGGCCAGGCCGAAGGCCATGCGCGAGGTCGAGAAGATACCGGAGTTCGCCGAGGAGGTTGCGCTGGTAATCACCACGAAGTTGATGATGTGCGCGGCAATACCCAGGCCCGCCAGGGTGAACATGGCGACGAAGGGGCTCTTATCGGGGCTGACGAGGCGCCAGGGGGTAACCATCAGGATGGTGACGAGCGCACCCACGTAGAAGACCATAATACGTACCGGCACGGCGTTGATTGCCCTGGGCAGGGTCTTTTCGGGGTCCTTGGTTTCTGCGGCGGTGGTACCGACGAGCTCTGAGCCCATGAACGCGAAGACGGCAATCTGGAATGCGCCGAGGAAGCCGATGAAGTGGTTCGGGAACATACCTCCGTCGTTCCAGAGGTTTGCGACGGATGCCTGCGCGCCACTGGGTGAGGTGAAGCCGATAGCGACCATGGCGCCACCAACAATAATCAGGGCGACGATGGCGACGATCTTAATCATGGAGAACCAGAATTCGATTTCGCCGAAGTTCTTCACGGACACCAGGTTCAGGGTCAGCAGAACGCCAATGACGGCGAGCGCCGGAATCCAGGCTTGCAGGTCGGGCCACCACATGCGCAGGTAGCCGACGATTGCGATGATGTCCGCAACGGCGGTCACCACCCACATGAACCAGTAGGACCAGCCGAGGAAGAAGCCTGCCATGGGGCCGCACAGGTCGGTGGTGAAGTCCGAGAAGGACTTGTAGCGCAGGTTTGATAGCAGGATTTCACCCATGGCGCGCAGCACCAGGAAGATGACGGCGCCGATAAGCATGTACACGAAAATAACGGAGGGACCCGCCATGGAGATGGCGCGGCCGGAGCCCATGAACAGGCCGGTACCGATGGCACCGCCGATTGCGATGAGCTGGATGTGGCGGTTGCTCAGACCGCGGTGCAGGCGCTCCGTCTGTTCGGGAGCCTCGGGGGTGACGGTGGCCTGGTTATGTTCAGTCACGACGTCCTCTTTTCTGCGGTTGTACCCCGTACCGCATATGCCATGACCTGGAGTAAAAATCTCGAGAAGACAGGAGGCACGGTCAGTGTATGAATATGCGGCCAGTTGCTCGGCGGGGCAGCCCCGGCTTTCGGGGCGGGAGATGGGCTCGACCATGGTTTGCACCGCATCCGGGGCGAGTTCGGACATCGCCCGATGCGGGAACCTTTGGGAGCTTTCACACCTGTTTGGATAGATATTCTACACGTTTTGAAAGGTGAATGAAGTATTTTTCAGCCTTTGGTGTGTCGCAAATCTATTATATAGGTCACCATTTAGCCCCCTGACGGGGGCAAATAAACACAGAAAAACCTCGCCCCCGCATCCAGAAAGAACACGGGGGCGAGGTGCAGAACAACGACGAGCGGAGCGCTAGAGGCTACTTCCGAGAGGCTCCTTCACCGGCCAGCGCGCGGGCACGCTTGGCGGCGTGGCGACGGGTCAGGATCTCGTAACCGATAGCCAGAGCAATGAACCAGACGGGGGTCAGCGCCAGGCCGATGGCGGTGTCGGGGTACAGACTCAGGGCGTAAACCATGACGGCGAAGAAGACCAGACCAAACCAGCTCATGCCGATACCCCAGGGCATCTTGTACTGGGAGGCTTCGTGGCGCTCGGGGAACTTCTTACGGTACACCAGGTACGCAATCAGGATCATGCTCCAGGTGAAGATACCCATCATCGAGGCCACGGAGGTCACCACGGTAAACGCCTCCATGATGCCGCTACCGGCGTACAGCATGACCAGGCTGAACAGCAGCAGCACGGTGGTCAGGTACAGGGCATTGGCGGGCACGCCGTTCTTGGTGAGCTTGCCCAGTGCGGAGGGTGCCGCACCGTCGTGCGCCAGGCCGTAGACCATGCGGGAGGTCGAGAAGATACCGGAGTTTGCGGAGGATGCCGCGGAGGTCAGCACCACGAAGTTCACCAGCGAGGCGGCGATGCCGATGCCCGCCAGGGAGAACATGCCCACGAAGGGGCTCATAGACTTGTCCAGCTTGTCCCAGGGGGTCACGGCGAGGATAGTCAGCAGCGGCACGGCGTAGAAGAGCGCGATGCGGAAGGGCACGGCGTTAATGGCCTTGGGCAGGGTGCGCTCGGGGTGCTTGGTCTCAGCCACGGCGGTGCCGACGAGCTCGGCGCCCACGAAGGCGAAGAGGGCAATCTGGAAGGAGCCCAGGAAGCCGGTCACGCCCTGGGTGAAGATGCCGCTACCGGAGGGGCCGGGATGGTCCCACAGGTGGGCCAGGGAGGCGGTGGTGCCGTCGGGGCTGGTGAAGCTGAAGGCGACCATGAGCGCACCAACAATAATGAGGGCGACAATCGCGACGATTTTAATGACCGCGAACCAGAATTCGATTTCGCCGAAGTTCTTCACCGAGGGCAGGTTCAGCAGTAGCAGTGCCGTGATGACCACGAGCGCCGGGATGAACTTGGGCATGCCGGGTAGCCAGTATTGCACGTAGCCGGTAATCGCGATGACGTCCGCGATGCCCGTGACGACCCAGAAGAACCAGTACGACCAGCCGACGAAGAATCCTGCGCGCAGACCGAGAATGTCGGTAATAAAGTCGGTAAAGGACTTGTACTTGGGGTTGGAGAGCAGAATCTCGCCCATGGCGCGCAGAACAAAGTAGATGACGCTACCGATGATGGCGTAGACGAAGACGATGGAGGGGCCGGTCAAGGCGATGGTCTTTGCTGAGCCGAGGAAAAGGCCGGTGCCGATGGCGCCGCCAATAGCAATCAGCTGGATATGTCGGTAGCTGAGCCCGCGCTGGAGCTTGGAGTGCTCAGCCTCCGAATCTAGGCCGGTGACGGAGTTCTGCGGCGTTGGCTGCTGTGTCACGTATTTCTCTTTTCTGCGTCGGTTGCCCTGTTTTTTACTCGGGGCTTATCCGGGTGGTTGGTATTCACTCATATTCCTTAACTGGCGTACAGGGAGGCGAACCTCCCATTTCCGCGGTACGTGCGGTATTTCGGGGCTTGTGGGCCCTGATGACACGGTTTTACCGGGGCTTGTATCACCGATGAGAAATATACAGAGAATGCATAATCTCAAATTTTACCCCCTCATACCCACACGAGCGCAATGAATCCAACAGGGGCGGAAATTTGAGATGACGCGGGCACGGGGCGGGTTCGCCGTGAGCCACCGGGCACATGGATTTCCCATCCTCCTCCAGCAGCCCTTCCCCTGTCCCTATTTTCGGGTTTTCAAAAAATTAAGAAACTTTACTAGTAAAACTTTACAAAGCATAAAACCAGGTTTACAGTAGTAACCATTCAAACGAAAACCTAGCCGACCAACTACAGAACAGAAGGACACAACAATGAGCAAGTTCTCCAACGCAGCACTGCGACTCACCGCTGGCGCACTCATCCTCGATGCAGGCGTCAAGAAGCTCAAGGCAGACGAAGGCACCTACGCCTTCCTGCAGCAGATGGCGGCAACCGGCGTTCCCGCAGTCTCCAAGCTGGACGCAGCAACCTTCGGCAAGCTCATCTCCGGCGCAGAGACCACCCTCGGCGCAACCCTGCTGACCCCCTTCATCCCCTCCCGCCTGGCGGGTGCAGGCCTGACCGCATTCGCGGCAAACCTGATGACCATGTACTTCCGCAACCCGGACATGCACGACAAGTTCTTCCGCCCCACCCAGGACGGCCAGCAGCTCGCAAACAACATCGTGATGCTCGGCGCGGGTCTGGCGCTGCTGGGTTCCAAGAAGTAAGGCCCTCCTCTTAGCTCACTCCTCAAGCAACCTCTCTTTAGTGCGGTGGGAACCTTCCGGTTCCCACCGCACTTTTGTATGCGCGCAGAATTTCTACGCCCGCTGGTTTTCTACGCTTCGTAGACCGGCGCGCGCACCCTATCCCACACCCGGTTCGCTCGTACCCGGCCAGCCCGGCATCACCCCGCCCGAGCAAACCCCGAAACCGCACGGTGTAGCGGCCCTGCGCTATTCTTTTAGGTATGTCTACTGAGAACACGCAGCCTAGCCAGGCACCCGAATCCACCGAAGAGAAGGCTAAGAAGCCGGTTCCCGAGGAATTCTTCCGCCAGCCCTACTCCTTCGTCCGCCGCGGCGACCGCCTCACTGCACGCCGTCAGAAGGCCTGGGATACCTACTCCCCCACCCACGTGCTGGACATCCCGCGCCTGCGCACCGACACCTCCGTCGCGCCCGAGGCGACCTTCGACCCGGTCAAGATTTACGGCCGCGAGGCCTACCAGGTCGTCGAGATCGGTTCCGGCCTGGGCGAGGCAATCGTGCACCGCGCAGCTGAGGTGCCCGAGGCGAACTTCCTCGCCGTCGAGGTGTACACCCCCGGCATCGCGGACCTGCTGCTGAAGATGGGCAACGCGGGCGTGGAGAACGTGCGTGTGGCTCAGGCGAACGCGCCCGAGCTGCTCGACAACATGCTTGAGGAGAACTCCGTGGACGAGCTGTGGGTGTTCTTCCCGGACCCCTGGCACAAGTCCCGCCACCACAAGCGCCGCCTGGTGTCCCCGGCGTTTGCCGATAAGGTTGCGCGCGTGCTCAAGCCCGGCGGCATTTGGCGCCTGGCGACCGACTGGGAGGAGTACGCCCTGGTCATGCGTGAGGTTCTGGAGGCGCACCCCGACTTTGAGAACGTGAACCCCGGCGCCGGTGCGACCGAGGAGGATCCGCTGGGTGGTTGGGCTCCGCGTTGGGAGGGTCGTACCCTCACCAGTTTTGAGCGTAAGGCTCAGGAGGCGGGCCGCCGCGCGCACGATCTGACCTACCGCCGCAAGTAAGCGGAGTAGCGCCGAGGCGGGGCAAATACCGTCAGCGCCAGTTACCGCCAGGTGATTTCCCGCCACCGCGCAAAGTGCATACGTTAAAGCAGGTGAGGCTCCCCGATCATTCGGGGAGCCTCACCTCCTTGTGTGTGGGTCCAAGTTCATGCGGGGCGGGGGTCTACCCTTCCTCGCGGCGTATGACACAAAGACGCACAAGCCTATATGGGTGGCTGACTAGCACAAATGAGCTAGAACAGCCGAACCGTTTATCCAAGTGTAGCGGGTTTAACCGGTTTAGCGCTGCGGCTTCGTATCATCCGCCGTAGCCGGCTGGCGATGCTGACGGTACAGCACCACAGCCGAAGAACGCTGACGAGGCGCCGGGCGGGTACCGCGGGCAATATGCACCACGTCGCCGCTGGTACCGGCAGCGAACACGCGCTCCGCCAAGCCCAGCTTCACCTTCGCGTCCTCGATCTGGCTCTGCAGGGCCGCAATCTGTTCCTTCTGCGACTCCAGGAGAGCCTCCAGCTCGATGATTCGGCGGATACCTTCCAGGGAGACGCCCTCCTGCGAGAGCTGCTGAATCCGCTGCAGACGGTTCACGTCACGCTGCGAGTAGCGGCGCGCCTTACCGGGCGCACGCGAGGGCTGAACCAGGCCGATGCGGTCGTACTGGCGCAGGGTCTGCGGGTGCATGCCCGCCAGCTCAGCCGCCACAGAAATCACGAAAACCGGCAGGTCCACACTGTGCAACGGCTTGCCGCTACGGGACTTAGATGATGATTCTCGAGATGCCATGGTTTACTTCGCCTTCTTCAACAGATCCTTACGTGGGTTCTCCTGCGGTGCCAGTTTTACGAACTTATCGAATGCTTCCTGTGCCTCTGCGCTCAGCTCGGTGGGCAGAACAATCTCCGGGATGACCAGCAGGTCGCCGTCGCCACCCTTAGCCTTGAAGCCGCGGCCCTTAGCGCGCAGTCGGCGGCCAACCTGGCCGGGTGCTAGGCGCAGCTTCACGGTGGATGCGTCGGGCAGGGGCACCTCAATCACTGCGCCGTCGACGGCCTCGGCGAGGGTGACGGGTGCGCGCAGAATCAGGTTGTTGCCCTCGCGGGAGTACACCGAGTCGTCAGAGACGCGCACGGTGACCTTCAGGTCGGCGCCATGCAGGCCCTTGCCGCGCAGGCGGACCTTCTGGCCGTCCTTGATGCCGGCGGGGATGCGTGCCTCGGTGTGGGAGCCGTCCGGCAGGAACACGGTCACGTTTGCGCCGGTGTAGGCCTGGGCCAGGCTGATGCGGGTGCTGGTGGTGCTTTCCTCGGGGGCCGCGTGCTGTGCGCCGCCAAAGCCGCTACCCATGCCGCCAAAGTCGGCGCTGGTGAAACCTGCGGAGCGACGACGACGGCTACCGCCGGTGCTTCCGCCGAACAGGCCGCCGAGCAGGTCATCAATGTTGATATTGGCGCTGGTGCCGCCGCGGAATCCGCCGAAGGCGTCTGCGCCGGGGTAGCCGCCGCTAAAGCCGCCTGCACCGAAGCCGCCCGCGCCCATGCCTGCGGCGCCGTAGCGGCGAATCTGGTCGTACTCCTCGCGCTGCTTCTTGTCGGAGAGCACGTCGTAGGCCTCGGAGATTTCCTTGAACTTCTTCTCAGCCTGCTCGTCACCGGGGTTCAGGTCCGGGTGGTACTTGCGGGAGAGCTTGCGGTACGCCTTCTTGATGTCGCTTTCGCTTGCGTCTTCGCTGACACCCAGTGCCTTATAAAAGTCGTCGGTTAGCCAGTTTTCACTTGCCATGTTATGTTTCTCCTTCTGCGGTGATGCGCCGCCCTCCTCGGTTACGGGACGGCTTGCAGGGGCACCGCGCACTTGTCTTAATGCTCTATATAAAAGTTTAGTCTACTTGACTCAATTTTGGAAGGGGGTAGACCAAAATTTAGCGCCCTACAAGGCTTTTTTAACCACCGCCGCTACATACCGAGACCACGCACATATCGCAAGCAAACAACAGGGCGGGCACTCCCCCACTAGGGAGAGCACCCGCCCGTCGTTAGTTATTCAGCCAATGCTGAGCCGATCACCTTACGGTGCGACAGCCACAGCCACCTGAGCGGTACGAACCACACGGTCGTTCACGCGGTAGCCGTAACGCAGAACCATGGAGACATGATCCTCAGCCACCTCGTCGGTGGGCTGCTGCAGTACAGCTTCGTGGATGTTCGGGTCGAAGGCGTCGCCTACTTCACCGAAGCGCTCCACACCCTGCTTGCCGAGCAGCTCTTCGAGCTTGGTAGCAATGGAGGCGAAGGGGCCTTCCTGCAGGTCGCCGTGCTTGCGTGCGGCGTCGATATCATCGAGCACCGGCAGCAGCGCGGTCACCAGTTCACTGGTTACGAAGCCTCGCAGCTGCTCCTTTTCGCGAGCGGTGCGGTTCTTGAAGTTAGTGAACTCTGCCTGCAGGCGAAGCAGGGAGTCCAGGCGCTCCGCGGCGAGTGCCGCATCCGCAGATTCTGCTTCTACGGCGTCCTGGAGCTCAGCCTCGACGGCTTCCGCAGCTTCCTCGGGGCTTTCGACCGATTCAGCTTCGGGGTGGCCTTCCGCTGCGGGGGCGTTGAATGCCTCCTCCAGCGGGTCGGGGGTGGTGTTTTCCTGCTCAGCCATGATTACTTCTTCTCGTCTTCGTCGATAACCTCGGCGTCGACAACGTCCTCGTCAGCGGCGGGCTTGGACTCGGATGCCTCAGCCTGAGCTGCTGCGTAGAGTGCCTCACCCAGCTTGGACTGGGATGCCTGCAGCTTCTCGAATGCGGACTTCACTGCTGCGTCGTCGTCGCCCTCGAGTGCCTTCTTCAGCTCGTCGACATCGCCCTGAACGGAGGTCTTGACGTCCTCGGGCAGCTTGTCGCCGTTCTCCTTCAGGAGCTTCTCGACGGAGTACGCGACGGACTCAGCTGCGTTGCGGGTGTCAGCAGCCTCGCGGCGTGCCTTATCCTGCTCAGCGTGTGCCTCTGCGTCCTTGACCATGCGGTCAATGTCATCCTTGGAGAGGGAGGTACCGCCGGTGATGGTCATGGACTGCTCAACGCCGGTGCCCTTGTCCTTTGCGGAGACGTGCACGATGCCGTTTGCGTCGATGTCGAAGGTGACCTCAATCTGGGGCACGCCACGGGGTGCGGGGGCGATGCCGGTCAGCTCGAAGGTACCCAGGTTCTTGTTGTCGCGAGTGAACTCACGCTCACCCTGGAAGACCTGAATGGTCACGGAGGGCTGGTTGTCCTCTGCGGTGGTGAAGGTCTCGGAACGCTTGGTCGGGATTGCGGTGTTGCGCTCGATCAGCTTGGTCATCACGCCGCCCTTGGTCTCGATACCGAGGGAGAGGGGGGTGACGTCAATCAGCAGAACGTCCTTACGGTCGCCCTTCAGCACGCCTGCCTGCAGTGCTGCACCCATTGCCACAACCTCGTCGGGGTTCACGCCCTTGTTGGGCTCGCGGCCGGTGAGCTCCTTGACGAGCTCAGCGACGGCGGGCATACGGGTGGAGCCACCGACCAGGATGACCTCAGAAATCTCGGAGATGGACACGCCAGCTTCCTTGATTACGTCGAGCACGGGCTTCTTGGTGCGCTCGAGCAGGTCGCGGGTCAGTTCCTCGAACTTTGCGCGGGTCAGCTTCTCATCCAGGTGGATGGGGCCCTCGGGGGTCACGGACAGGTACTGCAGGGAGATGTTGGTGCTAGAAGCGCTGGACAGCTCCTTCTTAGCCTGCTCAGCTGCCTCCTGCAGACGCTGCAGAGCGATCTTGTCCTTGGACAGGTCTGCGCCGGTGTTTGCCTTCACCTGTGCGAGCAGCCACTCAACGATGCGCTGGTCCCAGTCGTCACCACCGAGGCGGTTGTCACCGCTGGTTGCGCGAACCTGGATGGTGGAGAATCCGTCGTCGTCCTTGCCGACTTCCAGCAGGGAGACGTCGAAGGTACCGCCACCGAGGTCGAAGACCAGGATGAGCTCGTCTTCCTTGCCCTTGTCCAGGCCGTATGCGAGTGCTGCGGCGGTGGGCTCGTTGACGATACGCAGGACGTTCAGGCCTGCGATCTCGCCGGCTTCCTTGGTTGCCTGACGCTCAGCGTCGTTGAAGTATGCCGGGACGGTGATGACGGCGTCGGTGACCTTGTCGTTCAGGAATGCCTCTGCGTCGCCCTTCAGCTTCATGAGGATACGAGCGGAGATTTCCTGCGGGGTGTACTTCTTGCCGTCGATCTCGGTGGTCCAGTCGGTGCCCATGTGGCGCTTGACGGAGGAGATGGTGCGGTCGACGTTGGTCACTGCCTGACGCTTTGCGACGCTACCGACCAGAACCTCGCCGTCCTTGGAGAATGCGACGACGGAGGGGGTGGTGCGGGTGCCCTCTGCGTTAGCGATGACGACCGGGTCGCCACCTTCCAGTGCTGCTACGACCGAGTTGGTGGTACCGAGGTCAATACCTACTGCACGTGCCATATGTTTATTCACTCCTTGTGATCAGTGCCCCGCTTCTTCTAATGCGAGGCGGGATAGTTTGAAAGTTTTGGAGGCGGTCGGTGCTGCGCGTGCCGCCCCGTGTGGGGTGGTCTGCGCGGCTTCCTTGAGCCTCATGTACTCAAGTATGCACCCTCTCAGAGGGCGTGTCAATGGGGTTGAGCGAACTTTACTCAACTTTTTTTCGCGAAGTTGTGTGAGGGGCGGGTTTTTCGGGGTTCCGGAGGGGTGTTTTAAGGGTGATTTTGGGGCGGCGGCGAGGCAAGGATGGGTGGTTTTGCCGCGTAATTCCGCGGTTTTCGGGCTGAGCGAGGGTGCGGCGCAGCGATTCAGTGCACGGCGGATATGGGTGGGGTGGTTGGGCGAAAAAATTTTTAAAAATCTTTAAAAAAGGGGGAAAGCCCGGAAAATTGGGGTGCGAGAGGTACCGGAAGGCGGTGCAGGGGCACCTTATATAGGGTGTGCGGGGCGATTTTTAGGTCTGGAGGCTAGGCCTCTGGCAGCGTTGCTAGGGGTGCACTTCGTGCAGGTATCTCAACTACGGACACTCACCTGAGATCCCAGGGATTCTCTCCTCTTATATATAGAGGATCTGTTCGCAAGCTCCATCGCTCACTTTATGAAGGTATCTCTGCTTGTCCGACTCGCAATTCCCTAACATTCACCTGTGGCTTGAGCCCACCCGCCTGCCGTATGCTGGTTACGACCATATCCTCTCAAAGTAGACAGGAGCTCCCAGTATTCAGAGCAAGGCGCCTCTCCAGAATGACCAAGAGACCCTAATTCCCAGAAAGGACAAAGTTATCCTATGAAACGCCCCCATGCCTTCAAAGATATAATAAATACTCCCAAAAATTGGATATGTAAAATAGCACATAAATATGTAGCACAAGAATATTCAGCATCTACTAATACTAGCAAGAACAATAAAAGCCCAATCGAATTACTGATATCGATATTTAAACCAACAAAAAGCGATTTATGGCTTCTTGCGCTATCTATTATCCTCGCAATATCCCATTTAATTCTTTATAGTTTCAATATTCCTTTTATCCCAGAATTAATTAGAATTCTCCTCATGCTGGCGCTTATTCTCTATTTAGCCAGAGCTTCATACACGGCATATCAAAATAACACGCTTATAATCAACTCTTTCAAATCGAACCCGCTTCAATTTTTCACTTTCATTATTGCTCTAGGCGGAATGTCGGCATTGACAATTCCAGCGATATTAAATGTTTTTAAGCTGATTGGCGACAGCACACCTTTAACAACAGCAATGCTTGGCATCACCGGTGGAATAATTGCCGTATTCGGCATTATTAAAACCCACCAAAAGAATCTTCTTGATGAAGAAAACCTCAAGCTCGAGAGAGAGAAATATGCAAAATCTATAGCAGATAAAGAAAAAGAAATTAAACGACAAGAATCTACTCGCCGAAGCGAAAAGAAACAGTTCCAAAAAAGTATGAAGCAACAAAAATATCAATTTGAAAAAAATCTCAAACAGCAGGCCCTTGCACTTAACGAACAAAAGAAACAGTTCAACGATAGCCTCAAGATTCAATCTGATAAAAATGCTAAAGATTATGCCCGTCAGGTACATGAAGATCGTCGCAGCCGCTATGCTAGAGCAATTGAACACATCGGACATGAAAAATCAGCTGTTCGACTAGGTGGAATATACACTCTTATCAGCCTTATTGATGAATGGCTCGCAGACAAAAATATTGAGGACCCTGAGGACCGCCGTAAGGAAGGCCAGATTATCGTCGATAGCCTCTGCGCATATATTCGTTCACCTTTCCATCTTGCAGACAAGCGGGATATCCTTGAATCAGACACCCCACCCGATAATTATGATGGAAATTTCACGAATGATCGGGAAGAATTCCTCGAAGAGTCCAATATACGCAAATCTATATTCAGGGAGATAAACAAAAGACTTACAATTACAATAGATGAAAATAATATGCACAAGAGATATGTATCTGGCACTTGGAGTAAATTTACTTTTGACTTCTTCGCTGCCCCTATCTTCTACATTCTTCAATATTATATCTATGTCAACACATCTTTCCATGCAGCAAGATTCTACGGAAAAGCATTTTTTAACAATTCACATTTCTTTGGTACCACAGATTTTACGGATGCAATATTTTATGATTCCGTAGAGTTTAATGACACTTTATTTTTTGGGAAAACAAGTTTTATGTGGGCAAATTTCCATGGACCCACTTCATATCTTTCCGTATTTAAAGAAGAGGTCACATTCGAAAACGCCGAGTTTATCAGTTCAATCAAATTTGCACCCTCACTTTTCGAAGGTCCTGCAAGCTTTAAAGAAGTAAAATTTTCACGGGAGCCAGACTTTGCAGGATGCGAATATGTAATATCTAACGATTATCCTGATGGTTACATTTTTTACGATCCCGCTGCTTTTTCGTGCAAAATAGATTCTAAGGAGCAAAACTTCACAGCATCTAAAGAAAGTAATTTCGAAATCACATTGGGAGAGGTATCTTTCAAAAATAATGATTACGAAATTCCAGTATGCACAATAATATATGACCCAGATTCTTGGAACAAAAATATAAATGATTATAAAGATAAGAGTCTTCCTGCTAAAGAATAGGCTCTTTAAAAGCAGAAAAGGTTCCCGCCTGCACCTCTCGTGCAGGCGGGGATTCTCTTTTGCCCAGCGCGAGCGCGCCAAGGTGGGGCTCTCCCCTATGCTGGTTATAAGCCAGCACCGGAGCAGGAAGGACACACCACCATGAACCTCAACAAACTCCTCACCGCGCTACGGCAACGCAAAAACACCCCGGCACGCAACCAACAGGCCGGGCGGCACGAACGCTACACGCAGGCCCTCGAACAATTCCTCGACGGGCAGCCCGCCGTACGCCTCAGCGGGGCGTACACGCTCGTAAACCTCGCAGACGAATGGCTCACCGACGCATCCCTCCCCGAGCAGGTACGCCGCGAAGAAGCCCAGACCATCATCGACGCGCTGACCGAGTGCATCCGCACGCCCTACCCCCTCGCGCAAAAACGGCAGGCACTAGAAACAGACGAGGCCCTCGAAAGGTACGAAGGCGACTTCACACGCGATCAGGAGGCACTACGCGAAGAGCAGCTGGTACGCCGCACAGTCTTCATGGAGTTCAGCCGCCGCCTCGCCGCCGCCGAAAGCAACAAGACTGACAACGAGGAAAGCCAGCACGCGATGCCGCCAATATCGCCCATGTGGGCTGATCTGCGCTTCGACTTTGGTGGCGCACCCATCTTCTACCCGTTGCAGCAACTGCACTTTCAGAACGCCGATTTCGCCTCCGCAACCTTCTACGGCCCGGCGGATTTTTTCGGCGCAACCTTCCACGGTGATACCAGCTTCTCCGCAGCACAGTTCACGGCTGACACATCCTTCCACAGCGCGAACTTCACCGACTGGGTGGGGTTTAGCGCCGCACACTTCGCAGGTGCGGCAGAGTTCAGCCGGGCACGCTTTGCGGACGCGGCAAGCTTCGCAACCGTAACCTTCACCGGCGAGGCTACCTTCTCAAACGCGGTCTTTTCAGCTGCGGCTGACTTCGCGGTAGCCTCCTTCGAGTCCGACGCCAACTTCTCACGCTTAAACACCGCAGGCGTAGCCAGCTTCGCGGCGGTCACCTTCGGCGGAAAGGCAGTATTCACCGCCTCCACGTTCCACGATGAAGCGCACTTCGCCGCGTCGGTCTTCAACCAGCCTGCGGTGTTCTCCAAGTCGCTGTTCGGCGGGGCTGCGCGCTTTGCCGGTGTAGTCACCAAGCAGTCCGCAATGTTCAGCAACGTACGCTTTGCGAGCGCGGCGGACTTTAGCGGGGCGTCCTTCACGCAGTACGAGGATTTTGGTGGGGCGCGGTTCGACGGCGACGCCACGTTCAGCCGGGCGTCTTTTATTGCGCTTCCGAGGACGCGCTATGAGATGGACTTCCCGCAGCGAGCGAACTTCGATAACGCGGCCTTCGCGCAGGACGCCAATTTTAGTAAGGCAACATTCACAGCGTTTGTCGGCTTCCGTAGGGTGACGTTCGCGGGGGCGGTGAGCTTCAACGGGGCGAGCTTTGAGGGAGCCTACTTCCCGGGTGCGACGTTCGGTCAGCGGGCAGATTTCAGGCAGACTAGCTTCATGTATGTTAAACCGTCCTTTGAGGATTTGGAAGAGCGACTGCAGACGGCCCGGTTCTCGGCACAGGCGGATCCGCAGGATTACCTGTTCGAGGCACGCCCGGAGAGCACGCACGGCTTCAGCTGCGGCACAGCAACGCTTCTTAATAGAACGTTCGTTCTCCCTCTCGGTACTGTGCTGTACGACCCGGATTCCTGGGACGAAGAGAAGCAGGAGTACACCCGAGTTAGTGAGCCTGCGCAGTAATATCCCGAAGACCCCACCACGTTGGATGTGTGGTGGGGCTTTTGCGCGTCTGGTGGCCGCCGCCGAGCAGCCGGACAAAAATAAAAACGGTACGAAAAACCCCGCTGAGCCTGTAGGCTCTAGCGGGGTTTTTGAATCTTATCTACCCGGATTCGTTTATCGCTTTCCAGTGGCATTACGCCATGTCTGAGATAAACAAACATAAATTGGGTAACAAAAATCCGCGGAATGTGTGTCATCTGCTAAAATCAGCAGTGACAACGCAATTCCGCGTTGTCTCTAACTAAATAGAGAGGAGGGGAACTCCTATGGCCAAAAATTTCTGGCTTATTGTCGAACGGGGTAGCTATGTAGCCACTCTGTTCGTCGGTCTCGTAGAGATGTGTGAGTTTGCGACTGCTCATCTCTTCTAAACCATTCCTAAGTGGGGCTACTGGTGATGCTGGAACATCACTGGTGGCTCCACTCTTTTTATGTTTATTGCACATAGGGAAATGCCGTGTATATACAGCTACATACCTAATGATGTAGTGCAATTCTTAAGACATAATAACACAGCAATACGGCAATACGGCAATACGGCAATACGGATTATGTTAGCCTTGCTTCCGTCACTAGAACGGGTATCAGTCATCTCAAACAATTCTGTTCCTCACCGCCTTTACAGGTTGCGGAACCCATGTCTGCATCTCTCGTGCAGGCGAAGCCCCCGTTGATAACCGGGCGCCACTCATGGCAAGTAGCTTTACCCTATGCTGGAAGGTGAACGTTCCTATCAGAGAGGACAGGAGAACCTAGTGCCCAGCAATAACGCATCATCCATTCCAGAAAACCAGGTATCCCCGAAAGCTCAGGAGAGGCCTTGGTATATCCAGCACTTTATTAAGCTCCTTATTGGCTTCGGTCTAGGCGGCGGTACGGCTGCGCTCATTCTGCCTTGGGTTCTCTGGTCGCGCTACGGCATGAGCTCGGGTAGCTCAGATCAGCTGCGCCTGCATCTTCTGTACGTTACTGGCGGCATTATTGCAGTTCTGACTCTTCTGCAGACTAATTGGAAGAACCAGGGTGACCGCCTGAAAATTGATGCGGACATCAAGAAGAATGAGCAGGACGCAGAGAAGAACGAACGCGACCATATCCGCCAGGTTCATACAGAACGTCGTAGCCGCTACACCAAGGCGGTAGAACAGCTGGCTAACGAGAAAGCAACCGTCCGTCTGGGCGGTATCTATACCCTCGTGGGTTTGGTCGATGAATGGCTTGCTGACGACACCCTCGACCCAGAAGAACAGCAAAAAGAAGGACAGGTTATTATCAATAACCTTTGCTCCTACATTCGTTCGCCCTTCACCCTGGCATTAAATGCAGAGATGTTTGAGGGCGATTCAGAGCCTGGTAACTATGAAGGAGATTTCTCCAAAGACCAGGCGGCATTTCATGAAGAGCAGGATGTACGCCGCACTATCTTCGTCGAGATGAGCAAGCGCAGTAGTACCTTCACTAGGGATGGGATTGGCAAGATAATCGACACCTCCCTAGGAACGTGGAGCGATTTTGAGTTTGATTTCAGCCGAGCTCCCATTTTCTATCCTCTCAGTAGCCTCACGATTGAGAAAGGTAATTTTTCTTCTGCCAAGTTCTACAGCAACGCAGACTTCAGCTGGGCGACTTTCACCCAAAACGCACACTTCAGTGAGGCGACTTTCACCCAAAACGCAGACTTCAGCGGGGCGGTCTTCACCCAAAACGCGGACTTCATCGAGGCGGCCTTCACCAACGACGCAAACTTCATCGAGGTGGTCTTCACCAACGACGCGTACTTCCACGGGGCGACTTTCACCCAAAACGCAAACTTTATCAGGGCGGCCTTCACCCAAAACGCAAACTTCATCGGAGCGGCCTTCACCCAAAACGCGGACTTCATCGGAGCGGCCTTCACCCAAAACGCGGACTTCATCGGAGCGGCCTTCACCCAAAACGCAAACTTCACTGGAGTGACCTTCACCAGCAACGTGTACTTCCTCGGGGCAACCTTCATCAGCAACACGTACTTCCGCGGGGCGAGATTCTTCAGCAACGCGGATTTCACCGGGGTAACCTTCATCAGCAACGCGTACTTCCACGGGGCGACTTTCACCCAACCTGAGCCAATTTTCACTATCGTTGAGACAGATTCAGAAGAAGAGCAGAAAGCCCGATTCTCTGCAACCGCAAACCCACAGGACTATGATTTCTCAGTCGCGGCGGAAGGCAAGCCTATCAGCTGCGGAACCGCCTCTCTTCTCGGTAAGTCGTTCACTATCCCCCTTGGAACGGTACTCTTCGACCCAACTTCTTGGGACGAGCAGAAGGAGGTTTACACCCGTGTGAGCGCACCTGCAAAGTAACGCTTAGCTTTGCTCCCCAGAGGTAGATTCCTGTATAGGCCCCGCCGGCCCACCATCGGCGGGGCTTTCAGTTTTGACCAGCCGCGACGCATGGTAAGTAGCTTTACCCTATGCTGGAAGGTGAACGTTCCTATCAGAGAGGACAGGAGAACCAGATACATGTTCTTAGAGCCAGCGGAAGCCTGGCAGCTACTCAGCCTATGCACCGCATTGACCGTCGCTTTCTTACTCGTTGTACATTTCACTAAGCTAAAGGCGAAGGTGCCTCTGTTCTACAGCTGGATTGGGGCAATCGCTATCTTTGGCGGAGCATTAGCTTTCCTCCTACCCATCGCGCTCAACTCTGGTTTTGGAAAAGACGATGATGGCCGGGTTCTCAGGCAGCTCATCCTCTACACCACAGGGGGCGTTCTAGGTGTTATCACCCTCGGAGAGAGTCACCGTAAGAACAATCAAGAAAAAGAGAAAAACGAGAACGATCACACCCGTCAGGTGTATGCAGAACGTCGCAGTCGTTACACCAAAGCTATTGAACAACTTGCTGATGAGAAAGCAACCATCCGCCTGGGCGGTATCTATACCCTTGTGGGCTTGGTCGATGAGTGGCTTGCTGACGAATCCCTCAAACCATACGAGCAGCAAAAAGAGGGACAGGTTATTATCAATAACCTTTGTGCCTACATTCGTTCGCCATTTCGACTCGCTGAGAAACGAGAGCTTCTTGAATCAGATAAAGAGCCCGAAGCCTATTTAGGAGATTTTGATGCAGATCGGTCAATTTTTAGCACCGAGCAGGAAATACGCCAATCAATCTTTAAAGAAATAAGCTACAGAACCAGCAGGGAAGATAAAATAGAAGACATTCCTCATATCTCATGGAATTATTTTATATTCAATTTTAGAAAATCACCTATCTTTTACCCCCTAGATGCGCTAACTCTTGCAAATTCAAATTTTTCAGGATCAAAATTTTACGGAAATGCAAAATTTGACAGAACACATTTTATTAAGGGGGCAGATTTTTCATCTGCAATTTTTTTCGGAACTGCTGACTTTAGCAACACTAGATACACTGGCCCTGCAGACTTTTCATTGTCCACCTTTAAAGGCGAGACAATTTTCATTCAGGCAAGTTTCAAGAAACAAGGAGCAGACTTTTCGCACACTAAATTCCTTGGGGGCGTAAATCTTAAGAATATCATTTCTGCAGGTAAAATAAATTTCAATTCAACGGAGTTTGTAGAGACATTGAACCTTGACCAAGCAGTTAGTCGCAGCTTTCAATTTGCATATGCATTATTCTCTTGCAAATCTCCACCATCTAGTTACATTTTTTCAGTTCAGTCTTGGGGTGGAGGCAAGATTGAAACGAAGCAAATTTCCACTACTGACGGCAGGGTCTTCACTATTCCTGTGGGTTGCGAGCTTTTCGACCCGGAGCCTTTGTCCGCTCCCAAACCGGAAGAAGACAACGCCGAATAGCACTCACCCCTAAAAGGCCCCGCCGGTCTCATGCCTGCGGGGTCTTCGTTATGACCAATAGAAGCGCAGTTCAGGCGGTTTTGCACTATGCTGAAAGGTGACCGTTCCTTTCATCGAAGATGGGAGATTATCTTGTCAGATAATAAGACCTCGTTGCAGAAGCAACCTATTTACATTCGGCACTTTTTCCTAATACTTGTCCTGCTTGGGCTTCTTGGAGGATTCCTGGCACTTACAGTCCCCTTGTGGCGGTCTTGGGCTGAGAATCCCTACATAGGCTTCATAGGCTCTTTTTTAAGTTCTTTTATCCCGTCTTTTGATGCCGACAAATACCCGGATGGCAAAGTAATCGCCGATCTTCGTCTACACATTCTCTATATAACTGGCGGTATCATCGCGATGCTGACTCTTCTGCAGACCGATTGGAAGAACCAGGTCGACCGTCGCAAGGTCGAGGCTGATATTCAAAAGAATGAACAGGATGCAAAGAACGAGGCTGCAAAACGTGAACAAGATGCCGTCAAGAGTGAACGTGACCATATTCGCCAGGTACACGCTGAACGCCGTAACCGCTACACCAAGGCTGTAGAGCAACTAGCTAACGAGAATGCGGCTGTTCGCCTCGGTGGTATCTATACGCTTGTGGGCCTTGTTGATGAATGGCTAGATGATAACAAGTCTATCGCAGACAACGATGAGAGTTCCGATAAACCAAAGAAAGAGGGGCAAATTATTGTCAATAATCTCTGTGCTTACATAAAATCTCCGCTTGAATCTGAAACCAAAACTACTACAAGCCATGTAACCAGCCAGGAAGAACGGAGAATTCGTCAAGCAATATTACATGAGATGCATGTCCGTCTGAGTAGTAAAAATTCTTCTTCCGCACCAGAGGAATACAAACCTGGTCCGTGGTCAAAATTTTCATTCGATTTCTCAAATTCGGAATTCTTCTATCCAGTTGATTTTTCCAATGGATTCTTTGAAAAAGAGATAAATTTCACAGAATCTACATTTACAAAAAGTGTAAATTTTAAAAATGCAAGATTCAAAGAATCTGCAATCTTTAATTCTGCAAAATTCATATCAAAACATGCAAACGACAATGTTTCCCTCGAGAAAGCTGAAGTGTCTGGAATCGCAAATTTTTCATCATCCCTTTTCACAATTCCCCTAAACTGTGAAAACGCAGTATTCAACGATGAAATTCGAATTAACAAAAGCCACTTTATTAAAACTACATTATACTCAGAAAATATTCATTACCACTCTGAGCCCGTACTGGAAGATTTAGCAGGGACAGGGTATATGGAACTTTCCGTTGAAAGCCGCCGCATACCTCAAGATGAAGACCGCAACATGGCTTCATTTGCTGGCGCGACATTTAATAATGGATTTATGATTCAAGGAGCAAAATCTGAGGGAGTCATAAATTTTACAGGCGCACCGGGGAAAATCACAAAATTCTCCTATAAACCAGATCCTTCTAAAATTAATTTCAACCTTCACAAAGAAAGCGTGCCAATTAACACCGAGGAAATCACTGCGCCAGACGGTAGGAAGTTTAATATTCCTAAAGATTGAGATCGGAAGAGCACACGTCTGAACTCCAGTC
>ERZ1674093.71-NODE-72-length-20134-cov-5.231286_pt1 | contig 20134 bp, 26 predicted proteins | sample MGYA00581116_ERZ1674093 | MGnify/ENA primary metagenome ERZ1674093 (study PRJEB41354, sample SAMEA4873337) | human saliva metagenome | biome: human-associated habitat [ENVO:00009003]; feature: mouth environment [ENVO:08000002]; material: saliva material... | reverse complement strand
CGGCTGGAACTGAGGCTAGCCGACCAGTTCCTCGACCTCGCGCACGATGCGCGCGCCGCCGCCGAGCGCGCAAAGCTCCGCACGCACCACTCGGATCCCCGAGGTCAGGGCGGGCTCATCGACGAGGGTCCGGGCGGCGCGTGCAATAAGCGTCGGCTTGGGCTCGCGTACGGTCAGGCTGCAGCGCGCGTTTTCCACGGCCTCGGCGTTGAATTGACGCTCAAAGACGCGACCCGGGACAATAACCTGTGGGACTTCATAGGACAGGGCATCCATCACCGAGTTTTGCCCGCCATGGTGAACGAAGACGCGGGCGCGCGGCAGGAGCTCAGCGACGTCGAAACGGGGCGCGCAGGTCACTTCCTGGTCCCCCACAGCGTGGATGGCCTCGGACACGCCCGCGACGTAGACGTCGCAGCTCAGCGCCTCGGCGAGTTCTCGCCCGGCGCGCACGGCCACGCCCGCGGGGACGCTACCCGCCCCGAGGTAGATGAGGACGCAATCGCGAGGCGTCGGCGTCAGTGCGGGCGGCTCGTTCAGGAACCCGCAGTAGATAGCCCGCTCCCCCGCACGCGGTTCCAGGGTCGGGCCACTTGGGATGAAGCGGCGTGCCATCCCCTCAAGGATCGACAGGGACGAGGCCGGGGCGGGCATTCCCATCTCGCGCAGCAGGCGTCGAATTCCCGCGGATTTGCGCGGGTTGGAAGCGTAGGAGGCAGTCGTCGGCTGCGAGCCACTGCCCACGCACGGGATGCCCTCGGCGCGTGCGGCGATGATGGCGGCAAGGTTGAACTCCGAGTAGACGACGTCGGGGCGCGCTGCTCGCATGTGCATGCGGAGGATCTCGACGGCGGCGCGCGTGTAGCGTTCATCGAGGGCACCGGTCAGCCAGAGGACCTCCTCGAAGCTGCGCACGGGCTTACGGCCCATGAGGCCGAGGCGCGAGGCCAGGGGGAAGGTGTGGCGCGCAATGGCGTCTGGCAGGCCGAGAGGCGAGGGCACTGGAATCTCGAGCGTTGGGCTGCCCGGATCGACACAGTTGCCGTCGTCTCCCCACGCGAGAGTGACCTCGTGGCCGCCATCCCGGAATGCCTGGGCGACACGCTTCGCGCGCGTCCATGGACCACCCATCTGCGAACGGGCAAGCATGGGGACGACGAGAACCTTCACGATTCGAGGGTACGACACTCACAACACAGCGTACCCACGCACAATGCTAGGCTCCTCAAGGCAGACACATGCCAGCTACCCTGCGCAGCGCTACAGTTCCAGCCTCATGTACACGAGTTCCTGGTAGCCCGCAGACGCGGACCGGTACCCCCGGGGATTGCGCCCGTATTCCTCGAACCCTGCGCGACGGTAAAGGGACACCGCCCGTTCGTTGTCCGCCACCACTTCGAGCTCAAGCTGGGTGTAGCCCGCCTGCCGAGCACAGTCAATGTTCGCTTCGATCAGCGCCCAGCCGATCCCCATCCCCCAGTACTCCTTGAGGATGCTGATCCCAAAACGCGCCCGGTGCGCAACCTTGCGCCTACTACGCACTGCTGAGACTCCTGCACTTCCAACGATGCGCCCGTCGATCACGGCAACGAGTTCAACCTCATTGCCACTGCGTTCTGTTTCTTCCAGGGAGCGGGCCTCTTGTTCATCGTCGGCGCTCTGCTCGTCCGGGTAGGACAGCAGGTAGTCAGTTTGCGCATGCGTACGTTGCGTGGTCTCGCGCAGCGCGCGGGCGTCCGAGGCGACGGCGTTCCTCACCAGGAGTTCCACCCCGCCCTTCAACACCACCGTCTTGGCGTACCTCATCGTCGGACTCCTCATTTTCCTAGGAATTGGCCGAATTATGGTCGACGTGGACAGTCCACAAACCCGAACGAGGACTCCCCTGACGCTCGAGCACGCCTTCTTCCTTGAGCCGCGCGACGATGCGCTCAGCGCTTCGCTTCGAGCAGCCGAGGTGCTGCGCGAGTTGAGCGACGGTGGAGCGCGAGTTATCGCTCAGGAAATCAAGCGCGCGGGCGCGCTCCGCGTCCGCTGCACTCACTGGCCGCGCGTACGGAAGTATGGCTTCCCTGATTGCTTCGAGCATGAACTCCACGAAATCCTCGCACGAGTCGGCCGCGCCGGAGCGAGCCAAGGCCTCGTAGTATCCAGCCTGCCGTCTCCTGATCGCGGACTCGATGGGCACCCAGGCCAGCACCGGGCGCCACCGCGACAACAGCAGCGTGTGCCAGAGCCTTCCCATCCGGCCATTCCCATCTGAAAAGGGGTGGCAGAACTCGAACTCGAACTCGAAGTGGAAGATGCACCAGCGAGGAGTAGATCATGCGGATCCGAAGCTCCCTGCGCAGCGTGGGGCTGGTCGACAGCGGAGCCTGCGGCGAGAGCATACCGACCAGCTCCGCGATCTCCATGCAGAGCGCATCGATAACGTCAGTGCGTTCGAACGACGGCTCGCAGGCCATGACCACCCCCCTATTACCGCCACAACTATACCGCCAGAGGCGGTAATCGAGTGGGGGCGTGTGGGTGGCGATCGGCGGGACGCAGATGAGGGCGCCTCGTCTTACTCTGGGGTTCAGGAACGGGATTCGTGACACCACCAGGAGGGCTCACCCATGAAGCCAGGCCAGCAACACTCACTGTTCGAGGACTCCGGCGAGGACACGCGGCCCCTGGCCGACCGGATGCGCCCCACTTCCCTGGACGAGGTCGTGGGACAGTCCCACCAGATCGGGCCGGGCAAGGCCCTGCGCTCCATGATCGAGGCCGACCGCACGCCCTCGATGATCTTCTGGGGGCCTCCCGGGGTCGGCAAGACAACGCTGGCGCGCGTGATCGCCCGCCACACCCACGCCTCGTTCATCGACTTTTCCGCGGTCACCAGCGGCATCAAGGAGATCCGCGAGGTCATGAAGCAGGCGGACGCGCAGGCGTCCATGGGCAGCCGCACGATCGTCTTCGTCGACGAGATTCACCGCTTCAACAAGGCCCAGCAGGACGCGTTCCTCCCCTTCGTCGAGAAGGGGGCGATCATCCTCATCGGCGCGACCACCGAGAACCCGTCCTTCGAGGTGAACAACGCTCTCCTGTCGCGCTGCAAGGTCTTCGTCCTGAACGGCCTGACCGAGGAGGACCTGGTTGGCTTGATGCGCCGCGCCCTGGAGGATCCGAGGGGCTTCGGCGGCCGGGAGGTGCGCATCGAGGACGACCTGCTGCGCGCGATCGCGACCTTTGCCGACGGCGACGCGCGCGTGGCCCTGTCCACCCTGGAGATGGTCGTCCTCAACGGCGTGGAGGACGGCGGAGTGACGACGGTTGGCCCCGAGACGGTCCGGCAGCTGACTTCCACCAAGAGCCTGCGCTACGACAAGGACGGCGAGGAGCACTACAACATCATTTCGGCCCTGCACAAGTCGATGCGCAACTCGGACCCCGACGCCGCCGTGTACTGGCTGGCGCGCATGCTCGAGGGAGGCGAGGACCCCCTGTACGTGGCGCGGCGCATCACGCGTTTCGCCTCGGAAGACATCGGGCTTGCCGACACGAACGCGCTCAACGTCGCGGTCAACGCCTTCCACGCCTGCCACTTCATCGGGATGCCCGAGTGCTCGGTCCACCTGGCCGAGGCCGTCATCTACCTGTCGCTGGCGCCGAAGTCGAACAGCTCCTACATCGCCTATGGGCGGGCGAGGAAGGACGCGCTGCGAACCCAGGCCGACCCCGTCCCCCTCGCCATCCGCAACGCCCCGACCCGCCTCATGAAGGACCTGGGATACGGGCAGGGGTACAGGCTGGCGCACTACGAGGCCGACAAGGTGGCCGCCGACATGCGGTGCCTGCCCGACTCGCTCGCGGGCGCCGAGTACTACCGGCCCACCGAGGAGGGCAACGAGAGGCGCTTCAAGGAGCGCCTGGAATGGCTGAAGCGCCTGCGAGAACAGGCGCGGGCCACGGCCCCGGACGCCTCGGCGAACGACGAAGAGGCTTAGGCTCTTCGCCACCCCTGCGGATTCCCGCCGCCCTCCGGCCTGCCCCCCTACCCCACCGGTCTCCTCAGGGGCCCACCGATCCCCGCTCCCGGCCGCAGCGCTCCCACGGGGCGGGGGCAGTATTCCCACCACCGCGCGGCCCGGGCTTGCACCCATGAGTTAACACTGTTAACCTTGCAGTCGTCAGCGAAGTTAACACTGTTAACCATTGAAGGAGCAGACATGCCTGGATCAGAATCGGGGGCGCCAGCACTGCACCTGCGCGCCGTGCGCAAGAGCTACGGGGACCACGAGGTGCTGCGCGGAGTCGACCTTGACGTCGCGCGGGGCCAGGTGCTGGGCCTCCTCGGGCGCAACGGCGCGGGGAAGTCGACCCTCATCGAGATCATGTGCGGGCTGAGGGGCGCCGACTCGGGGTCGGTGTCCGTGTGCGGCGCGGACCCCGCCAAGGAGCGGGTCGGCCAGCACATCGGCTACGCCCCGCAGGACCTGGGCGTCTACCCCGACCTCACCGTCGCCCAGAACCTCTCGTTCTACGGGCAGCTCCAGGGCCTGTCCCGCAAGCGCGCGCGCACGAGGACCGCGGAGGTCATGGAGCTGCTCGGCCTGGAGGAGCAGTGCTCCAAGCGGGCGAAGCACCTGTCCGGCGGCCAGAGGCGCAGGCTGCACGCCGGGATGGCGATCATGCACGAGCCGGAAGTGGTCTTCATGGACGAGCCGACCGTCGGCGCCGACGTCGAGGCGCGCAGCCGGATCCTGCGGGCGGTGCGCTCGCTCGCCGAGGCGGGCGCCGCCGTCGTCTACACCTCGCACTACCTCGCCGAGTTCGAGGAGCTCGGCGCGGACATCGCCATCCTCGAAGGCGGGCGGATTGTTGTGTCCGGCACGCTCGAGCGCGTCGTCGCGGACCACTCCCGCGCCTCCATCGCCCTGGGGTTCGCCCGCAACCCGAGGCCCATGGACGGCTGGCGGAACGAGGACCGGTGGCTGCGCCGGGAGGGGGACATCCCCAACCCCGGTGCGCTCATCGCCGATGCGCTGGCCTCACCCGCGCTGAGGGGCAACCGCCTCGAGGACGTGCGCATAGGCCAGGCGGGCCTGCAGAGCGCCTACCTCGCAATCGTCGGAGAGGAAGAACAGGACAATGCTTAAGAAACTCTCAGCCGTCATCCGGCTCAACATCCGCCTCCAGCTCACGGACCCCGCCTCCACTCTGATCCTGACGGCCATCCCCCTGATATTCATCCCCTTCATGAGCCCCGCCTTCAAATCCATGCTCGTGGCGGACGGGTACGCGGACGCGACCGGGGTGGAGCAGGCGGTGCCCTCGATGGCGGTGCTCTTCTCGTTCCTGTCCGTGCAGATCATCATCAACTCCTTCATCAACGAGCGCATGTGGGGGACGTGGCCCAGGCTCGCGGCCTCGGCCACCCCGAGGGGCGTCGTCCTCACCGGCAAGGCCCTGGTCGCCTACCTGCTGCAGTTCGTCCAGGTCCTCGCCGTCCTGGTCCTGGGCGCCCTCGCCTTCGGGTACAGGCCGAAGGGGTCGGTGATCGCGCTCCTGCTGGCAGTGCTCGCCTTCTCCGCGGTCCTGGCCGCGCTCGGCGTCGCGATCGCGCTGTGGGCGCCCTCGCAAGAACTCGCGCTCTCCTTGTCCAATATCATCGGCATGCTGGCCGCTGGGATCGGCGGGGCGTTCTGCACGGTGTCGAGCCTGCCCGACTGGGCGCAGCGCGCCGCGCGCTTCTCCCCCGCGTACTGGGCGATCGACGCCATCCACTCGGTGAGCCTGGACGGCGCGGGCGTCGCCGGTGTCCTCCCGGCCGTCGGAGTCCTCGCGCTGTTCTTCGCCGGCCTGGCCGCGCTGGCGATGGCGCGCTTGGCCGTGAAGAGGGACTGAGGGCCCGACCGTGGGACTCGACCTGAGCGGCGAGGCGTACGCGAACGACCCTATGATCGGCGACTCCGCCTACTGGCTGTGCCAACCGCGCCTCGCGCCCTATCATATGAACGTGAGCGCCTATCCCGGCACCAACATGATCGGCGCCTTCACGGGCACTGACGAGGACCGGGCCGTGGCAGCGCGGGCCGACAGCCGCCAAGACCTCGCCATCGCGCTCGCGTGAGCGCGGACCACGGCCACGACCGAGACAACAACTCAGGAGGACCAATGAGCCAGCAAGCCCCCGCACATGAATGGGACAAGACCTTCCCCAAGAGCGACCACGTCACCCATGAGAAGGTCACGTTCACCACGAACTTCGGCATCACTCTGGTGGCCGACTTATACAAGCCGAGGAACGCCGAGGGCGCGCTCCCCGCCATCGCCGTCAGCGGCCCTTTCGGGGCCGTCAAGGAGCAGGCAAGCGGGCTCTACGCTCAGACCATGGCCGAACGGGGCTTCCTCACCATCGCCTTCGATCCGTCCTTCACCGGCGAGTCCGGCGGCGCACCCCGCTACATGAGTTCCCCGGACATCAACACCGAGGACTTCCTCAGCGCCGTCGACTACCTGGTCTGCCGCGAGGACGTCGATGGGGACCGGGTCGGCATCATCGGGATCTGCGGATGGGGTGGCATCGCGCTCAACGCGGCGGCCGCCGACCCCCGGATCAAGGCGACGCTCGCGTCCACGATGTACGACTTGTGCCGCATCTCCGGCAACGGCTACAACGACTCGGCGGATGACGCCGCCACTCGCATCGCCTCGCGCAAACTGGTCGCCGCCCAACGTACGGCCGACCGCCTCTCCGGCGAGCAGGCGCTCACCGGCGGCGTCGCGGACCCCATGCCCGACGACGCTCCGCAGTTCGCCAAGGACTACCACGCCTACTACAAGACGCCGCGCTGCTACCACCCCCGCTCGCTCTACTCCAACGACGGCTGGGCCGTCGTCAGCGCCAGCTACGCCAACGCGCGGTTCCTGTACTACACGGATGAGATCGAGAACGCGGTCCTGGTCATGCACGGCGAAGACGCCCACTCCCTCTACATGGGCCGGGACGCCTTCGCGAAGGTGAAGGGCGGGGTGAACCCGGACAACAAGCGGTTCCTTCTGGTCCCTGGGGCGAGCCACTGCGACCTCTACGACGGTGGTGGGCGCGGCGCCATCCCCTGGGACGCGCTCACCTCGTTCTTCGCCGAACACCTGGCCTGAGCGTCCACCGGCCCCTGACGGGCGCCGCGCACGGGGCGGCGCCGAACCCTGCGGCGAGGTGGAGCGCAGTCGCGACGTGGCGCGGGGCGGCCCGGCCCCATCGCACTGGCGGTGCTACGATTCGCGGTTAAGAAGGACTGAAGCCCCCACGCGGAGCCAGGGAGGAGGGGCCATGCCCGGTGGCGCGCCCAGAGCGCGGACTCTCACGAGGGAGAGGATCTTCTCCGCGGCGCTCGCGCTCGTCGACGAGGCGGGCCTGGCCGCCCTGTCCCTGCGCGCCCTCGGTAAGCGTCTGGGCGTGTCCCAAACGGCCTTCTACCGGTATGTGCCCGACAAAGCCGCCCTGCTCGAAGGGGTGTCCGAGGAGGTGTGGAGGCTCACCTTCAACCGTTTCCTGTCGGCTGTTGAGGAAGAACCGGAAGCGGACGACCAGTCTGGGGCGGAGGGGGAACAGGAGGAGAACGGCCGGCCGGAGGGCCGGGACCAACCGGGCGCGGGCGGGGAACCGGCCACGGAGAACCAGTCGTCCCCGGGAAGCGGCCCGGGCCTCGTCGGCGAGCAGGGTGAGGACTGGCGGTGGTACGTGCGCCAGTACGCCACGGCGCTCCACGACACCCTTCTCCAGCACCCCGAGGCCGTGGTCCTGCTGCTCACCCACCCCATCTCGACGCCCGAACAGCTCACCCTGCTGGCCAAAGTCATGGTCCGCCTGTCCAACACCAGCTTCGCGCAATCCATCGACATGCTCGCCATCATCACGGCAGTCTCGGTGTACACCACGGGTTTCGCCGCAGCCGAAGTCGTCCCCCCGGTGGGCGGCGGCCCGGACGAGACCTCCGACGAAAGCATCACCGCGGCCATCGCGAGCCTGCCAGCCGACGATCTGTCCACACTCCGGGGCCTCATCGGCCAGGTGATGGACGGGGAATGGGACTTCACCGCCCAGTTCGAGAGGGGCCTGGACGCCCTGCTGCGGGGCTGGCGCTGACCCGCCGCCAAGGAGAGGCACATGACCAACATCGACAAGTACCGCGGCTGCCTGATCGGCGGGGCGGCCGGTGACGCGCTCGGGTACGCGGTCGAGTTCTCGCGCGAGGAACAGATCGCGGCCCACTACGGAGCGGGCGGCATCCGCGACTACCAGCTCGACGACCGGGGGCTGGCGCCCTTCTCGGACGACACCCAGATGACCCTGTACACCGCCAACGGCCTGCTCCACGCGCTCACCCGGGGCCGCCTCCGGGGGATTCTGGGTCCCCTGCGCGACTACGTGTCCGGTTTCTACGTGGAGTGGTCGCGCACGCAGACGGAGCCCTACCCCCTCGCCGACCACAGCGCGTGGATCTCGGCCCTGCCCGAACTCTTCGTGCCGCGCGCCCCCGGGACGACCTGCCTGTCGGCCTGCGCGGTGGGAGCGCACGGCACCCCGGAGGAGCCGATCAACGACTCCAAGGGGTGCGGCGGAATCATGCGCGTCGCGCCCGCGGGCCTGCTCGTCGGCCCCCGGGGGGCCGACGGCGCCGCCGTGCAGCGCCTGGGGGCGCAGCTGGCGGCGCTCACGCACGGCCACGAACTGGGGTGGCTGCCCGCCGGGGTCTTCGCCCACATCGTGAGCGCCCTCGCCCACGGGGAGGCGGACTCCGTGCGCGGGGCCGCCGAGCAGGCGCTCGCCATCCTGCCCGAGGCGCACCCGGGCGCGCGCCGGGTGGGGGAACTGCAGGAGCTGATGCGCCTCGTGCTGCGCCTGGCGGACAGTACCGCACCGGACGTGGAGGCGATCCACCAACTGGGCGAGGGGTGGGTGGCCGAGGAGGCGCTCGCCATCGCGCTGCTGTGCGCTCTGCGCCACGAGGACGACTTCGAGGGGACGGTCGTCTCGGCCGTGAACCATTCGGGGGACAGCGACTCAACGGGGGCCATCGCGGGCAATATCGTCGGCGCGCGCCTGGGCCTGGCGGGGATCCCGAGGCGCTACACGGAGCGCTTGGAGCTGGCGGACGTGGTCCTCGCCCTCGCCGACGACCTCTTCACGGGATGTCCGATCACCGAGTACTGCCCCTCCCCGGACGGCGTGTGGGAGCACAAGTACCTGCCCCCGATGGACTACGTGGAGTGGAAACGGGGCCGGTAAGATGGAGGGGCCCGGCGGACCGACCGACGCAGGAGGAGAGCAGTCATGGCCTTCGACTTCAAGAAGGAGCACAAGGAGCTCTACGTGCCGCCGAAGCGGCCCGGCATCGTCACGGTGCCGCCGATGAACTACCTGGCGGTGCGCGGGCACGGCGACCCCAACGCCGAGGGCGGCGCGTACAAGCGCGCCATCGAACTGCTCTACGGCGTCGCCTACGCCATCAAGATGTCGAAGAAGGGCACCCACCGCATCGACGGGTACTTCGACTTCGTGGTGCCGCCCCTGGAGGGCTTCTGGTGGCAGCAGGACCCGCACGATGTGGATTACGCCCACAAGGAGGACTTCGACTGGATCTCCCTCATCCGCCTGCCCGACTTCGCGACGGCGCAGGAAGTGGAGTGGGCGAAGGCCGAGGCGGCCTCGAAGAAGGGCGGCGACTTCAGCGAGGTCGAATTCCTGCCCTACGACGAGGGCCTGTGCGTGCAGTGCATGCACGTGGGCCCCTACGACGACGAGCCCGCGACCGTTGAGGCCATGCACGCGCACATGGAGGCCCAGGGCTACGCGCTCGACATCACCGACGAGCGCCACCACCACGAGATCTACTTGGGCGACGCCCGCAAGGTCGCGCCCGAGAAGCTCAGGACCGTCGTGCGCCATCCGATCAAAGCCGTCTGAGGGGCAGGAGCCGTCATGGCCTCGACACCGGAGTACCTGGCCCACGTCCTCGACCTGCTCGGGCGGGTCGAGGGCGTCACCCACCGCGCGATGATGGGCGAATACCTGCTCTACGCGCGCGGCACGCTGTTCGGGGGAGTCTACGACGACCGGTTCCTGCTCAAGGAGACCCCCGCCTCGTCCGCCGCCCTGACGGCCCAGTGCAGCCCCTACCCCGGGGCGAAGCCCATGCGCCTGGTCGATGTGGAGGACCGCGACGCGCTGGCGGACCTGGTGGAGCGGGTGCGCGCCGAACTGTGAGCCCCTGGCGGCCCGGGGGACCGGGACCGCCTTCGGGGCACTACAGTTCCAGCCTCATGTGCACCAGTTCCTGGAACCCCGCGGACGAGGACCGGTAGCCCCGGGGGTTGCGCCCGTACTCCTCGAACCCCGCGCGCCGGTAAAGGGACACCGCCCGTTCATTGTCCGCCACCACTTCGAGCTCGAGCTGGGCGTAACCCGCCCGCCGGGCGCAGTCAATGCACGCCTCCATCAGCACCCGGCCGATCCCCATCCCCCAGTGCTCCTTCAGCACGCTGATCCCGAATCGCGCCCGGTGCCTCACCTTGCGCCTGCCGCCCACCGCTGTGACTCCCGCGGTTCCCACGATCCGCCCGTCGATCATGGCGACGAGCTCGACCTCGTTGCCGCTGTGTTCCGTCCCTTCCAGGAGGCGCGCCCCCTGTTCCTCGTCGGCGTTCTGCTCGTCCGGGTAGGACAGTAGGTAGTCGGTCTCCGAATGCGTGCGGCGCATGGTCTCGCGCAGCGCCCGGGCGTCCGAGGCGACGGCGTTCCTCACGAGGAGCTCCGCCCCGCCCTTCAATGCCACCGTTTCGGCGTACCTCATCGTCGGACTCCTTGTCTCCCTGGTTGTAGGGCTCCTTGCGGCGCAGCGGGCTCCCCGCGGCGCACCTGCCGGCCTGATCCGACCGCGCTCCCGAGGACTCCTGGCGGCCCGGAGGGCCATGCCCCTCACGGACGCCCCATGTCGATGGTCGTCATGGACACCATGTGGAACATGTCGGAGATGCGCATGTACGCCCTGGGGATCATGCCCACGCCGCGCCGGTCAATGTCGCGGTAGTAGGGCACGTGTTCAACGAGGCGCACCCCGCCTTGGAGCCGACCGACAAACTGACGGGGGTCGTCAACCGAGAAGTGCATGGTCGAGCCGTTCTTCATGCGCTTGACGTACGCCTGCGAGAGCTTCAGCCCCTTGGAGGAGGTCGAGTCGAAGACCACCCGCGCCTCGTCGAAGGCGGCGAGATGGTTGATGAAATCGACGACCCGGTCCTCGTCGAAGTAGTAGAAGACCCCCGAGACGACGACGATGGTGGGCCGCTCGCCGAACTCCTTCACCCGGTCGATCCACGAGTAGTCGAACATGTCCCCCGGGATCAGGACCTGCCGCTCTCCGGGCGGCAGGAGTTCGCCGCGCACGCTGATGACCTCGGGCAGGTCGAGCTCGAACCAGCGTGCGCGCCCGTTGTCGCAGCGCCAGTACGCCGTCTCCAGTCCGCATCCGGCGTTGACGACCGCCGCGTCGGGGTGGAGCGCGAGGAACCCCCGGATCCGCCGGTCCATGTTGACGGAGCGCGCGACGCTCGACACCATGGTGTACTCGTTCTGCCCGCGATTCATCGTGGCCGCATCCGCAGGAAGGGAGGACTCCAGGCCGAGGGCCTTGGGATCGTGGATCATCGACGGGTAGTGCCTGGACGCGTAGATGCGCCCCACGAGTGGAATGTACAGGGTCTTCGACAGCTCGCTCAGCTCGGCCACGGCGGCCACCTCTTTCGGGTCTTCGGATCGGGCTGTTCACAGGGAACACCGTCGGCCGCCGCCTTTCAAGGCACCGAGGTCCCAGCACCCCTCTCCCACGGGCGCCCGAAGCGCCATTGACCCGGCCTATGCTGGTGGGGAGGGCCCGTGCGGCGCGACCCCGACCCCGAAGGGAGAGGACCCATGGATGGAAGCGCAATCGACTGGGAGGCGGCGGCGAACCGCTGGCTCGACCAGGAGGCCGGCGAGGCGCGCATGCCCGAGGGCGAGCTGATCGCCGAGATCGAGGAGTTCCTCGGCCGCCACAAGATCTGCGCGCTGGCCACGGCGGGCGCTGGGATCGTGCGCAACACGACCGTCGAATACGTCCACGCCGAGGGGGCCTTCTGGATCGTCAGCGAGGGGGGCCTGAAGTTCCGAGCGTTGCGGGAGAACAGCAACGTGTGCCTGGCGATCCACGACGACGACATCTCCTTCGACACGCTCGCCGGATTGCAGGTGACGGGCACCGCGCAGGTGCTCGAGCCCTTCGGCGAGGAGTACGAGCGTGCTTGCCGGTTGCGCGGCATCCCGGTGGAACGGCTGCGCGGGCTGCCCTTCGTCATGAACATCATCAAGGTGACCCCCACTCGCTACGACTACGTCAGCGGCAGGCTCAAGGAACGCGGGTTCTCCGCGCGTCAGCACGTCGACCTCTGAGGCGCGGATCTGCGAGCACGAGGCGGCGAGGGGCTCCCGTGAACGCAGCGGAGACGCTCACTCGCTTCTTCCACGCCGAGCACGAGTTCTTCCTGGGGTGAGGAGGCGCACGAGCACGGCGGCTGCCCGCGCGTCAAGGCATCGGTGGTTCGGGTCTCACGGCTCGCGGGATTCTCGACAGCCGACGACGGCCCGGACAAGGTTGTTTTTCCTTGTGTTGACGGGAATTTTTCTCTCCGTTATCGTCGGGGGAGGGCAGTGAGCACCGACCGCTCCTCCCCCACCTGCCCCGCGCACGCAGTCTCATAGGAGGGACGAAAGGCGCGGCTTGCGCTGTCCCGGCCTGGGAGTCGTCGCGCGCAGGTTGATTCAGATACGCCCACATAGCGAGGAGAACGCATGAGCATGTACTTCGGAGACGTGTCGCTGTGCTACACCAACTCCCTGGCGATGGCCCTGGACTCCTTCGGGTTCGACGTGCGTCCCGAGCGCCTGGAAGCCCTCATGGTTATGGGCAACGGGGCGAGCGTCGTAGAAGACGACCCACATCATCCGATCGTCTTCTTCGATAACGGAATGCCCGACGCGTCCATCAGTAACTGCCTGCGCATGCTCGGCTTTACGTGGGAGGACTTCTTCGTCGAGGAACCCGTGGCCGACCTCGCCGAGGTTCGGGATCGACTCACGCGCATGCTGAAGAAAGGCCCGGTGGTGGCGGGCCCCCTGGACATGGGGCTGCTCACCTACAACCCAAACTATCAGGGCCTGGGCGGGGTCGACCACTTCGTGTGCGTTCTCGGTCTCGACGGCGGTCGCGTACATCTGCATGATCCGGCGGGTTTCCCCTACATGAGCATGGACTTCGAGGACTTCGCGAAGGCCTGGGAGGCGCGGGCAATCTCCTACAGGCGCGGGTCGTTCTCCATGTGGGGCGGCTTCACGCGGGTGAGGGAGCCGGAGGGTGAGGAGGTCTACCGTGAGGTCTCCTCGATCATGAGGAAGCGCTACGAGGCGGGCGAGGCGGGCGTCATCCGCTCCTACGCCGAGGCGATCCGACGCAACGGCATGAGCCCGCAGCAACAGGGGATCCACCAGTACTTCAGTTTCCGCCTGGCTGCGGCCAGGAACATCTACGCTGCCCGATTCCTGGCCGACCACGACGCGGAGCGGGCGCAGATCAAGGAGCGGATCGCCTCCCTGTTCGGGCAGGCGCACCTGCACAACCTGACGGAGGACAACCTCGCCTTGGCAGACACACTGGGGAGGATCGCTGAACTCGACAACCGCTTCAGGGAACTGTGTATCCTGAGAGGGTGAGCGGGCAGCGCCTCGCGACGGGGAGGAGGCAGACACATCCGACGCCTTGGCTCCCGTGTGAAGAAGGACGGTGGGGACGATGACGCGAGTTCGCGTGATTCACGAGGCCGACCTGCCCCGGTCGGTATCCCAGGTGTGGCGGGTCGTCACCGACGTCGATCAGTGGCGGTGGCGTTCGGACCTGGAGCGATGCGAGAGGGTCGGCGAGCGCGACTTCGTGGAGTATCCCAAAGGCGGGAAGCCCATTCGTTTCACGACCGTGCGCCGGCAGGAGGAACGACTCTGGGAGTTCTCCATCGACGGGGATACCCTGGAGGGATGCTGGCAAGGCGTGTTCGTCCCGGCGGGATCCGGGTGCCGCCTGAGCTTCACGGAGGACGTGGACGTGCGGGGCAGGTTCGTCCCCCGATGGGTTACCAGGCTGTTCCTGCGCTCATACCAGGCCCGATACTTCAGGGATCTGCGCGCGGAGTTGCGCCGCCGCTACGGCGAGGCCGGGGCGTGAGTCGCGGGGGCTGGCGAGCCGCTCGGACTCCTGTGCCGCGCGCTGTCGCGGCATGCACCGCGGCCCTCGGCTAGTCGCGCCTCGCGCACGCCCTTCGGTGGGCGCGGAGCTTCTTAAGCGCCCAGTCGTAGTGGGAACTCGTGGCGCTCACAAAGTAGGAGCCGAGCGTCGTGGTCCCCGTCCAGTCGAATCGTCCCCCGTCGAACAGGTCCTCGTCGGAGAACCCCTCCGCCAAGGCCATGACCGCACTGTGGGACTGATCCAGCAGGTCGCGGGCCTCTTCCAGGGGCGTGTCCTGATGCTTGCGCCACAGGGCGACGTTCATGTCGCCGTAGGTCCGCCACGTGTAGGGTTCGGGCAGGAATGGCCGCTTCTCCCCGACCTCGTTGGCACCCACCCAGTCCAGGAGGAGCCGGTGCCACTCGTGGAGGTGAGCCAGGACGTCGCGCAGGTTCTTGTCCCGGCTCCAGTGCGCCTCCTTCCGGCCCCTGTCGGCGGAGAAGTCGAAGGGAGCCGCCAGTTCGCCTTCGGTCATGGAGGCAGCAAACTCCATGAGCTTCCCGTACCCGCGTGCGGATGCGGTGATCAGCTCGTTCTTGCTCGTCGGTCGCGCCACAACACGGCCTCCTTCATCTCCTGGGCAAAGGAGTTCCTGACTCCTCCCATTCTAGGGCGCGGGGCGAACCGGCGGGGCATGCGGAGATCCAGGGGGAGAAGAGGGACGCTCTCCGCGGCAACGCGACAATCGGCTCATTCATCCCCTTGAACGGCTTCGCTTTCGGGACCGTTAATGCTGGAAACGCCGCGCATCAGCATCCATGCCGTCGATAGTGCGATCGCTATCAGCATGGAGATTGGCTTCACGGGCTGCCCGAAGTAGGTGGTGAGGACCTGCGCCAGTCCGATGGCCGCCCCGCTGCACTTCCACAGGGGGCGACAGGACGATCCGGCCCAGGAGATCATGAACACCCCGAGCATGATGTCGCACAGGTGCCACGCCCCGTATATCTCGGCCACAGCCGCCTGGAGACCGTCGTCGGCGATGACTGGCAGCCCATTGACGGGATAGACGAGCCTGCCGGTCCCGAGCACGATCAGCACCCAGCCGATCAGCATCAGCGCGAAGCTCGCCACCGCGAGCCCGGTCAGCGCTCTCCCATTGCGGACGCGCGATCGAAGCGCGTTGTAGAAGGCCCACCCACCCAGGACGGCTGAGAGGACGAGCAATTCGTCCACGGCCATGAGCAGACCGCTGTACTGGTCCACAGCTTGGCGCAAGGAGGCCGCCGACGCCGTCTGGAGGCTGAAGCACAGGAACCCGATCCGAACGGCCGCGTACGCCAGAACGGCTGCGACGAGCACGCCTTGGGCTAGTTGGCGCCTTCTCTTCTGTTCAGAGGACCGACTGCTCATGTGTTCCTCCCTCGAGTTCCCGGCTCGCCCTTTCACTGCTCCCCTGCCCCAGATCTCGATCCGAATGCGGTGAGCGCCGCGCTCAACAGGAGCACCACGGCAGCCCCGCAGAACGCCACGAGGACCGCGTGGGCATAGGCGCCGCTCGCTGCGGCGCGCACCGCCTGCGCCTGCGAGGCGCTTTGCGCGCCGGCGGCCTCGAACGCGAGGGAAACGGACGCAAATCCCTCGGCGGCGGTTCCCCGGCACGCCGCCGCGTACGACGAGCCGACGAGCGATCCGAGCGCCCCGATCCCGATGAGGCACCCGAGTTGCTGGAAAGTGGAGACGAGCGCGGATCCACCGCCTCGTCGCCGGTCCGGAACCCGCTCCATCGCCCACCCCTGCATGACGGGCAGACCCATTGCCATGCCCAGGCCGCAGGCGCACTGGCCCACGACCATGAGCGGGTATCCCGCGACCGCCGTCGACGCGGCCATGACGGCCAGCCCGAGGGCGATGAGGACAAGGCTGGCCACGCAGGCGCGCCTCTTCCCCAACCGGTCCGAGGCTTTCCCGGTGATGGCGGCGCCCACCATGGCGGCGGCGACCATGGGCATGAGCATAAGCGCCCCCACCAGGGCGCTGTTGCCCAGCGCGGTCTCGACATAGGCGGGAAGCACAAACATGATGCCCGAAACCGCGACGTTGAGCGCGAGCAGGGACAACGAGCCGGCGGCGAAGGAGGGGATGCGCAGCAGACCGAGTTCGGCCAGCGGATTCGACGAGTGGGTGTCGCGGCGGACGAACAGGGTGATCACCAGGGCGCCAGCCACCATCGGCCCCCAGGAGTTCGGTGAGGCGGCGGAGATCTGCGCGTTGATGAGACCGGCCGAGACCAGGGCGAGGCCGGCGAGGGCGAGCAGCGCCGACACGAGGGGCAGCGGGGCGCGCGCCCCGGTCGTTCCCCCGGTCTGGCTGCGGTCGCCGGGCAGCAGGAGGATATCGAGGAGCACGACGATGAGGAACGCCACCAGGTCGAACACGAAGATGGCGCGCCAGTCGGCGAAGTTGACAAGCACACCGCCGAGCACCAGGCCGAAGGGGGCTCCGAGGGTCATCGCGACGGCGTTCACCGTGAGGGCGAGGACTTGCCCGTCGGATTCGAACAGGCGCGTAATGAGGGCGAGCGTCATAGTGATGGAGAAGCCCGCGCCGAACCCCATGACTCCCCGTGCGACGATAGTGGTCACGGAGCTCGTCGCGAGGACGCCCGCAGCGGAGGCGGCCGCGAAGGCGCTGGCGCCGACCAGGAGCGTCCGCTTGACGCCCCACCTGTCGCCCAGGGAACCCGCGAGCAGCATGAACGCCCCGAAGACCAGGTTGTAAGCCGAGACCATCCACTGCTGCTCGACCTGGCCGACCCCCAGCGAGACCGAGATGGCGGGGAGGGCGATGTTGAACGCGGTCGTGTTGGTGAAACACACGAATGTTCCCAGGCACAAGCCCGCCAGTGCCCGCCAGGCCCGTTTCGCCTCGTTCCCGCCCCGCGCCTCGCGGCTGTCGCAATCCCCTGCGGGCATGCGGACCATCTCCTCTGTACGTTCCTGCACTCCGCGCTCATGTTGCAGTGTAGGACTCGTTGACGCGGGGACGCCGCTGAGTCTCAGCGATCAGTCGCCCCATCGAGTGCCTTCGGGTCTGTTGGCTGCGGCGCCCCACGCTTGGCGGCTTTGGCCGAGGTGGCGAAGGGGACGACTTCGAGGCTTCCGTCGACCAGCTCGGCCAGGAAGACCTGCTTGACCGAGGAGTACCCCTGTTCCTTGAGCTGCGCCTTCACCCACGCCGAATCCTTGCCCACGAGTACCAGCCCGTCGGAGACGAACTGCCCGTCGCTCACGAGCGGGAGGAGCGAGCGCCTGCTCTTGTCACCGCGCAACCGAATCGTGAGGGTTCCGTTGGTTTCCATGACGGCAGTCTCAACGTCTCCGATGCTGGAGATTCCCTGGTCGCGCAGGCTTCTGCTGAGGCTCTGCGCCGTGAGCCCAACCTTCGCGCAGCGCGCGATGTCCACCCGCCCGTCGCGGATGATCAGCTCGGGCTGACAGGCGGTGAGCCGCTTGAAGATCTTGCTGTAATCGATGAGGAGCTTCGTGGCGATCACGACGAGCGACCAGATGAGGATGATGATGAGGAATTGCAGCAGCGTGATCGACGATTTGTAGATGACGCCGCCGATAATGCCGCCCAGCACGTAGTTCTGCACCTGGTTGAGCGGGGTGTTGAGCGAGAAGTCGCGCTTGCCGAGGATGTTGATCTGGAAGATCATCATGAGGATTCCCAGCGCGAACTTGATGGCCGTCAGCGTGTAGAAATCCATGTCAGTGCTTCCCGTTCACGTAAACGTTGTGGTCGATGATGTGGGTCCGCTCGAGGGTGTAGGAGTTGTTGTCGTCGCCCAGGTGGACCAGGTAGTCCTCCTCGTTGAAACGCACGATGATCCCGTCTTGCAGGGAGGTCGAGTTCACCAGAATCTCGCTGGTTGACACCCCATGGTCCGTGGCAACGCCTTCCACGAAGCGGACGAGACGCTAGGACTGGGAGAGCTGGTTGCTCACCTGGAGGTACTGCTCGGTCTGAATCCCAAGCAGCACGAGGGAGAGAACGAGGAGACCGACCCCGGCATCTCGCCATCGGGTCCGCGCCTTGTCACGCAGGTACAGGACACTGAAGACCAGCGCAACCAGGAGCAGGATGATGATTGCGGCCACGCGCTGGGTCGATTCGGTGCTTTGGTGGGAGACGACGTAGTCAAGGGTGTAGAAGTCCACGGCTGTGCCTTCAGTGTGCCAATCGGGAAAAGCGCGCCCAGTGTATCAGCGCTCGACTCCTCGCACTCTCAGGGTTGCGCGTATCAAGCAGATGCCACACTCACTCGCTGCCGCCCGCGCCCACGCGGCCGCGATGCGGAGACTCTCACTTGCTCCCGTGGAACACCCAAGCTCGTCCCCGCACGCCGCGCATGATGTAGCTGGCACCCGCGAGCGCGAGAGCAAGGCCCAGGCCCGTGTAGAAGAAAGCAATGAACCAGCCGGGGAAGAGTCCGGCGGCGCGCATCCCAATACCGAAGGACATCATGAGCGCCATCATGATGTAGCTCTTGCGGTCGAAGAAGCGAAAGACGAGGTGACGTTCCCCCTCCAGGTCGGCGATGCGCTGGGCGTTCTTCTTGACGAGCTTGGAAAACATCGGGTGGAAGGCGCTAAAGATTGCGGCCGCGCCGCCGACGAGGGCGAGGAGAATGATCGCTGCGACGCCGCGCATGCCGATGGCCGCGCGCACCCCGAGTTGGGCGACATTCAGTCCAGCGAGTAGCCAGACGATGCCGGCGACGGCAATCAGGGACTGTTTCTTCACGTGCAAACGGCTCATCGGGCATCCTTCTCGTTGATGGGCGTCGGATACGGGTAGAGGGAGGCGTCGAGGAGCGCGACGAGCGTCTCGCACTCGTCACTGTCCATGAGGGACGCGAAGATGGCGCGCAGCACGTAGCGGCACAGCCTTTCAGCACTCAGAGAACCGACGAGGCGGGCGTGCTCCACGGCCTCGTCCGCATTGAGGACACGGATCAGTCCGCGTTCAATGTGGGCGAGCATGGGGGCGCGTACGGCCTCGAGCGCCTCGTGCTCAGCGCTCGGCAGGCGCCGCATCTGCGTAAACCAGTCGACGCTCATGTCGGCGCGCGCGGAGCTGAGGGCCTCACGAAACCGCCTCACGTAGGAGGTGAAGCGTTCGCCGGGGCGCACGACGCACAGCTCTTCGGAGAGGTTCTCCTCGAAGAATCGGGTGAGCACCGCGGCCGTCAGGTCTGCCTTCGTCGGAAAGTAGCCGTAGACCGACCCGACGGCGATCCCACAGGCGGAGGCGAGCTTGCGCACGGAGAGCGACGAGATGCCGTCGCGCGAGGCGATGGCGTAGGCCTGGCTGACCAGGCTTTCCCGGTCGATCACTTGCTTGGGCATTCATCCCTACTGTCTTGCGAGCTGCAACAATCCATAATGAACAGTGTTCAGCATAGATACGTCCCCACGCTCACGCACCTTGGATTGGGATCGCGAACATCCTCTGCACATGCTTCGACTAGGCAGAGAGGATAGCCCGCGCAGGCTTGCCTTTTGAGATCCGTTCCTCAAGCTCTGCACTTCTTCACCGTCGCGGACTTCTTTTCCACTTTTGCCCTGTACCTGCAGCTGTGCAGGGCGGACAAGGCACGCAAAGCCACTGCCGAGGCCTCGGCAGGCGCAACTCCCCGACACCCCACCGGCGTAGAATAACCAAATGACTGACACAAGCAGACAAGCGCAGTGGTTTTCCGATAACGAGCACAACTGGGACGACCGCGCCGAGCTGCACATGGCTGGCAACTACTGCGACTACCAGCG
>ERZ1674093.67-NODE-67-length-20661-cov-14.129914_pt1 | contig 20661 bp, 10 predicted proteins | sample MGYA00581116_ERZ1674093 | MGnify/ENA primary metagenome ERZ1674093 (study PRJEB41354, sample SAMEA4873337) | human saliva metagenome | biome: human-associated habitat [ENVO:00009003]; feature: mouth environment [ENVO:08000002]; material: saliva material... | reverse complement strand
CGCACTCGTCGCTCCCGTCGCGTGGATGCTTGGAACCTGGGAGGGGTGGGGCATGCTCGCCCGCCCCGACGCTTCGAGCCGGGGGGACGGGGACGGCGCCGCCGAGGACTCTCCCGTGGTTGAGGAGATCCGCGGCGAGGTCGTCGGAAATCAGATGCGCCTCGTGACACGCGTCTATGCCGGTGCCTCCTCGACCCCGATCGATCCGACCTGGGACGCGGCCAGCGGGCTCTCCGCGATCTCCAAGGGCGACCTCGTGAGTGAGGAAACGCTGTACGTGTCGGTCGCCCCCTCCGATGCCCCGCTTCCCCCGCCCGGGCAGTACTCTCCGCGAGAGTTCGCGGCGACCTCGGCCTCGACCCAGGGGCACGCGGCGGTCTGGAACGGCGTGAGCGTGGGACCGCGCGTCCAGATGGTCTCCGACGCGATCGCGCTGGGTGAGGGCACGCAGCGACTCGTTCACCTCGGGCGCATGTTTGGCCTGGTGGCCGGGGAGCTCATGTGGACGCAGGAACGCACGCTCGACGGGGAGCAGGAGGCGAGCGTTGAGATCTCGGGACGACTGATGCGAACCGCGCAGGCCTCGACGGAGTCGGGCGAACCCATCGACGGAATCGACGATTCTGAGGGTGGTTTCCTTGTCTGAGGAACGCCGCGCTGACATCCTCGACGAGGCCGTGACCTCCTTCGGCGCGACCCCACACTGGGGGGACCCCGCGGGCGAGCAGTGGGCGCTCGAGGGCGGGCGCGCCATCGTGGAGCGTCCCGATCTGGCGGTCATTGACGTGGGCGGCGCGGATCGGGCGACCTGGTTGACGTCGCTGGCGTCCCAGGTGCTGACCGGGATGGCGCCCGGAGACAGCCGCGAGCTGCTGATCCTGTCTCCCGAGGGACGCATCGAGCACTGGGCGGGCGCCAGCGACGACGGCGAGACGACCCACCTGATCGTGGAGCGTTCCGACGCGGACTCTTTCGTTGAGTTCCTCGAATCCATGCGCTTCGCGCTGCGGGTGAGCGTGGGCGTGCGCGACGCGGTTGTCTTCTCGTCCGTGCGCGCCGGAGCCAACACCGCCGACGCCGCTTCGGCCCTGCCCGGGATCGAGTGGACGTGGGAGGACCCGTGGCCCGGGGTCGCCGAGGGCGGTGCGGCGTACTTTCAGGGCGAGCGTCACCCGGGCGCGCGCACGCCGATGATGTACCACGTGGCCTCGCCCGAGGGGGCCGCCAGCTTCGAGGACGCCTGGCTGGGTGTCACCGAGGGAGGGAGTCGTCGCCGGGCCGGCATCTTGGCGTGGGAGGCCATGCGCATCGCCGCGTGGAAGCCGCGCCTGGGACGCGAGGTGGATGCTCGCACGATCCCGGCCGAGGTGGACTGGCTGCGCACCGCCGTCCACACCGATAAGGGCTGCTATCGCGGGCAGGAGACCATTGCTCGCGTCATCAACCTGGGGCGTCCGCCGCGCCGCCTCACCTACCTGCAGCTCGATGGCTCGCGCGCCGACCTGCCCGCCCCGGGCACTCCCATCGAGGTCGGGGGGCGACAGGTTGGGGTGATCACCTCGGCCGCCCGCCACGCCGACGAGGGGCCGGTGGCCCTGGCGCTCCTGGCTCGCGCGCTTCCCGTGACGACGGTCTTCGACATTGACGGGGTGGCTGCCGCGCAGGAAGAGATCGTGCCCCAGCACGGCAAGTCCTCCATCTCCCCGCAGACTCGTCCCGGGGCCGACCTGTCCCGCGAGGCGGGCCAGCGCGGCGGGGCGAGCGGATTCGGTGGGCTCGGTTCCGCGCTGGGGGCGCGCTGATGCGAGCCGTTATTCAGCGCGCGACCTCGGGGGAGGTGCGGGTCGGCGGCCGCGTCGTCGGACGCCTCACCTTCGGCGAGGGACCCCTCGGGCGCGCGGGGGATGAACCCGGCGCCCCGGCGAAAGCCCGCGTGGACGGCGAGAGCGCGCAGGCGCGCCAGGGCCTCGTGGTCCTGCTGGGGGTCCGGCGAGGCGACGGCCCCGAGCAGGTGGCCACCGTTGCCCGCAAGATCGCGGAGCTGCGTGTCCTTAACGGCGAGGTCAGCGCGTCGGAGGCGGGCGCTCCGATCCTTCTCATCTCGCAGTTCACGCTGTACGGGGACACGCGCAAAGGTCGGCGCCCCTCGTGGGCGCACGCCGCTCCCGGGGAGGAGGCGGAGCCTCTCGTTGACGCGGTCGCGCGGGAGCTGCGCGCGCGTGGCCTGCACGTTGAAACGGGCCAGTTTGGCGCGATGATGGAGGTCCGCCTCGTTAACGACGGACCGTTCACGGTTCTGGTGGAGGCCTAGCCCGCGGGACCTGCCGCCCGGCCTCGCTCGCTGAGCGTTTCTGTGGTCGCGGTGCCCGCGTGCGCTTCCGCGCCGCCGGACCGTCGTGGTTTGTTGGCCGGTGCCGTGCTGTGGGTTTGTTGGCCTGCCGTGGGTCCGGCTACGCGCACGTTAACCCACTAGGTGGTCGCTTCGGCCCGGTAGGTGGCGGTGTAGGCCCAGCTACGCGCACGTTAACCCACTAGGTGGCGGGTGGGCGGGGTTGCCCACGCTCCACTAACTGGGCTAACCTGCGCACCTACTGGGCCCACGCTCCACTAACTGGGCTAACCTGCGCACCTACTGGGCCCACGCTCCACTAACTGGGCTAACCTGCGCAGCTGCCGGGCCCACACGGCCAAGTAGTGGGCGAACGAGCACGAGGCGCGAGGCACAAACCACGAGGGCTTGCGGAGCCGACCCGGCACGTGAGGAAGATGGCCCGTTCCGAAAGCCGTAACGTCGCAATCTCGAGCGGGCCCGGCGCGTGCGGAAAACGGCGTTCCCGACGTCGCGGGACGTGCCGCCCAGAGGGAGTCGGAGGGCCGATTCCGTCCCGGCCTCGTCGAGAGGGTCCCGTCCGGCGAGCTTGCCCGCACACTCGCCGCCCCATGCCCTGCGCCCAGGGCGAAAGCGCGCGCACGCCGTGAGCTGGCCTCGTAGTCTGGTAACCAGTCAACTGGGATGGGTCTGTGCCGAGTTCGGCGCGGTGGACGCCCCTGAAATGAGGAGAGGCATGTTCGAACGCTTTACCGACCGCGCTCGCCGGGTCGTCGTGCTCGCGCAGGACGAGGCTCGCGGTCTCAAGCACAACTACATCGGCACGGAGCACCTGCTGCTCGGCCTGATCTCCGAGGGCGAGGGCGTCGCCGCCAAGGCCCTGGAGACGATGGAGATCAAGGGTGAGGCCGTGCGCGCCTCGGTCATCGAGATCATCGGCGAGGGCGAGAAGCCGGTTGAGGGCCACATTCCCTTCACCCCCCGCGCCAAGCGCGTCTTCGAACTGAGCCTGCGTGAGGCCCTGCAGCTGGGCCACAACTACATCGGCACGGAGCACCTGCTGCTCGGCCTCCTCAAGGAGGGCGAGGGCGTGGCCGCCCAGGTCCTCACCAAGCAGGGCGCGGACCTGGCGCAGGTGCGTCAGACCGTCATCCAGATGCTCAGTGGCTACCAGCGCGGCGACGACGAGGGCCGCGAGTCTGTCGGCGCGGGCGTGGGTGGCTCGGGTGGTCCCGAGCGCTCCAACTCCGCGATCCTCGAGCAGTTCGGCCGCAATCTGACGCAGGCCGCGCGCGAGAACAAGCTGGACCCCGTCATCGGCCGCCGAGTCGAGATGGAGCGCGTCATGCAGGTCCTCTCGCGCCGCACGAAGAATAACCCGGTTCTGATCGGTGAGCCCGGCGTCGGTAAGACCGCGGTCGTCGAGGGCCTCGCCCAGGCGATCGTGCACGGCGACGTGCCCGAGACGATCAAGGACAAGCAGATCTACAGCCTCGACATGGGGTCGCTGGTGGCGGGCTCGCGCTACCGCGGCGACTTCGAGGAGCGCCTGAAGAAGGTCCTCAAGGAGATCCGCACGCGCGGCGACATCATCCTGTTCATCGACGAGATCCACACCCTCGTGGGTGCTGGTGCTGCTGAGGGATCCATCGACGCCGCCCAGATGCTCAAGCCCATGCTGGCCCGCGGCGAGCTCCAGACGATCGGTGCGACCACGAACGACGAGTACCGCAAGTACATCGAGAAAGACGCTGCCCTTGAGCGTCGCTTCCAGCCGGTTAAGGTCGAGGAGCCCAGCGTCGATGAGACGGTCGAGATCCTGAAGGGTCTGCGCGACCGCTACGAGGCTCACCACCGGGTTATCATCACGGATGCCGCGATCCAGGCGGCCGCCGAGCTGGCGGATCGCTACATCTCGGATCGATTCCTCCCGGATAAGGCTATCGACCTGGTTGACGAGGCCGGTGCGCGACTGCGCATTCGTCGCATGACCGCCCCGCCGGAGCTGCGCGAGATCGATGAGAGGATCGCCGAGGTGCGCCGGAACAAGGAGGCGGCTATCGATGATCAGGACTTCGAGAAGGCCGCGTCGCTGCGCGACGAGGAGTCGAAGCTGAACGAGGAGCGCAAGGCGAAGGAAGAGGCCTGGAAGGGCGGCGAATCCGACGAGATCGCCGAGGTCGGGGATCAGGAGATCGCCGAGGTCCTGGCCATGTCGACCGGTATCCCGGTCGTGCGTCTCACCCAGACCGAAACCGCGAAGCTACTCAAGATGGAAGACGAGCTGCACAAGCGCGTTATTGGCCAGGATGAGGCCGTCAAGGCGCTTGCCCAGTCGATCCGGCGTACGCGCTCGGGTCTGAAGGATCCGAACCGTCCCGGCGGCTCGTTTATCTTCGCCGGCCCGACCGGCGTTGGTAAGACTGAGCTGGCCAAGGCCCTTGCCGAGTTCCTTTTCGGCGACGAGGACGCCCTGATCCAGCTGGATATGTCGGAGTTCTCCGAGAAGCATACGGCCTCGCGCCTCTTCGGTGCTCCTCCGGGCTACGTTGGCTATGACGAGGGGGGCCAGCTCACGGAGAAGGTTCGTCGTAAGCCGTTCTCGGTTGTCCTCTTCGACGAGGTCGAGAAGGCTCACCCGGACATCTTCAACTCGCTGCTTCAGATCCTGGAAGAGGGCCGCCTGACAGACTCGCAGGGTCGCAAGGTGGACTTCAAGAATACTGTCATCATCATGACGACGAACCTGGGTACCCGAGACATCAACAAGGGTGTCCTCACGGGCTTCCAGACGGCGGACAATTCGACGCACGACTACGGTCGTATGAAGTCGAAGGTTGCGGAGGAGCTCAAGCAGCATTTCCGTCCCGAGTTCCTCAACCGTGTCGATGATACGATCGTGTTCCCGCCGCTGACCAAGCCGGAGATCTCTCGCATCGTGGATCTGATGATCGCCAAGCTGGCCAAGCGCATGGAGGCTCAGGATATGCGCCTGCAGTTGACCGACGAGGCGCGCGAGTTGCTTGCTGACGTGGGCTTCGACCCGGTCCTGGGTGCGCGTCCGCTGCGCCGCGCGATTCAGCGCGAGATCGAGGATGCACTGTCCGAGCGCATCCTCTTCGGAGAATTGCAACCTGGTCAGGTTGTCACCGTTGGTGTCACCGGAGAAGGAAAGGATCGCGCGTTCACCTTCAACGGGGAGTGATTTACTCGCCAATTATTTGAAGCTGACAAAGTGCCTTTTCTAGAGGGCGGCCCTTCGTTCTGCGGCGAGCCGCCCTCTAGTTGTTAAGTAATCTCGCCTCTGATAGATTCTGATTAACTATTAGGCTGGGTTGAAGTTGTGCCACACTATTGTGCGGGCACTACTCAGCAATCGGGAGAGGGTCAATGCGCGCGCACAAGCGACGAAACGTAACCGGTGTGAGGCGACGTCTGCCGGCGTTTGTTCTCATGCTCGTCGTTGCTGCGCTGTGCATCGCAGGCGTCATTTACAAGGGCGCCGAAGTGACTCAGGTCAACGTCAATGATGGCGGTATCTGGGTGACTAACAAGTCCAAGCAGTTGGTCGGCCACCTCGACTACGAAGCCCGCATTCTTGATGGTGCCCTGCGCACCGAGGCTACCAACTTCGACGTTGGCCAGGCTGGCGAAACGGTGACCGTCTCCGACCTTGGCTCACTGACCGTTGCCCCCGTCAACGTCACCCAGGTCGCCCTCGGCTCTCCGACGGCCCTGCCCGCCGGCTCGAGCGCGATGCAGGGGGGTGACGTCCTCGGCGTCCTCAACGCTGCCGATGGCACCTTGTGGACAACGTCTGCGGCGTCTCCGAGCCCCTCCAATCTCGTCGACTCTGCAGCTCTGGCCTCGAACATGGGGGCCAGTGCATTCGTGACCGGCGAGGACGGCTCCGTGTACTCCCTGTCGAACTCGGGAACGCTCACGACCGTCAAGCGCAGCGGGTCAGTCGATCAAGCGAAGACCACTCAGGTCACCGGGATTCCCGATGGTGCCCGCCTTTCCATCACGGTCGTCGGCGATCAGGTTGTCGCCCTTGACTCTGCCTCTAACACCCTCTTTCTGCCCGGGAATAAGACCCTCGACCTCGGCGCGGCCGGTATAGAGGCCGATGCCGTCCTGCAGCAGGCCGGACCGAAGGATGACTCGGTCCTGATGGCCACCGCCACCTCTCTTGTAGCGATTCCGCTGACGGGTGGGCAACCCGTGATCACGCCCGCCGCCGAGGGGGCCCCGACCGGCATCCCGGCGGCGCCCGTGCGGCATGAAGGATGTGCCTACGGTGCGTGGAGCGGATCGGGGGCGTATGTGCGCTCGTGCAAGGATCCGACCTCGAACGAGCAGATGGTCGTCGATACGCTCGTCTCCGCCCGTGAGGTTGTCTTCCGCACCAATCGCAAGGCCATCGTCCTCAACGACGTCGCCGAGGGGAACGTGTGGTTGCCCGACTCGAACATGGTCCTGATGGACAACTGGGATGAGGTCGAGAATCAGCTCGAAGAGAGCGAGGAAGAGCAGGATAGCCCGGAGCTCACCAACGAGGTGGCCGACCCTCAGCAGCGCGAGGAAAATACTCCGCCCGAGGCCGTCGACGACGAGTTTGGCATCCGCCCCGGACGCTCGACCATTTTGCCCGTCCTGGACAACGATTCCGACCTGGACGGGGACGTGCTCACCGCCACCCCGACCACGCAGCCGGGATGGGGTTCTGTGGTCGTGGCTCGTAGCGGGCGCGCTCTGCAAATCGAGGACGTATCAGTAGACCAGAGCGGATCCACGTCCTTTACCTACGATGCCTCGGATGGGCGGGCTTCCGCTTCCGCCCACGTTCAGGTCACGATCCACCCCTACGGCCAGAACGAGGCCCCCACTCAGGTGCGTTCTTCCTCCGTCAAGATCGGGGTGGGCGCGCAGATCCAGTATCAGGCCCTCAGTGACTGGCGTGATCCCGACGGTGACCCGATCTACCTCAAGGAGGTCCAGGCTCCGACTGGCCTGAACGTCTCATTCGTCGAAGACGGAACCTTAACCATCGCGGAGGAGGGGGCGTCGGCTGGCCCCAAGACCATCGTCCTGACGGTGGCTGACGACCAGGGTGCCGAGGCCCGCGGAGAGCTCGTGGTCAACGTCCAGGAGGCGGGCAACCTCCCGCCTTCGGCCAACGGCGACCTTTTCCAGGCTCAGCCGGGCGAGATCGTCACCCTTGACCCGCTCAAGAATGACACCGACCCCAACGGCGATCCGCTCTCCCTCGCCGCCGTCTCCGGAGCCCCGTCGGGTGCGACTCTCACCCCGGACCTCGACCGAGGAACCATCGACTTTCGGGCGCAGCAGCCCGGATCCTACTCCTTCGCCTACACGGTCTCTGACGGGATCGCGACGACGCTGGGTATCATCCGCGTGGAGGTTGTGGCTTCCTCCTCGGTGCGTCCTATCGCAGAGAACGACACCGCCGTCCTACCCCAGGGCGGATCTGTCCTGATCAATCCCCTGGGTAACGATTACGACCCCGCCGGAGGCATGCTCTCAGTGACCTCGGTGGATACGACGAAGGCGCCCGATATTGAGGTTGCGCTCATCGAACGCCACCTCCTGCGGATCACCGCCCATGCGGGCATCGACAAGACCGTGACCTTTTCCTACACGGTCTCTAATGGTCAGGGAAGTGCCACCGCCGAGGTGACCGTGATTCCCGGCGCTTCGGATCGCTCCGACATGGCACCCGTGCTGCGGCCCGACCGGGCAAAGGTGCGCGTCGGCGACGTTGGAACGGTCTCGGTTCTCTCCAACGACCGCTCCCCGGCCGGTCTGAACCTCCAGGTCGAGTCGACTCTCGAGTACGACCAGGCCTCGGCGGTCGGAACGCCCTTCGTGACTGGAAACCAGGTGCGCCTTGAGGCCGGAACCAGCCCCGGACTCCTTGAAGTTACCTACTCGGTCATCGACTCCGCAGGAAACCACGCTTCCAGTACGGTCACCTTCGAGGTCATCCCGGATTCCGACAGCAACGAGGCCCCCCGTCCGCGCACCCTCAACGCGTGGACGAGCGCCGGTCAGGCCGTGACGATCCCCGTCACGCTGAGCGGCATCGATCCCGACGGCGACTCGGTGACGCTGGTCGGCGTGGACTCGTCACCCACGCAGGGCGTGGCCACCGCCTCGGCCACCTGGATCGACTACACGCCCAACCGCGGGGCGGTCGGCACCGACACCTTCACCTACACGGTCGAGGACCGCAAGGGAGCGCGCGCCTCCGCCCGCGTGCGCGTCGCGATCTCCCCGTCACCCACGTCCAACCAGAACCCCGTGGCCGTCCCGGACACCGTGCAGGCCCGCCCTGATCGCGTCCTCAACATCAACGTCCTGTCCAATGACGTCGATCCCGACGGTGACACGCTCACCCTGGATGAGGGTGGCCTGACGACGGCCACGCCCGCGCTCAATCCTCAGGTCCGCTCCGCGACCACGATCTCGGTGCGCACCCCATCCGAAACCGGCAGCTACGCGGTCGCCTACACGGTCTCGGACGGCCGAGGCGGCTCGGCCACCGGTTTGGCCACCATCTACGTATCCGAGGACGTCCCCCTCAAGGCCCCCGTCGCGCGCGACGACTACGTGGCCTACACGGACTTGCCCGAGGATGGGTCGGCGGTGCGCGTGCGCGTCACCGACAACGACGAAGACCCCGACGGGTCGGTCGACGAGCTGAAGGTCGCCACGGGCGAGCCCGGGGTGAACGTGAGCGGCCAGGACCTGCTGATCCCGGTCTCCGATCAGCTGCGCCTCGTCGTCTACACGATCACGGACCGTGATGGATTGACCAACTCCGCCGTCGTCACCGTCCCCGGACGCAACGCGACCGCGCCCTTCCTGAACAACGCGAACCTCCCGATCGAGGTGGACGCGGGATCCCAGCGCACGATCTCCCTCGCCGACTACGTCATCGTGCGATCGGGGCGTTCTGCGCAGCTGGTGGAGGGGTCCTCTCCGGCCGCACAGGCGGGCCTGACGTCGGTGAGCGCCGACGCCTCGTCACAGTTGACCATCGCCGCGGCCGAGGGCTTCTCTGGGAACTCAGCGTTTACCATTCAGGTCAGCGATGGAACCGACGGGGGCGCGCTGTCGGCCAGCCTGTCCGTACCCGTTCGGGTGCGCGCGACCCAGAACCAGCCGCCCACCTTCACCCCGACCGGCGTGCGCGTCGAGGCCGGGGGCGAGGCCGTCACCCAGAACCTGGCGCTCGGAGTCACCGATCCCGAGGGCGGCGACCCCTCGACCTTCACCTACTCGGTGGGCACCGTCCCCGATGGCATCAGCGCCTCGGTGTCGGGTTCGACGCTCACCGTGACCGCGGCCCAGGGCACGGCCCGAGGCCCGGCCGGAAGCATCGCTGTGAGCGTGACCGACACGGACGGCAACTCGGTGTCGGGTTCCGTCCCCGTCGAGGTCGTGGCCTCCTCCAAGCCTCACGTCAGCGCGCCTGACTACCAGGAACGGGCCCGGGTCGGCGAAACGGTGAGGGTGGACGTCGCCTCCCGTGCCATCAACCCCTTCCCCGATTCCCCGCTCACGCTCGAGGGCGCGGTCATGGGACTGGGAGCCGGGCGGGTGCACGCCGAGGGGACGGTCGTGTCGATCACCCCCGACGCGGTGGGAACCATCAAGGTCACCTACCGCCTCAACGACTACCTGGGCGACCCGTCGCGCTCGGCCCAGGGCAACATCACCGTCACCGTCGTCGGTGTGCCGGATGCCCCCACCGGAGTGCGCGCCGAGGCCAGGGGGACGAGCGGCGCTCGCGTGACCTTCACCCCGGGCGTGGCCAACGGCGCCACCGTCACCGGCTACCGGGTGCTCGACGCGGACTCGGGCCAGCAGGTGTCGGCCACCTGCACCGCCGGCTCGTGTACGGTCGATGGGCTCAGCGCCGGTCGCGGCTACTCCTTCTCCGTTGTCGCCACCAGCAGCGAGGGCGATTCCAAGCCCTCCGCGGCGTCGAATAGGATTACGACGGTCGGAAAGCCCAGCCAGATGGTTGCGCCCAAGGTGGAGGCCGGTGACTCGGTGCTGAAGGTCTCGTGGGTGGCCCCTACCAGCAACGGCGGGTCGGACATCGACCACTACGAGGTCCAGGTCAACACCGACGAACCAATCACCGTGCATGGACTGTCGACCACGCTCTCCGTGGTCAACGGGCACGACTACGCTGTGAAGGTCCGGGCCGTCAACGGCGAGGGGCAGGCCGGACCGTGGTCCTCGCCCACCAGCGGGCGTCCTCGTCCCTCACACGTTGCCCCGGACGAGCCGGTCGTCACGGTGACCACCGAACGGTGGGAGGGACAAGGCGTTATCGTGGCGAAGGTCTTCGTTTCGTGGACGGTCGGCTCTTCTGGCGGCAGCGGATGGGGCCAGACAACCATCACCGTTAACGGTGAACCGCACAATGTTACGGCGAACGAACCTCAGCCGAAGAAGGTGGTCCTCGAGGATTCGGTGACCACCGCGACCGTGACCGTGACCGTGCGCAACATCGAAGGAGACGCCACCACGTCTACCCCCCAGACCGTGCGCATCCCGCCGAACCCGAACACGCCGCCCTTCGAGATCGACCCTCCGACGATCACGGCGACGGGCAACTCGGGCCAGCTCCTCGTCTCGAATGTGAACGCCAAGCCCGGACGCGGCTACCTCGCCAACGAGCTCACCGTGTTCTGGGGCAAGAGCGGCGCCGAGTGTGCCGACAAGGCGCGTGCCAACGATGTCAACAGGAAGGTCCAGAAGGGCACGACTTTCCTGTGGCACGAGGACGACACCGACGGGGTCGAGCAGGCATTCTACTTCTGCCAGATCTCGACCTCGGGCCTGGTCTCGAGCGCCGTCAGGGTCACCGGCACCCCGAGGAACGACCACGCCGTTCCGGACAAGGACTGGGCGAACATCCCGATTCACGCGGACTATGCGAGCTACCCCGACGGTGGCTTCGCTATAGGAATACGCCGCACCAAGGAGATCGAGGGCCTGTGCACCTACGGCTGCCGCCTCAAGGTCGTCCGAGCCAAAAACGGTGAGCTCATCGTGCAGAGCGACGCCGTCGTATCGCCCACCGAAACGCCGGCCCTTCGGGTCCCCGGCTCCGAACTGCCAAACGATGGCGGCTACGAGATCGCCCTCTACATCACCTTGTCGACGCACAAAGAGATCATCAAGTACATGCACTAGGACGCAGTCCCGAGCGGGAAAGCCCGGGAACCAGCCCACAGACAACCAACACAACGACCGAAGAGAAAAGGATACTCATGTCACTGTCCATTGAGGACGCGACGCGTTTCGCCCAGGTGTTCAAGAACCTCGTCAATGGGGTCTCCGTGGCGGTCTTAGACAAGCGCCAGGCGGTGCGCCTCGCGCTCACGACCATGTTTGCCGGAGGACACCTGCTGCTCGAAGATGCCCCGGGCACCGGAAAGACCGCCCTGGCGCGCGCGATCAGCGCCGTCATCGATGGCACGCATTCGCGTATTCAGTTCACCCCCGACCTGCTTCCCTCCGATATCACGGGCGTGAACATGTTCAACCAGAAGACCGGCGAGTGGGTCTTCCACGCGGGCCCCGTCTTCGCTGAGATCGTTCTGGCGGACGAGATCAACCGCGCCTCGCCGAAGACCCAGTCGGCCCTCCTGGAGGTCATGGAGGAAGCGCAGGTCACGGTCGACGGCGTGCGTCGTCCCGCGCCCCAGCCCTTCATGGTTATCGCGACCCAGAACCCCGTCGAGCAGGCCGGAACATACCCCCTGCCCGAAGCCCAGCTGGACCGCTTCCTCATGAAGACGTCAATCGGCTACCCCTCGCGTAGCGCCATGATCGACGTCCTTGACGGCTCGGCCTCGCCCGACCGATCCAAGAACCTCCAACCCATGGTGTCCGGCCAGGACATCGTCGCATGGTCCGCACTCGCAGCGGATAACCACACGGACCGCGCCGTCCTGGACTACGTGGCCGCCCTCGCGGAAGCCACGCGAGAGGACGAGTCTTCCATGCTGGGAGTCTCGACGCGCGGTGCCATCGGCATGGTCCGATGCACCCGCGTGTGGGCCGCCGCCCAGGGACGTAACTTTGTCCTGCCCGACGACGTGAAGGCACTCGCCGTCCCCGTCTGGGCCCACCGCATTGTTGTCGACCCCGACGCCGCCTTCTCCGGTGCCACCTCCGAGGGCGTCATCCAGCGCGCCCTCACCTCGGTCCCCGCACCCGCTGTCGGCGCGTAAGGAACCTCTCGGTAGAAGTGATGGAAGGGAAGCGTTCGGATAGCGCAGACGGGGTCGGGCACCGCAGGGAGCAGACAGGCCGTCCGCGGCCCCTCGCGGCGCTCGCGGGAGCCGTCACGCCGATCGGCTGGGCCGTCATCGTGCTCATCGTCGCCGGCGTCGCGGTCGCCGCTGCATTCCAGTGGGTCGAGGCGTTGGCGTGCGCGCTCGCGGGTGCCGTCGCACTCGTGCTGGCGGCAACCCGCGTCGCGTGGAAGCCCCCGCACCTCGTGTCGATCCGCGTCCCCAACGAGCGCATCGTCGCAGGCCAGACTGCCGTCGGGGAGATCACGGTGCGCAACGAACGTAACCGGCCCGTGCGGTCGGGCATCATCGAGCTACCGATCGGCTCGGGCACCGGCGAGTTCGTCGTGCCCCCGCTGGGTGCGCGACGGTCGTGGGACGAAATGTTCCTTATCTCCTCTCGTCACCGCGGTGTCATCAACGTGGGTCCGGCGCGTTCGGTGCGCTCTGATGCCCTTGGACTGCTGCGCCGCGTGCGCGTGTGGGACGAGCCCGTCGTCCTTCACGTGCACCCGAAAACCGTGCGTGTTCCCTTCGACGCCACCGGTTTCCAACTGGATGTCGAGGGTGTGTCCACGGGCAGGCTCTCCAGTTCCGATGTGTCCTTTCATGCGCTGCGCGACTACGAACCCGGAGACGATCGGCGCGCCGTCCACTGGCAGTCGACCGCCCGCCTGGGCAAGCTCATCGTGCGCCAGTACGAGGAAACGCACCGTTCCCACCACGTCATTGTGCTGGACACCTCCCGCGACGTCTGGGATCACGACTCCTTCGAGACCGCGGTCTCCGTCGCCGCCTCGCTCGCTCTGGCCAGCCTGCGCGAGTCCCGTCCCGTGTCCGTCACGACGACGGAGGCTTGGCTGCCGTCGGGTAGCGCCATGCGCCTTCTGGACACCCTTTCCGAGATCAAGGCGGGTTCCGGAGGGGACCTGGCCCTGCGCGTGCGCGAGGCAGTGGCTGAGCGCCCCGGAGTCTCGGCCCTCACCCTCGTGGTCGGCCCGAAGGTGAGCGATGTCGACGCCGCGCACCTGGCGCGGCTGGCTCCCATTGACGTCCCCGTTTCCATCATCCGAATCGGTGGGGCTGAGGGACGAACCAGGCGAGACCTCGGGCGAGGGGTGCTCCTCGACTGCTCGCGCCTTGAGGACCTGCCGCGCATTATCGTTGCCGGAGGGCTTGCATGACCACCAGCGTTGATACCAAGCCTCGCGCACAAAGGGTTGAATCGCAGGCTCAGACGACACCGACGTCCCCCGTTGCAACCGAGGTGCGAGCGTCCTCCGTTCCTTCTGCCTCTTCCCGTGACGGCGACCGTCCCAACGTGGGGCCGCAGGGGCCTCGTCCCAAGACGACGCGTTCGCGTCTCCTGACCGTCACACAGCGTTTCGCGACGTACCGGTCGAGCTTGCCGATATGGTCCCTCCTGGTTCTTGCCTTCCTCTTCGTGGGGCCTGTCGCGGCCTTTGAACCGGTCTTCGGTGGCGGAGTTGGTGCGATCGCTGCCGGAGCAGGAGTGGCCTGCGGCCTGGCGATCGCCGCGGCCTCGACTCACTGGCGGTGGGACGCACTGTCGACGGTGTTGAGCGTTGTCGTGACCTACTTTTTGGGCGGAAGCGGTGCCGCGCTGCGCTCAGAGGCGCTGTATGGCTTCCTACCCACGGGGCAGACCCTGCAGGTCATGGTGCTCGGGTCCTTCCGTGCCTGGAAGGACCTGCTGACGTTGACGCCCCCGGTGTCGGTCTACTCGGGTCCGGCCCTCGTGCCGTGGATGTGCGGCCTGATCCTGGCGGTCCTGGCGGGCCTGATCACGGCGCGTGCCGGACGGGCCGTCCCGGGGTCGATCCCCGTCGTAGTAATGGCGGTTATCGCCGTGTTTTTTGGGCTTGCGCGCTATCCTCTCCCTCTGTCGCTCGTCCTGGTCTGGTGGGCGCTCGTGGTCGCCTGGTGGGCGAGCGCCGCCCAGTACCAGAGAATCACCCTGGGGCAGGATGTGCTCGTGGGACGAGCAAGTTCGCCTGGCGGCGAGGCAACGGTTGGGCGGCGTTCTCGCTCGACCGTCTACGTGGGGAGGCGAGCCCTTGGTGCCATCATTGTGCTCGCTGTCTCCGTCGGCGTTGCGATGCCGGCTGCGGCGTTCCTGGGGTCCTCCCGCGGGCGCCTTGTTGGGCGCGACCTGATTCAGCCACCCCTTGACGTTCAGGCGTTCCCTTCCCCGATGTCTTCCTTCCGTCACTACACGACGGATCTCAAGGACGAGACGCTGCTGACCGTCTCCGATCTACCTGAGAACCAGCGTGTGCGAATCGCCGCGATGGACGTCTACGACGGTACGACCTTCGGCATGTCCCGGAAGAGAGACGACGGACATACGGGTTACATCCCGGTTCATACGACCATCCCCGGTCGCGCGCAGGGCACCTCAGTGGTGACGCTCACGACCACAGGACTGTCAGGCCCGTGGGTTCCCGTCCTGGGAACTCCCTCGCAGATCGCTTTCACTGGTGGGCAGGCAGCCCGGCAGAAGAAGGGCCTCCATGTCGATACGTGGGCGAATGCGGCTCTGACCACCGGCCCCGTCGGTTCGATGAGCTACAACGTGACCACGGATTTCGTCGCGCCCGTGCGCGACGAAGAACTGGCTAACCTCGTGGCGGTGTCGGCAACCCTGGAGGACAAGAATGTTCCCGACGGCCTCGCTGATAGGGCCGCCGAGCTCACGCAGAACGCGTCGACGCCGCTCGCGGCGGCGCGAGCCATCGAACACTACTTGTCCACCAACGGCTATTACCTCAACGAGAACACTCGTTTTTCGCGGCCGGGCGTGCGCAGCGATCGGCTGGAGCGCATGCTGGCCTCCGACGAGAACCTGATCGGCGACGACCAGCAGTACACCGCGCTCATGGCTCTCATGCTGCACCAGTTGGGCATCAACGCGCGCGTCGTCATGGGAGCCTACCCCGAGGGCGGCTCCCAGGGAGGTGCCGCGACCCTGCGTGGATCCGACATTCGCGCGTGGGTCGAGGTCGAGTTCTCGGGCGGTGTCTGGGGCGTGTTCGACCCGACTCCGCCGCGCGATCATGTGCCGCAGACTCAGGTGCCCAAGCCTCGTTCCGTCCCGCGCCCGCAGGTCCTGCAGCCGCCGGAGCCTCCCGAGCCCCCGGCTGAGATGCCTCCGCCCACACGAGACCAGAACGCCGACCCCCTCAAGCCGCCCGAGGCGGGCCTTCCCTGGGGTCTCATCGCCGCAGGCTCGGGCGCTGTCATCCTCCTCGCTATGCCACCCCTGGCGATCCTGGTGTTCAAGGCGGGCCGGCGCAGGCGTCGCCGCAGGGCCTCCCCCGGCGAGGCGCTGGTGGGTTCGTGGGACGAGGTCGTGGACCTGGCTGCCGACTATGGCCTGCGTATCGATCTGGGACGCACTCGTCAGGAGACCGCGTGGGCTCTTTCCTCCCAGTGGGAACTGGGGCAAGACCCGGGCGATCCCTTTGCGCTGGTGACGGACGAGGTAAACCTTGGCGAGGACGGGGCGACCTCCTCCTCGGATAGTGCAGGCGTCGCCGACAAGGGGCGCTACGTGATTGATGGCTGGAGCCGCTTCGGAGGTGACGTTCCCGCTCCCGTCGTCGTCGCGCGCTTCGCAGACGTCGCTAACTTTGCTTCTCATGGTTCTTCGCGCGACAGTGCACGCGCCGCGTGGGCACAGGTGAGGGACCTGCGCGACCAGGTGTCCAAGCGTGCGGGCTTCCTTGCGCGCGTGCGCCGGGCTTTCTCCCTGCGCAGTCTGCGCATGCGCCGCAAGCTACGCAGGGTTACTCCCCTGGTCGGGCGCACTATGCGAGAGGAGAACGATCAGTGAGTCCAGCTGTCGCAGGCATGAGGGGGCCGGATATTCCCGGATTCCGGTGGGTCCGTCCTCTGGGGCAAGGTGGTTTCGCCGACGTGTTCCTGTACCGTCAGGAGCTACCGAGTCGCGATGTGGCTATCAAGGTCGTGCGTGCTCAGGGCGATGCGCGGGGCACGAAGGAACTGCATCGTGAAGCCGATGCGATGACTCTCCTGTCGGGGCACCCCTCCGTCGTGGAGCTACACGGGGTGGGAACGACCGCGGACGGGCGGGCGTATCTCGTCATGGAGTACTGCCCGGTTGCCGACCTCCTCACCCAGGTTCGCGCGCGACCGATGTCGCTTGAGGACGCCCTGGATACGATGATCAAGATTTGCGGCGTCGTCGAGACTTTCCACTGGCAGGGCTACGTGCACCGCGACATCAAGCCCTCGAACATCATGATGGATGCCTACGGCAAGCCGGTCCTGGCCGACTTTGGAGTCGCGTCGAAGGTCGGAGCGTTGGAGGTTGGTGCCTTCGATGGTTTCTCGGTCCTCTGGGCACCCCCGGAGCAGCAGGACGTGACCGCACCCGCCTCGCCGCTGCAGGACGTGTGGGCTCTGGCGTCAACGACGTGGACTTTTGTGACGGGGCGTAGCCCCTTCGAGGACCCAATCGGTGACAATTCGGCGGCATCGATTGCCAACCGCGTGCAGCGCGGACGCATGCGTGGCCTGGGGCGAGCGGATGCTCCCTGTGAGTTGGAGCGTGTGTTGCGTGCGGCGATGGCGGTGGACCCGGCGGAGCGCACGCCTTCGGCCAAGGAGTTTGGCGAGGGTCTTCAACGGGTTCAGGAAGAGATTGGCTACCCGCGCACGGAGATGGAGATCAAGGAGAAGCGCTCTAAAGCCTCCGTCACCGTCGCTGGCGATCAGAAGACGCGGCTGCGTGGCGCGCCGGTCATCGACCCGGATGCGACGCGGCTGCGCTCTGCCACCTACTCATTCGAGGGAGGGGCTGGTTCCGGCGGCGTCGAGGCAGTGGCGGACTCGTGGAAGAGCGATCGTTCTGGGGATGTGGACGAGGTCTCGGCTCGTCGTGTCGTCGAGGGATCCTCGGAGGCTAAGAAGACTATCTCGCCGCTGGCGGGCGTGCTGCTGGCGCTGCTGGCCGCGCTGATCGCGGCCGGGCTGGTGGCGGGGATACTCCGTGGACAGGGGTCGTTTACGCGGATCGCTCCCGATCCGGAGAAGACGAGTACCTCGGCGGCCCCGGGTGACGCGTTGGGCGTGGCACCCCCGAAGGTGTCGAATCTGGCCGGCGAGTATTCCGACGGTACGGTGGCCTGGACGTGGACCGCGCCCGAGGGTCCCGCTCCCTCGGACATCGTGTACGCTTACGAGGGCTCGGGGGCGGCCGGTAAATCGCGTGGTCGCGTGGAATCGACGAGTGTGACGGTCGATGGGGCCAGTGGCGAGAACTGCATCGAGATCACGACGGTGTCGCGTTCTTCCGGGCGCATGTCAGACCCGGTGCGTGTCTGCGTGGAGGTTCCATGACGCAGATCATTTCGTCGGTTCGTTATTCTTACTTGCAGTCCAGTTTCGTCGATCGAGACGCTGGTCACGCCGGGTGTAAAATAGTCAGTATCGCGCGTAGTCTCTCGCGCTCAACGCAGCTAAAGGATGAAGGCACATGTCTCTAGAAGAACATGCGGAATGGTCCGCAGTTCGATGGGGCGCGTCGACCGACATCGGTCCGGTCCGCTCTGAGAACGAGGATTCCTGGCTGGCGGTTCCCCCCGTCTTCGCTGTCGCAGATGGGATGGGCGGGCACCTGGGTGGTGCCCAGGCCTCGTCGAAGGCTGTCATTACGCTGCGGGAGTTCCTGAGTCCTCAGCGCCTTGGGAATCGTTCCGTTGACCTGGTGGATCTGTCTGTTGCGATCGACGCAGCGGCCACGGCGGTCGCCTCGTTGGCGTCGGTCGATAATCCGATGAGTGCGCCCGGCACGACGCTGTCGGGCCTCATGGTGCTGCGTACCGCCGAAGGGCCGTACTGGCTGTCATTTAACGTGGGTGACTCCCGTGCCTATGTTGTGGGTGGTGGGGGCATTCGGCAGCTCACCCACGACCACTCGGCGCTGCAGGAGGCGCGTGATCTTGCGGCTACCTCTGGGGCTCCTCGTGTGATCCCTCCCGCAAATGTCGTGACAAAGGCACTCGGTGCAGGCCAGGTCGGAAGTGTGAAAGCGGACTATACAATCATGCCGTTGGAAGATGGAGATCGGGCCGTGATTTGCACGGATGGCGTGCACGGTGTCCTGAGTGATTCGCGGATTCATGAGGTTGTTGCGGACGGCGATGGTCCGCAGGGCACGGCCGACAGACTTGTTCGAGCGTCGCTGGAGGCGGGGACTCGGGACAATGCGACCGCGGTTGTAGTTTACGCAGGAACCAAATCGCGAGTAACATTGACAATGAATGTCATGAATCGGATGATTCAACCAGTACGTCCGGCGTCGATTGAGACCGCTCGCCGGGTTCCTCGTAGAGAAGGCGGTAACTGATGCTTCAGATTGGACGCTTCCTGTGTCGCGGGCAGGGCGCGATGCTCGTCACGGGTCCCCTCGGTGCGGCGCTGGCTCCGCTCGACTTTGCGGATTCCGCCGCCGATGTGGTGTGGGGACGCGCCGACACCCAGGCGTGGCTGTCCCACGTCCAGGCTGAAAAGGGTGACGTCCTGCTGCTGGACTGCGCGGGCGAGCAGCCGTACCTGACTGTGCTGGGCAATATTCAGCTGCGCATGCGTGCCGCCGGCCAGATCACCGAGCAGGTGTGGACCGACCCGATCTGGGCGTGGCCATTTAACCCCGGTGAGTGGCAGACCTTCGAGGCCACCATCGTCGACGGCGACGAGGTCACGTGGATGGTGCCCGCCGCCGATCGCGTCGAAGCTGGCGAGATCCGTATCGGACGCGCACTCGACGAGGTCGAGGCCCTTGCCTCGATGCCCGTCGACACGATGGGCTTCCTGATCAATCCCGATATTCCGGACCGCGAGCGCCGTGCCCGCCGCGAGGCTCGCGAGGAGCTGCCGGAGCCTTCCGTGCACTCGGCTTCCGTCGATCTGGCGGCTGTTGAGGCCCAGTTCCTCGCCGCGACCAGCAATGGCCCGGTGTCGCTGTGCCCCTCTTCGCGCAACCCTGACGACGAGAAAGCTCCCGAGGCTCCCGAGGTCTCGGATGAGCAGGTCAAGGAAGCTTCGCACGAGGAGGCGTCTGCGAAGGATGCTGAGCAGCCCTCGGGCGAGCTCTACATCGTTGCTGATGCCGAGGAACCGCCGGTCGACACCGCTGAGTCCGCCGAGCGTGCGGGCGGTTTCGGCGAGTCGGGTGCCCCGGCCTCGTCTGAGCCGGCCTCTGGGGAGGTCGTCGAGTCTCCCGCCGTCCCTGAGGCCATGAGCGCCGAGGGCCTGGCTGACCTGGGTGCTGAGACTGATACCGAGGCGACGATCCTGCGCCTGTCTCCCACGAACTCGGGCCCCGCCGCGCCCGTCGCATTCCTGATTCACGGCGGCACCGTGCCCGTCGAGGTTTCCCGTGACGTCGTCATCGGCCGCGACCCCGACGCCCGTGCGCTGACCGGCCGCCCCGTCGCGACCGTCCTGCGCGTGCCCAGCCCGCAGACCGAGATCTCCCGCTCACACTGCGCCGTCATGATGACGACCCCCGGCTCCTGGGCCCTCATGGACCTGGGCAGCGCGAACGGCACCGTCCTGCGCCACGCCGATGGCTCGTTCCAGGACGTCACCCCCATGGTGACGATCGCCCTGAACGACGGCGACCTCATTGACGTGGGCGAGGGAACCACCATCGAGTTCCGCGTGCGCTGATTGACTCAAACGCTGCAGGTGGGGCGGGCCTTCGGGCTCGCCCCACCTGTGTTTGTCTGCGTTGTTCACGGGGGAGAGGGGAGCGGTCGACTGTCCCGGCCTCGTCTATGTAAGAACAATCATACTCGCGCGCGCCTTGAGGTGACCTAGGTCCCTTGAAGCGTGTATCCTTACCCCTGGTAGCGACCCGCTGGTGGGTCGGTCATCGCAAACAAGGAAGTTGAGGACCACGATGGTCAAGTACGTATACGACTTCTCCGAGGGCGACAA
>ERZ1674093.65-NODE-65-length-21218-cov-10.737655_pt1 | contig 21218 bp, 10 predicted proteins | sample MGYA00581116_ERZ1674093 | MGnify/ENA primary metagenome ERZ1674093 (study PRJEB41354, sample SAMEA4873337) | human saliva metagenome | biome: human-associated habitat [ENVO:00009003]; feature: mouth environment [ENVO:08000002]; material: saliva material... | reverse complement strand
CCGAGGTCTTGGTCCCTCCCTCGGACATCTTCAACTTCGCGACCATGGACCCGCGAGCAAACATCGCGTGTGCGGCCCTGGCGCCCGCGGCTAATGTCGCGCTGTTTGCCTACTGGCTGTACAAGATCGTACGGTGTCGGCGTAACCCGATCACGGGCGTCTTGTATTGCGAGCTGGCGGAGTTCCGCACGATCGTGCGCGAGCGCTGCGACGATAGGGACAAGTACTTCCTCGTCGACCGCATCCCGCAGAGTCCCTCCGAGCTGGGCTTCGAGCCCGACTCGCCCACCCCGCCCGCCGATGGCTACCGCGCCTGGATGCCGTGGTGGAGGGGAGAGGATAGGCGGCATCCGTCTAAGCGGCCCTCGGGTTCGCGGCCGTAGCTGCTCTTCGCTTAGATCGTCGCCGAGGCCTCCCCGGGTGTACCGAGGAGGCCTCGGTTGCGTGCGTGCTAGCTAGTACTGGGCTTGTCCCGTCAAAGGCTCGCGGAGCGCCGTGTCGTAATGCGCCGTGTGGTGCTTGACGCTTTCTAACGGTGATCCCGATGGGCAGGGCGACCTGAAGCGCAAGAATTCTTAATGCACCGTTTGGCGCTCGGTAATTTATGACCGACATCAGCGAACGAAGATACGACATCCTTCAATGGCCACAATGCACCATCTGGCGCTCGGTGCTTTATGACTTATCAACGCTGCTAACGTGCGTTTCGAGGACGTTTAGTCTTAATGCACCGTTTGGCGCTCGGTAATTTATGACCTGAGCATGTTGCGCTCCTGATCGTCATTGAGGATGAGGGGTCTTAATGCACCGTTTGGCGCTTGGTGCTTTATGACATGGCGTCGATGACGCCGGCGACGGATACGCCGCCCGACGTGTCTTAATGCGCCGTTTGGCGCTCGGTGCTTTCTGACCCAACTAAGGAGACGCTCATGTTTGCCGGACTCAAAGAGTCTTAATGCACCTTCTGGCGCTAGGTGCTTTCTGACGCCGATCCGCTCATACCTACAGAAGCAGGCGCTCGGTGCTTTATGACCATCATTAACACGGTCTACACGAGTGGCATCAAGAGGACGTCTTAATGCACCGTTTGGCGCTCGGTGCTTTATGACGGCCAGAAGATTGACCTGGGCTGGGAGGATGCTGGCCCGTCTTAATGCGCCGTTTGGCGCTCGGTGTTTTATGACGTAGCACCGTCGGAGGCGTCACCGAGGACGGTTACTGGGGGTATTAATGCACCGTTTGGCGCTCGGTACTTTATGACACCCGCCACCGCGCCCATCCCCGAATTCGCCATGCCCCCGTCTTAATGCACCGTTTGGCGCTCGGTGCTTAATGACGCAGAAGGGCAAGTTCGGCGGCAAGCTCCCGAAGAACCTGCCTTAATGCACCGTTTGGCGCTCGGTGCTTTATGACCCGAAGACTGGGAGTGCATTTGGACAAATTGCTATGAGTCTTAATGTGCCGTTTGGTGCTCGGTGCTTTATGACGAAACAGGAGGCAATTTCAAGGATGCCAAACGTTATGTCTTAATGCACCGTTTGGCGCTCGGTGCTTTATGACGACGGCCGCCCTCGGCAGGCGAACGGCCAGCAGTCAATCAAGTTCACGAGTCTTAATGCAGCGTTTGGCGCTCGGTGCTTTATGACTCGGTCTGGGTATGCTTGCTGCCATCGGTTTGGTCGGGTCTTAATGCACCGTTTGGCGCTCGGCGCTTTATGGGCAAGGACCGCCGGATCGATCAGCCACATCATTCACGTGGAGTCTTAATGCACCGTTTGGCGCTCGGCGCTTTATGACGAGTGGGAGGGTGAGTTCGCTGCGCTTGGTGCTGATTTGTCTTAATGCACCGTTTGGCGCTCGGCGCTTTATGACGCTCTATGAGGGGATGGTCCTCAGACGTCGTTGTGATCAAGTCTTAATGCACCGTTTGGCGCTCGGCGCTTTATGACGCGGCAACGCGTATTCTGCGACGTCGCTGACGGATGAGGGTCTTAATGCACCGTTTGGTGCTCGGCGCTTTATGACACTCGACAGCCACCCCGGCTGCTACTACTGCACTTTCAAGGTCTTAATGCACCGTTTGGCGCTCGGTGCTTTATGACTCAGGGTTGCGTTCACCTCATCTCATCATGTCCCGAGTCTTAATGCACCGTTTGGCGCTCGGTGCTTTATGACACAAACCAACCAACAGAAAGAGAGACACAAATGCGAGTCAGTCTTAATGCACCGTTTGGCGCTCGGTGCTTTATGACCGCCACCGTCGCCGCCATTCGCGGCGGCGTGCGTGAGGACGTCTTAATGCACCGTTTGGCGCTCGGTGCTTTATGACTGATCCCAGGCGGCGATTTCGCCTACGTGCCCTACGGTATGTCTTAATGCACCGTTTGGCGCTCGGTGCTTTATGACAGGCCGCCAAGGGCAGCGCCGCAATGTCCCTCATGCGCAAGTCTTAATGCACCGTTTGGCGCTCGGTGCTTTATGACCCAAGCAGGCGAGCACGTCGGGGTGGAGGCTCCTCGGTCTTAATGCACCTTTTGGCGCTCGGTGCTTTATGACCCGTCATCCCCTATGCGCAGACCGGCGGCGACGCCGACAAGTGTTAATGCACCGTTTGGTGCTCGGTACTTTATGACGATCCACGACTGGAAGACGACGCGCACCGTGCCGGGGTATTAATGCGCCGTTTGGCGCTCGGTGCTTTATGACGAAGAATTTTGATGCACGCCAGTTCATCAACGACGCGTTGTCTTAATGCACCGTTTGGCGCTCGGTGCTTTATGACTGAAAAAGTTCGTACCCGGCGAAATCGCCCGCGCCGAAGAGTCTTAATGCGCCGTTTGGCGCTCGGTGCTTTATGACGAGGAAAAACCAGGTGGCTCTGCGCCTGGAGACCGTCTACGTCTTAATGCACCGTTTGGCGCTCGGTGCTTTATGACTTCACATCTACTTCCCGTTCAAGAAGCGGCCCAGTGGTGGTCGTAATGCACCGTTTGGCGCTCGGTGCTTTATGACGAAAAACGCGTACTTCGACGGCGTTTCAAAGGATCTGTCTTAATGCACCGTTTGGCGCTCGGTGCTTTATGACTGGAAGTGCTATGTTCCGGCAGCCATCTCCTTGGGCGGTCTTAATGCACCGTTTGGCGCTCGGTGCTTTATGACGTGACGTTCGCAGTGCGAAAGACAATCAACGCGGCGGCGTCTTAATACACCGTTTGACGCTCGGTGGTTTATGACGTCGCGACGCAAACAACCAGGCGGCACAGACGCTCGCGTCTTAATACGCCGTTTGGCGCTCGGTGCTTTATGACTCGCATGCATGGACTGCAACAAGCAGAAGCAGCAGTCTTAATGCACCGTTTGGCGCTCGGTGCTTTATGACACCGCCGTCAGAACCTTCATTGGCGACACGCCCGGAAACGTCTTAATGCGCCGTTTGGCGCTCGGTGCTTTATGGCCGCCTGTGGGTGAAGCGCCTGCACATGTCGCAGCGTTAGTCTTAATGCACCGTTTGGTGCTCGGTGCTTTATGACAAAGGACACCACCAATGGACAACAGCAACGATGACTTCGTCTTAATGTACCGTTTGGCGCTCGGTGCTTTATGACGAACATAGACTCACCATCGGAGGGCGGACAATATCCAGGTCTTAATGTACCGTTTGGCGCTCGGTACTATATGACGTACTGAGACAGGAAATGCCTGACGAACGGAGTTACCAAGTCTTAATGCACCGTTTGGCGCTCGGTGCTTTATGACTTGACGCTCTGCGCGCTGAGGCGAACAACAAGTACAAGAACGTCTTAATGCACCGTTTGGCGCTCGGTGCTTTATGACTGAAGATTTTGACTGAGAACGTGGACAAGCTACCCGTGTCTTAATGCACCGTTTGGCGCTCGGTGCTTTATGACGCGCCTACCTCGCCGAACTCCTGACCCGCATCACCTCCATGTCTTAATGCACCGTTTGGCGCTCGGTGCTTTATGACCAGCGGGACAGACGTTCTCATGGCCTAGTCTTATTCGGTCTTAATGCACCGTTTGGCGCTCGGTGCTTTATGACACACATAGCGGCGACCTGCGCATTAGGGAAGACTTTGTCTTAATGCACCGTTTGGCGCTCGGTGCTTTATGACCATTCACCGCGCCACGGGCCGCGACGCGCATCCGCGCGTCTTAATGCACCGTTTGGCGCTCGGCGCTTTATGACCTGCCCGACCCTGACACGGATCTGCGTCGTTACACTGCGAGTCTTAATGCACCGTTTGGCGCTCGGTGCTTTATGACGCGCTGTTCTCCGACTTGACGCGGTACGTGTACTTATGCGTCTTAATGCACCGTTTGGCGCTCGGTGCTTTATGACAGTCCGGCATGTCATTCCCTGTGTGACCAGGCAAAACAGGAAGTCGGATCGCCGACAGTTGAAAAAGCACCCTTCCAACCTGCAAGCACGGGATCAGCATATCAGGGTTTTCGTTGCGGTTCCTCGCATCGCCACCGACGCGCCGCTGCGGCGATCTCAGCCCGGAAACGAGGGGATGGGTCGGCGTGTCGCCATGTGAACACCTCGGTTGGTTGTACGGTAACTCTCAAGTTGATGCTCCGGAAGGTCAGACAATGATGCAACCTACCACCGCCTCGTTCATGAAGGAAGCAACCACCCCCGATGCCCTCACCCGCGCACGCAGACGACTTCTCACCAACAGTGCAGGCGTCGCGTCAGGGCAAATGCTCTCAGACGATCAGCTCTGCAAACTTGCTGACCCCGACTGGACCCCACCCGTCATAGAGAACATTGACACCCATGTGATCGAGTGCGCGGATCCAATACTACGTGCACTCCTTTCGGAATCCCTTTCGGATACGCTCGCCCGGCTGCTCGCCCTCGAGCGCCCGCATGGCAGCTACGACGACACCCCCGACGGTCATGAAGCGTTCACCAGGACCGTCCTTTAGGACTACGATCACGGCAACTAGCACCTTGCCCGTGCCACACTCCTTCCGGCGCAAACGGACCACGTCGTACTGTTGGGACTGGAATGCCTCGGTATTCCCGCAGATGCCCTCACCATCATTGGTGAGCTCGCCCACCCTTCAAACCCCGCCGATCCCATCACCCGCACTCTCGCCGACGCGGCCCTCCTCGACCTTGACAGGTACGCTTCTGGTCAAGGCATCCCATACTCGCACGTCGCATCCACTCTCGTCCTCGCCGCCCCCACCGAGGAGCGCCTGGACGAGGCCATTGATGCCGTGGCCGGTGCGGCCGTCACGCTCGGGGTGCGGATCTGCGACCTTGTGACCCAGCATGTCGACGCCGACGCGACCCTCGCCAGCATCGGAATCGACCATGTGCCCCCATCCGAAAAGAAGAAGCCTACGAACCTGGCCGACCGCATCCTCTACGTCGGGCGCGACGGCGCGCGCGTCCACGTCAAAGGGGGACGCCTCCTCGTCGACGGACCCGCGGGAATCCCCGCCACCAGCCTGCCCAAGAACAACGTCGGCAGAATCGTCCTGTCCGGAAACGTAGGACTCTCCGCCGGAGCGCGCTCCTGGGCAATGCGCTCAAGCGTCGACGTCGTCTGCCTGTCGCGGCGAGGCTCCTACCAAGGCAGCCTTGTCGGAGCAAACAGGGGAACACACGCCAGCAGACTCCTCGCTCAAGTTGCCCTGACTCGCGACGAAACTCGCCGTGTTCCCCTGGCCGCCGCCCTCATCGGGGCTAAAATCCGAGGGCAAATCCACGTCCTCACGCGCATCGCGCGACGAGACAACAACGTGCACGTTGCCGACACGACCGCACTCATGCACGCATGGAGACGCAGCCTTCAAGAGGCTCGATCCGTCAATGAAATCATGGGCATCGAAGGAGCGAGCTCTGCCGCCTACTTTGACGCCCTATCAATGTGCGTGCCAGCGGATGTTCCCTTCCATGGGCGCAGCCGGCGCCCGCCCCGCGACCTACCCAACGCCGCCCTGTCCTACGGGTACGCCATCCTCCTCTCCGAATGCGTTGGTGCCCTCCATGCCGCCGGACTCGACCCCTGCCTCGGCATCGCCCACGCGCCCACCGACAAACGCCCCAGCCTGGCCCTCGACCTCATGGAGCAGTTCCGTCCGCTCCTCGTCGACCAAACCGTCATGGCGTTGCTGCGCACGCGCAAACTCCGCGTCGAACACGCCTCCCCCGAACCTGACGGTGGGGGAGTATGGCTTGGAGCGGAAGGAAAGAAGATCCTCGTCGATGCGTACGAGGCCTGCGCGCAGCGCTCGGTGACCGGTGCCCTGCCCGGATACTCGGGATCGTGGCGCAGGCAAATCCTGCACTCCGCGCAGATGCTCGCGCGAGGGATCGTCGAACCCGACTACAGGTGGCAAGGGATCGCGTGGCGATGATCTACATCGTCGCCTACGACATAGCCAATAACCGGCGACGGCTCAAAGTCGCCAAGATCCTGGAATCCTGGGGCTACCGCATCCAAGAATCCGTGTTCCAGCTGCGCCTCGACACCGACTCCCTGGCTCGCGTGCGCCACCTGCTCACCTCCACCATCACAGACGCCGAAGACGTCATCCACATCTACCCCATCTGCGCCTCCTGCGCCGACCGCGCCGACATACTCGGTGCGGCCATAGCGCTCGATGACGTGGGGCTATGTCGCGGGGTGTGGTGAGAGGTTATTCTTCTAGGCCGGGAAACATGTACTGCCCGAAAGTAGACTCTAGATCCTCAACTTTCTGTGGATCTGGGTCGTCTTCGCTGTAAAGTGAAGCTAGGTTCACTCGGTTATCCTCACGTTTCTGAAACCACTTAAGCGTGGGGTTGTCTGCAGGGCTTGATGAATGTGGTGAGTCTAAGCCGGCCGCAGGGTATGTAACATCCCTTGGATTCTTCTCGTTCCAACCGCATGCCTGTATGCGGAAACACTTTACTACAAAAGAGTCTTTGAACTTCTTTGGTAAATTGCTATCAAGATAGCTATCGAAATTGAGGATTCTGTAACTCTGTGCACTGTTGTTAGTTTCTTTCTTCTCTAAGTGGCCGACAACGCCTGTAAGCGAGGAGTAATGCTCGGCTAGTTCTGAGCCTGAGATCAGTGTGCATGAGGTCGCCTCGACTCTCACCGTTCCCATTCCGAGGGGTTTTCCAAAGCCGAGGTGGTGGTATCCTTCGCTGATGTGACGTCCCTTGTGCGTAAGTCGCTTGGGTTTCAGTAGCCAGAGAAGAATTGCCAGTTCCTCGTTTGAAAGATTGGTGAAGTGAATGTGGCAATGAAATACTGCATTTGGTTCGATCCATGAAGCAACTTTTGATGCTATATTGGCGTCTCGCGCTGACCTTGGTAAGCGGCTTTTGCCGGTGATCAGCATCTGGTGTGTCGGGTAGACTTTCCGAATGAGCGTCTGCCCAGTAATGAATGTTCTATCGCGAGGAACAGGATTCTTTGAAGTGCTGCCTGGAATTTTACACTCGAGACCGTGCCCGTCCGGAGTTCGTAGATAAGGAACGCCGGTACGTGGCTTTGGGCTCGCTAACGTGATCAAATAATCGGGTTGGTGAACCTTTAGGAGAGGGGAACGAGAGTCTGATGAAGTTGATTGGGGGCCGATGAAATGTGCGGGCTCGATAAAGACTCTGCCGCTAAGACCTCCGGTAGCAGGTTGCTCGCTGCTGGGTGACTGTGGCACGAACCCCCACAGGGTGTCGCCAGGACTTGCTGAGTCAAGTGAGTTAGCTGGATCGCGATCCTGATCCTGCGCCAGTTTGTAGGCAGAAACAGAGTCCTTTCCAATCACTCTTCCTACAGGTGATATCTTGATCGACGCCAGCTTCCATGTTCCATCGTCCTTATTAACATCGATCGAAACAAAGACAGGAATTCCCGGCACATTCTTATCGTGAACTTCATTAAGGTGCGTTTTAAGATATGATTCAATGGCGTCATCCGTGATGTCAATCCGTTCGAATGGTTTGCCTGTTAATAGTTGAGGACTGAGATAGTTGTGAATAAGGCGTGGTGAATTTGATGCTGCGGTTTGTCCAGCAGCAATTCTCTTATCGAGGGTATTTGCGTGAGAGGTGTACCCGAGTCGCTGAGCCTCGTCGAGTGTATTCTGCGCGTAGTCGTGAAGGGTAGATAGGAATTGTCCAATTATCGTTTGGTCTACTTGGAGTCTATACGCTTCCTTCTCGCTCCCCTTTTCTACAAATGGGAATATGAACTCATAGCGTTTACGCTCAGACTCGCTAATAGTATGGTCGTCGCTGCGTGTTCGAACGATAAAACCGCGCTTTGGGAAGTATTGTGTGTTCGCTGTTTCTCTTGCGAGCTCGATAATCTTTGGTTGATCGTTTTCGTCGTTGTAGCGAATTGCTGTTGCGATTATTCGAGTGGCATTCTTCTGAATTTTGTCTGTCGATGTATTGTATTGTACTGTGGCTAGGTGTGGTAGCTGATGGCGAAGCTGTGCTACGTCAGGGTATCCGTCGTCACCTCTTGTTGAGTCAATGAGTCCAACTGCTTGAGGGCTCCTTTTGCCTGTCCAAAACTCTCTCTTGAGTGTTCCTGGTTGTTTCTTGAAGGTAAAGACTAGCTCCCAACTCTCACCGTCGGTGGTTAGGAATGCTGGATAAGTTGACTGCGCTTTTCTTGCTGGAGGACGGTGGGAGAACGTTCTCGAGTGTGTCTTGTCAAAGAGCCGGAGGCGTGACATGGTCACGGCTTCATATGCGCTGGATAGCATCCCCTTAAGGGCTGTTGACGGAATGAGCGCGTCCTGAATACTTGTGGCTCCGTCGGGATTTCCTGATCTGGAAGGTACCGCGATGGCACCGTCTCGTGTCTTGAAGCCAGGAAGGGTTGGTGTCATGGTTTTGATATCGACGTCGATAGAGCCGGATAGTCTGTCTCGAGCGATATGGTCAAGAGATCTGTAGCCGAATGCGTCGGCATCAAAACCAACGGCTTGACTGCTATCGACTGTCGGAATCCCGTTGTATGCGTGATGGAATCTGGTCATAGTGTCCACTCTCCCGTGAAAAGTTGATCGGTGACTACCATGTTTCCGTATTGCTTTTCTTCTTGGATGAACTCGACTGCCATCATTTGGCTGTTGTCGACTCTCCCAGTGTCAGAGCCGGCGGGCATGTGCTTCAGATAGCTCATGTTGTGCGCCCATCCGCTGACAGAGGTAGTTCCATTGCGTTCAGTGCCAGCTTCAAGCGTCAAGTCCACGGCACCCATGCCGTTGACCCAACGGAAGTCATGAGCCAACAAGGTACCGTCTTTGGGATCGTCAGTATGTGTAACCGGCACCCAGAGGCGCAGCTCGAAGACCTTTTTGTCGTCGAAGGAATGGCCCTCGACTGGAGCTACTGACAGCTCCTGTGAATCCTTGGAGGACTTCCGATCGATTCCCAGCACCGGCCACGTCCCGTTGGTCGCGAACGCCATGCCCTGTAGCTCACCGCTCCAACTAGAGCAAACGTACGTCAAGAAATCACCCAGGCTAAGAGCGCCTCCGGAGACCGGCTGGATCGGCGTGCACGTCAGCGTTGCTGGCTGAACTTGCTCACTCATGAGTATTCTCCTCGCCCTTCGATCGTGCGCCGCCGTTTGCAGGGGCTTCATCAAGTCGCTCGGACCACTGTTCCGCGCCATCAATCGTCTTCAAGAAGCCAAGGACAGCTCCAGCGAGCCTGCGTTGAGCATCGCATCGATCTTGCGGCGGGGGACTCGCTGCGGTGCCTGGGTGGTCTAGCGCCTGGTCGCCAAAACGCTCCTTTGTTGGAATCTTGATACCTTCGTGGGCACTGCCACGAATATCGAACGACGAAACGACGACCTGGCCCAGGCCTCGCGTCGAACGGCTACCCAAGGGGAGAGTGCCCGCGGACAACTCGGCGAGCGCCAACCCAATCAGTACGAAGGCGGCGTGAGCGTAGTCGGCATCAGTAGCCTTCGACTGCTTGCCGTTACCCGAACCATTCTCCGCCTCGTTTGCATTGGCAGGGTTGCCTGTGGCTTCCAGACGCTTCTCAGTCTCGATGTTCTCCAACAGGCGCCGCAGGTCAATGTCGATTGTGATTGGCTCCCATTCGGTGCCCAGATACACAGCCTCGGTGAAGAGCCCGCCGTCGACCACGCCGCCCGTCCAGCGGTCAATCGCGTTGTGCGTGACCTCGACGCGCGTGCCGTGTTCTACCGACCGACAGTCGTGGACGGAGACCGCGCCCCGGTACTCGGTGCAACCGAACATGTATCGCACGAGGTTCGGCTCAGCGGCGATCTGCTCGTGGATGTTGTGCGACGCGAGGGGTTCCAGATCGCCGCGTGCAGCGAGGACAGTCCGCGCGATGCGAGAGGCTCTGGAACGTAGAGTGCCGCGAATCGACGTTCCCGGAATGAGGAGCTGGGCATCCTCCCAATCGACAGAAGGATCTCGAAGCGGTTCGGTGATCTCCGGCGCTTCAGGGTTCCCCTCAGCTCGCGCCTTGGCCTGACGCTCTCGGGTCAGCTTCCTGTCCTCCGCGATGAAGACTCCCGTGGGGGACCACCAATGAATCGTGATGCGCGCAGGCTCCTCAAGGGCCCATCCGCCCAGTTCGAGTGGAATCGGCGTCCCTTCCTCGTCCTGACCGATGAGAGCATCGAGAATGTCCGCCGGTGCAGTCAGCGTACCGGCATCGGTCGTCCCGCTGATGCGACGGAGTTTCGGCTCAATGACACGGATCTTTCCCTGGCCAGAGCCTGTGCGGCCACCCAAGGAGACAGTGTCGGATGTGAGGACGTCGACGATCAGCTCGAGGAGTTTCTTGACGGCGCCGGAGGACGCAGGCTCCGGAATCCCCTCCGACTGCTCGTTCTCCATCTTTTCGGCATCGCGCCCCTCTGCGGTGATACGGATGTTGAACCTTGTGCCGCGGGGAAGGAACTCGTGCTCGTAGAGTGCTCCGTCCGAGGCAGCGCCCGTCGCACGGTCGATGCCCACGCCGTGACGTGTGGTCATCTTCTGGTCTGCAGGGAAAGAGACAGCGTGGAATGTGAGCGCACTCTTCCTGATAGGGAGCGACGCATCACTTGGCAGCCCGCGATCATTGGCGGATCTACCAGTGTAGTCCGTGTCATCGCCCCATAGGGAGATCCAAGTCTCCTTCGAGAAAGCTTCACCGTTCCGAGGCGTTGGATCTTTGGCGTCTACCAGCGCCTGACGGGCGACGTCGCACGCCGCGCGAACCGCGCCCCTGATGGACCTGCCCGGGATCGTCGGCTCTTTAAGGCCATTGCGGTTGAAGTGGATGACGGTTCCCTCTCCGTCGCGGTCGGGGACCTCGTCCACGCCGCCGATGTGGAGTTCCGACGTCAGCTCGACGGGGATGGTGAGTTCATAGCGTGTGAAGGTCACTTGCCTTCACCTCCTTGGGTGTCCGCCGAGGACATAAAGTCCTGCCTTGTTGCTTTTGTGACGGTGAGGCTCTTGCGCTCGAGCAGCGGGTGGTCCACGGCGAAGCGCCCGTATCCCTGGGCGGTGAGTTCACCGATTCCGAAGGGAGCGAGTGCCAGGAGCTTGGCTCGATCCGCCACGCTGACTCGCACCCGGATCATCGATCCCGCCTGAATGGCCAGCCGACTCGAGCGCGGCCCGTTGTCCGCAGGTGACCACGAGTCGACGCGCCGATGCCGGATTGAAACGGCCTTTATTGGCCCGAGATCGATGCCCTCGCGCTCGAACGCCCGAACCAGGTCGTCAGTGGTTCCACCCGGCCCCAGCATGTCGGAGCGTGCGATCACGTCGGACTTGAACCACAGGGACACAACCTCAGTGGATTCAGGGGACGAGGCCGGGGCGGACTCGCCGGGTGCCGTCCCGTTGGCGGACGTGGAGGCAGTGCCCACAGGCTGCGTGCTTCCAGCGTTACCGAAGCGGCTGCGTGCCTCCCGCTCGTCGTTTGTCTCGTTGCGGAGTGTGCACGTTGCGGACCCGAATGTGCCCGTCAGCTTGCGTGACCCGAGCCGAGCCTCGCGTGGCTCGTTGAGAAGAGCGGAGACTGAGGCAGCCTTCCAGAGCTCATCCGACACCCAGACGTGCGCGCGCATGCACATGCCTTCGGGCAGTGCTTCGACGAGAACCAGCTGGCCCTTGCTGGCCGCGCCCGTCTCGTGGTTGATGGCGGTCGTCTGTCGCCCGCGCAGGGGTGGCTTACCGTACCAGCCCTGCGCGTCCGTGCTCGGCCCCTCGCTATCGCCTTCCTTGGGGTCGAAGAACACGTACCCGTCGCGAACGGGGATCTTCCCCTTATTCTCGGAAAAGTCGCCATACAAGGTGATGGGTGAGTCCGAGGTCTTGTCTGTCTTGAGCGTGAGGGGAACGGGGAGTCCCTCGATGCCCTCGATGACGGGCAGCGCGTCCGAGACGAACAGGTGGCCCCCGGTCACGGCGTTGGTAATGACGGCTTTGTTCCCTTCTTGCTTCTTCGATGACACCAACCGGTGCAGCCACGGGAGCAGGACCGTTCCGCGCAGGAAGTCCAAGGAGCGGATTTCGTTCGAGAAGGGGACCTCGTAGGACACGATGGGCGAGTTGAGCGTGAGGTCGAGGATCAGGTGGTGCCCGCCGCTGCGGTCAGCATCGGAACCACCGACTGTCCCGACCCGGTGTTGTACGCCGCCCTGTCGCGGTCCAGGGAGTTCGTTGACGACGACTTCGGTGAACGATGCCGCCAGCTTCTTGAGGCTCCTCCTCAACGCCTGCGACTGGTCCGAGGCGTATGCGACGAACTTGGACGTGGAGCGCTCGTGGCACGCGGCAAGCGCCTCACCGGACACGAGGACCGTGCACTCGCCGTCACCCCCAGAGCGCCCCGAGCCGATGCCTTGGACCATGAGGCCAGCAACCCCGAGAAGGAAGCGTGCGGCCTCGATCGTCGTTCTATCGGAGATCTCAGCCCCGGCCTCGTCGATGAGGGTGAACGTGCCCGTGAGAATGCCGGCCGCCGCGCGCTCCGTGAAGCGCAGGAACTGGTCGCGCGCTGTCCCCGTGGTCGGGTCGATGGAGAGGGACACCGTGTCGTGGACCGGGATCGACGAGGCCGGGGTCGCATCCGTGAAGAGAACGTGACGCGGGTGGGGGACAGAACCCTGCTTGCCGTCGGGGTCCTGGCCGAAGAGCCACAGGGCGAAGTTGGTCCACTTCTTGGGAGACTTCTCGTCTGGCCCGTCAAGGGCCTTCGCGGCCAGCATCGCCTGCTCGCGCAGGACGCCCGTGATGACCGTGCCGCGCACGACCGGGTGCCCGTTGCTGCCGCGCTCAATCGTGGAGTGCGTGCGCCCCGCCTGACCCACGCCCGTGGACACGCCCCAGTCGGACGTGAACACGATGGTGACGTGACCGCTTATGGGGGTGTTGTTACTCGTCGTAGTTTCAGCGCTCACTTGGCACCTCCTGCGGTGGTCGCGCCTGACGCTTCGTCGCAAGCTATCCGGCCGTTGGCGTCTCGGGCTATCCGGCAAGCGATATACCCGTCAGGCAAGTTCTCGGACAGGTCGATCAGGTCCAGGAGCCACTTGATCTGCTCGAGGGATTCCCCAGCCTCATCGGAGCTCGACGAGTGAGGTGGGAGAAGCTTCAACTGTTGGGCAAGGAGTCCAGCACCGGGGGCGTTCTGTAGCGCGTCGCCCCACTCTGTTGCGGCCTGCTCTTCCTTGCCTTCCGCGAGGAGCTTGACGATGCGGTTCGCGCGGGCACGTGGGAACGGATCGCCGACCGTCTTGCCGGGGGAATCCGGGTCCTTACCATCAAAGGCGGCGACCGCTTGGAGGACTTTCTTCCACTGATCCTGTGCTTGTGGCGCTCCTCCGGAAGCCGAGGCTGTGGTTGCTCCTCCGATCCGCTCCGGCGCGTAGTGGCCGATCAGGAAGGGGCGCTGCGTGCGGCCCTCGTACTCCTCCAGCGTGTCCTGCGGGGCGAGGACTGTCGTGTCGCGCAGCACGTGGAAGTCGATCGTCGAACAGGGAGAGGCCCCCGGCTTCTTGCCGAGCTTTTTTCCGCGCGAGACCAGGCCTTCCGCCAGGTCGTAGGCGATGTGGAACGGGAAGTTACGGCCGATGATGGCCACGCCCGCCGAGGCCGTGAGCGGACCCGGATCTGGCGCACGAGCGATGACGGCGAGTTCCCTCAGAAGATCGTCCTCGCCGGTGAGGCGCTCGTAGTGGCGGATGTAAGCTTCAGCGAAGGGAATCGCGTATCGCCCGTCCGTGTAGACCGTGACGTCGTCGCCGCCCACCAGCACCGGAACCACGGGAAGGGTCTTAAGGCGATTGACGCCAGCGATATTGTCGACGGTTTGCCATGCCTCAGCCACCGCTTGATTGACGACTCCGTCGAGACGGTAGTTGACCTCCATGACGAACCACTGGAAACGATCATCTTTGATCGAGCACGGGTTGTCTCTGCGTTGATACGCCGCGTCTTTGAGCGAATCAAGGCGCGCGTCGACTGTGTCGAAGGCTCTGCCGAGGTCACGCATGATCGCACCCACGCCATTGCCGTCGATGTGGATCACGCCGACGGAGGACAGCTCCGGGAGAGGCTTCGTGGCCCCGTCCTCGTCAGACACATCCTGAAAGGCCCTCTCAAGCTGAAATGGGTCCTCGTTCAGGTTCTTGATTCGATCTCTGACTTCCTCGTCGCTCAGACTCGAATCCTGGCGCGCGATGAATTCCCTGAGCTGCAATCGGCGCGCCGAACGCGACCATGCGCGCTTGACTCGCGACGGAAGCGACAGAGACCGATCCTTGTCTTTTCCCGTCTGCGTTGGGACCTGACCGTGGTCGTCCGAAAGAATCGGAACCATGAGTGAGCCACCCGCGTACTCGCGGATCCTGTCGAGCTCCTCCTCCGAGAGTGCGGCCGACGCGGGGAGGGCGGACTCGTCCGCCCTGTCCAGGAACGGGAACTGTGGGAAGCGTGCCAGCGCCGGGCGGCGGTTAAGCGAGTACGCGCTGAACTCGCGATCCAGGCTCTCCAAGTCTTTGGGCTGCACCTCGCCTGTACCCGTTGCGATGAACACCCCCGTCACATCAAGGCCCGGTGCGTCGGTGAGAGCCCGGAGAGTCACCTCCCTGATGAGAGCCCTCGCATGGGACTCGGGAGCATCGTCGTGCCCAGCGAACCGGACGATCACCTTCCCTGAGGAATCGGACACCCAGAAGGTGTTTGGTAGGTCCTCAGCCTTGAGGAGGCACTTTGCTTCCTCCTCGACCCAGCGGGACAGGAGCGTGATCTCGAAGGAGGCCCCGATCTGCTCGCGCAGGCGAGGGGACGAGAAAATAAACGGCTGATTGCTGTTCGTCTGCAGCATGACAAGGGTACTGCCCATATCGGTGTGCCTTTCACTCTCTATTTCGCGGGGGAAGCGTTGTCAGGAGTGAATGAATGTCGCTGAGAATTCGTCCTTGAGCATTGACGATAGTGCTGAAGCGTCGCTCAAAGAAGGTCTTAGTGACATCCGCTTCTCGATCAAGTGTTCCGAGGGTGAGAACGATGAGTGCTTGCGACTCCGTCAGTTCATTGATAACTCTGGTCAATTCCGACTCACCTTCGACAAGTTTGTCCGCGGTAGGGCCGTCTTGTGGCCGAGGTCCGGAATACCAGTCAAGATCCAGTGATAGAACAACTAGATCTGACTCGCTTGAAACGGACATCGTGCCTGTGATGACCTTGCTCTTGATGAGAGCGGACTTCTTTATGTCTTCGTGCAGTTTGGTTGTTAGGGAAGGAGCGCCGATTAGCTGAATTGTGCGTTGGGTTAGTCCGCTGGCAAGCCTGGAATTGTAGTGGTCGATGACTGATGATGCGATGGCGTCCCCGATGGCTCCCGCGATTAGGATGCCAAATATTGTGTAGATGAACGGAAAGGCGAAATTCTCCGCAATTCCATGCCATGTCTCGTTCTTCTGTTGGATGTACTCGAGTAGGACAAAGATTGTTACGATAGCACTTCCAATGAGGAGAAGCGTGAAAATGCATAACCGATTCCTGCGCGATGGGATACTCATTACTAACTTTCTTTCCTTTCTTACGCTGCGACGGCGTCTATGACGCCCATGCCGTAGCTGGTGTGTGAGCCGACGTTCGTGTATGCGGATAGTGCCATGAGGCGCGAGAAGACGCGGGTGGCCTCGGCCCCCTCGACGCCGCTGATGCGGAGGTGTCCCTCGTGGGCCGGGATGCGGTGCGAACTCAGGCGGCCCTGGCCAGAATTACGTGGCATCGCCAGTGACACCATGGATGAGCGCGTGAAATCCTGCGTGGCCAACACGCTCGCCATCTCATGCCGATTGATCCGCGGGGGAGCGAGCCTCCTATTCCATGCCCACCACCTCTGCTGCAGGCTCGTAGCAATCGTCGCGGGATTCAGCCCCGGGACGTGCTGCCCCTTGCTTGAAAAAGTCGTTGGGGTCACCAGACGTACCTCCCACGTCGTGTCCCCGTCTCGTTCGGCGAGCTCCTCCCAGGACTCCTGTGCGATCACTTGCCCCTCGACTGCAACGAGCACCGCGTCATCGTCGGTGCCTGCGCCAAGGCGCATCACGCCGCCCCATGACAGCCATGCATCCAGTGTGTCAACCAGGCGATCGTCCAGGAAGCGTACCTCGACGCCAAACGTCGACTCTGAACGGCTTAGCTCGCCGAGTGAATAGGGCTTCACTCCACCAGAACCATGAACGGGGCGGTGTGCCAGCGTCGGAAACTGCGCCGCCCGCTCGGGGCTCACCCCGGGCGGCAAGTCCAGAACCGCGGACAGGGCGGCATGTAGCCTTCGCGGTGTCGCTGGCACCTGCCCTGGTGCGTCAAAGCTGATGTAGACGGACGCTGGCATCGTTGCCTCCCATCACTGCCGTGTGACTGACGCTACTGACCGTAGCACACATGATTCGGTGCTTCATGCGCAAATGTCAAGCTATCTGCGCGCTTGGGCAGATTGACAACGGCTTGCCATTGCAAGGTTTAGTCGCCGGAAGAACCTCAGTTACTTTTCGATTTTGAAGCAGTGTCTAATGGTCTGGTCGGTAGATTATGCTCCTCGCCCACGAAGCTCACGAGGCCTCGTCACGCAAGGGTTTCGACCGGCGTTGTCGACGCATCTCGCGATGTCGAGCCGCTGGAGGGCTCCTCGGTCACTACCGCTGGTCAAGCATTTCCGACCCAAGGGTCAAGATTTCTTAAAATGTGAAACCCTCTGGAAGGTTTGTCGCAATCCTTGACACGATAGGCAGACGGCGCACTGTGTGGATCGGCCCAACGGCGCGCCCCCATCCGTACAGAAACGAGGAACAATGATGCACCAACGCTCATGGAAGACCCTCATCGCGGGAGGAGCTGCCCTCGCGGCCGGCCTGACGATGACTGCGCTCGGCGCTCCCGCACACGCGGCCGGCGTCCCGGGGATCACCTCCGATGCCCGCGCCCGCGACGAGGTGATGAACTACGCGGTCAACCTGCCGGCCGACGCAACCCGCTACGACTTCAATGCGGCCGTGTCCAAGGCCTCGGAGAACGGCGTGGTTCTGGCCCAGTACCCCGAACTCAACTCCTTCTTCGTCCAGTCGGTGAAGGCCGCCTTCGCCCCGACGCTCGGCAAGAGCCTCGTCGACGCCGGCATCTCCTACCACTCGATTGGCCCCACCCGCTACAAGACGGTTACCGGCGCCGAGGTGCGCACCGACCAGCCGCAGACCACCACCTCTGAAGCCAACGCCGTCGCCGACGCCGCCGGCACGCACCCGACCGGCCTGGCCGCCGACTCCCAGCTCAACGACTTCGTCCCCGACGAGGGCGACGCCAACGCCTGGGGCCTGGCCGCCATCGGCGCGATCGACGCGCAGCAGGTCGACGTCCCCCGCGAGAAGGTCACCGTCGGCGTCATGGACACCGGCATCGACCCCGACCACAAGGACCTCAAGGAGCACCTGGACGCCGATCGTTCCGTGGGCTGCCAGGTCAACGGCATCCCCAACACGGACCCCGCCGCCTGGAAGGATGACCACTACCACGGCACGCACGTCGCGGGCACGATCGCAGCCGCGCACAACGCCTACGGCGTGGACGGCGTCGCCCCCGACGCGACGATCGTCGCCATCAAGGTCTCGAACGAGGCCGGATCCTTCTACCCCGAGTACGTGGCCTGCGGCTTCGACTGGGCTGCCGAGCACGACATCGACGTGACGAACTCCAGCTACTACATGGACCCCTACGCCTTCTGGATGCCCAACGAGGGCTCGCAGGCCGCGGGTCTTGAGGCCGCCTCGCGCGCGATCCGTTACGCGAAGGACCTCGGCGTCGTCAGCATCGCCGCCGAAGGCAACGACAACGACGACCACGACAACCCGACGATCGACAAGGCTTCGCCCAACGACGTTGAGGGTGCCGCCGCAGAGCGCAACGTCGAGGGCGGCATCGACGTCCCCGCGATGCTCAACGACTCCGTCGTGTCCGTGTCCGCCCTGGCCCTGCCCACCGGCACGGATCCCGCGACGGCTAAGCTCGAACGCTCCGGCTTCTCCAACTACGGCAAGAACTCCGTCGACGTCGCAGCCCCCGGCTCGCGCATCTGGTCGACGGTGCCCACCTGGAAGAAGAACCCGCCCTTCGGCTACCTGTCCGGCACCTCGATGGCCTCCCCGCACGCAGCCGGCGTGGCCGCGCTGATCAAGCAGATTCACCCGGACTACACCGCCGATCAGACGATCGACCTGCTCAAGAAGCAGGCCGGCTACACCTACGACCGCCTCGCCGAGCCGACGGACGGCAAGGAATACCGCGGCGCCGGCCTCGTCAACGCCCTGGCTGCCGTCCTCAAGGATCAGCCGCAGCCGGTCCTCGGCCCCGTTGAGTACTCCCGCGACGGTGCCACCGACTGGCGTCCGCTGGCCGACGCCAACCTGTCGGGTACCTTCTACGTGCGCGCCACGGTCGGCGGCCCCGTCACCAACGCCTCCCTGAAGGTCGCTGACAAGGAAGCGGTGAGCGCCACCGGAACCGGTGCCTTCGAGAATAACGAGGTCACGCTCGTGGCCGGACCCTACGCGGCCACGGACCTGATGACCGACGCCCCCCACGTCGAGGTGACCGTCAGCGCTGAGGGCCGCAACAAGGACGCGCGCGCCGACGACGACGTGAAGGACACCATCTACTTCCACGTGGATGAGTCCGTGCACGAGGACGGTGCCTGGGTCAACGGCGAAGGTGGCTGGAAGTACTGCTACGGCAACGGCTCCTGCGTCCGCAACAAGTCCATCGTGATCGGCGGGGAGACCTACTTCTTCAACGACGACTCCGTGATGGCGACCGGCTGGGTCAGCTTCGACTCGGCGTGGCACTGGATGAACTCCTCCGGTCGCATGGCCAAGGGCTGGACCAAGGTCGGCGGCGCCTGGTACTACCTCGACCCCGCCACCGGCGCGATGGCCACCGGTTGGACCAACGTGGGTGGTACCTGGTACTACCTGAACGCCTCGGGCGCGATGGCCACCGGCTGGGTCCAGGTCAACGGTTCCTGGTACTACCTGAACGGCAACGGCTCCATGGCCACCGGCTGGACAGCCGTCAACGGCAAGTGGTACTACCTGACCGGCAACGGTGCGATGGCGATCGGCTGGGTCAACGATGGCGGCACCTGGTACTACCTTGACGCCTCGGGCAAGATGGTGACCGGCTGGGTCTCCATCGACGGCACGCGCTACCACTTCGCGCCCTCCGGCGCGTGGCTCGGCTGAGCCACAAGGGGACGAGGCCGGGGCTGGGACGCTCCGGCCTCAAACCCCGCGTTGAGCGCGCCGACGCCGATCGTGCCTGACGCGATGCTCAACTGAAGACAAACAGGGGCGGGTCCGAACGCTAGGTTCGGACCCGCCCCGTTGTTCCCTCACGCGTCCCGGGAGGGATCCGGGCGCGCCCCCACTGGTGCCCAGGGGCGCGATGGGCTCTCAGCCCAGGGAGTCGAAGAGGACCTGCAGGCCCTCGCCCATGGTCGGGTGAGCGATCGGCAGGAAACGCAGCTGCTCGTAGGTCAGGCCGCCGGCCATGGCGACGTGCACGGCCGTGATGACCTCGGAGACGTTCGGGCCGATCAGCGTGGCGCCCAGGATCTGGTGCGTGTTCGCATCCACGACGGCCTTCCAGAAGCCCTCGCCCGCGTAGCGCATCGTCTTGGCGCGCGGAATCGCAGCCGTGGGAACCTTGGCGATACGCACGTCCAGGCCGGCCTCGCGGGCCTCACCCTCGGACAGGCCGATGCGCGCCAGCTCGGGGGTGGCGAACACGGCGTAGGGGATCGTGCGGCCCTTCGTGGTGGTGGTCGCCTCGTCCAGGGACGCGCCGGTCAGCTGCGCGCGGATGATGCGGAAGTCGGACCAGGACGCGTGCGTGAACATGGGGGTGCCCGCGCAGTCGCCGGCCGCCCACACGCCCTCAGCAGAGGTGCGCAGGTGCTCATCCACCGCGACGAAACCGCGATCGGTCAGCTCAACCCCGGCCTCGTCCAGGCCGATGCCGTCCGTGTTGGGCACGCGACCCACGGCCACCAGGACCGCCTCGGCGGACACCGTCGAGCCGTCGGAGAGCGTCAGGGTCGTCGTGTTGCCCTCGCGCGAGGCCGACTCGGCGCGGCCGGGCACGATGCGCACGCCGGCGGCTTCCAGGCCAGCCTCGACGACGCGGGCGGCGTCCTCGTCCTCGCGAGGCAGCACGTGATCACCCGAGGAGATGAGCGTGACGTCCACGCCGAACGTCGCCATCATCGACGCGAACTCCACGCCGATGTAGCTGGCGCCGATGATCGCCAGGGAGGAGGGGAGCTCCTCGAGGCGCAGGATCTCTTCGTTCGTCCACGCGCCCGACTCCCACAGGCCGGGGATCGCGGGACGCGCCGGACGCGAACCCAGGTTGATGAGGACGCGCTCGCCACGAATCGTGCGCTCGCCGCCGTCCTCCAGGGCGATGGTGACTGTGCGCTCGCCCGTGAAGCGAGCTTCGCCGCGAATGAAGTCCAGGCCGGGGGCCGCGAACATCTTCTCGTGCGCGCCGACCATGGCGCCAACGATGCCCTCCTTGTGAGCGCGAAGCTTGGACAGGTCCACGCGCGCGCCCTCGGTTCCGACCACGCCGAACGCCTCGTCCGAGCGGGCATCGCTCAGGCGACGAGCCGAGTTGACCAGC
>ERZ1674093.64-NODE-64-length-21298-cov-10.216495_pt1 | contig 21298 bp, 14 predicted proteins | sample MGYA00581116_ERZ1674093 | MGnify/ENA primary metagenome ERZ1674093 (study PRJEB41354, sample SAMEA4873337) | human saliva metagenome | biome: human-associated habitat [ENVO:00009003]; feature: mouth environment [ENVO:08000002]; material: saliva material... | reverse complement strand
TCTCACCAATATTGTCCGGGATGCGGTACTTCACGCCCGCACGCTCACACAGGCGAATGAACGCCTGGGTTGCGTTGACCGGGTCGTGCTTGCCGTCGCCGTCCACGCCGCCGAACATGGAGTTCACGCAGGCAGGGAAGAACACAATCTCAGCGGTTGCGTCCTTGTGCGGCTTACGCGCCGGGCCACCAACCGGCAGGTCCTTCTTGTAGGAAGGAACCATGTCGTCGCCCATGACCTTACGGGCGATGTTGGTGGTACCGTGCACCACGGGGAACGGCAGCTTCTTAGCCACAGTCAGAGACTTACCGGCGACCTTGTCCATGATGCCCCACTGCTGTGCGGCGACCTTCCAGCCGGCGGCAGCCATCTTGTCCTGGTTCTCAGAACGCAGGCGGCGAATCAGGTCACCGGTGTTGATGTTCACGGGGCAGCGGGTCTGGCACATGCCGTCCACAGCACAGGTCTCAATGCCGTAGTACTCGTACTCCTTACGCAGGCGCTCAGCGAGCTCGTGGTCGCCGTTCGCCTCAGCGGCAGCAATCTCACGGCGCAGCACAATACGCTTACGGGGGGTCAAAGTCAGGTTGCGGGAGGGGCAGACCGGCTCACAGTAGCCGCACTCCACACAACGGTCGACTTCTTCCTCAACGGTCTCAGCGACCTTCAGATCGGTCACGTAGTCGGTGCCCGGCTCAACCAGCAGAACGCCCGGGTTCATGAAGCCCTTCGGGTCAATGAGGCGCTTAATCTGGCGCATCACGTCGAAGAGCTCCTCACCGAACTGGCGGCTCACAAACGGAGCCATGATACGACCGGTACCGTGCTCAGCCTTCAGCGAGCCTTCGTTACCGAGAATCAGCTGAACCATTTCTTCAGTGAAGTCGCGGTAGCGGTCCAGCTGCTTCGGGTCGCGGAACTGCTCGTTCAGCATGAAGTGGATGTTACCGTCCTTCGCGTGACCGAAGATCACGGAGTCCTGGTAGCCGTGCGAGTCGAACAGCTTGGTCAGGTCGCTACAGGTGTTGCCCAGAACCTCAACAGGAACAACCACGTCTTCCAGCAGTGCGTTAGTGCCGGAGCGGCGGTTACCCGCAACGGTGGTGTACAGGCCGCGGCGGGCAGCCCACAGGGCGTTACGCTCAGACAGCTTGCTGGTCATCGACACCGGCGAAGCCACGGGCAGGCTCTTAAACATGGGTGCCGCAGCGGCAGCCAGGTCGCTCAGCTCCTGCTCGGAGTTGCCCTGGAACTCAACCAGCAGGGCGGCGTGGTCCTTCACGTCAATGGCGGCGAGCGCCTCCGCAGCCTGGCCGGTACGCTGAGCCACGCGGATGCTGGTGGCGTCCATGAGCTCGACGGTGGCCAGCTTGTTGGCAACCAGCTCGGGTACGGAGCGTGCAGCATCAATCAGGTTGTTGAACACCAGCAGGCCGGTGGAAATGTTCTTCAGAATCGGGCGGGTGCGGTAGGTTGCCGAAGCAACAAAGCCGAGGGTACCTTCCGAACCAATCAGCAGGTGCTGCAGAATGTCCACGGGGGTTTCAAAGTCGACCAGGGAGTTCAGGCCGTAACCCATGGTGTTCTTCATGGAGTACTGCTGGCGAATCTTCGCCATGGATTCGGGGTTTTCGGTGACGCGCTTGCGCAGGCGCAGCAGGCCCTCGTGAAGTTCAGGTTCGAGGGAGCGCAGCTTCTGATCGGCGTCCGGTTCTGCGGTGTCAATGATGGTGCCGCTGGGCAACACGAACACCATGGAATCCAGGGTGTTGTACGTGTTGTAGGCGGTACCCGAAGACATACCGGAGGAGTTGTTAGCGACCACACCACCGATGGTGCAGGCGGACCAGGAGGCGGGGTCCGGGCCGAGCTTGTAGCCGTAGGGTGCCAGGTAGTTGTTAACCATCATGATGGTCGCGCCGGGCTGCACGCGAACCTTCTTGCCGTCTTCAAGGACCTCGATCTTCTTGAAGTGGCGGCGGGTGTCGACCATCAGGCCGTCACCGCTGGACTGGCCGGAGAGGGAGGTACCGCCGGAACGGAAGGTCAGCGGCAGGCCAAGGTCGCCGGCTGCGCGGAAGATGTTTGCGACGTCTTCGGCGGAGTCGGGGCGGACCAGGCCGGCGGGCACGAGCAGGTAGTGGGATGCGTCGTGTGCAATAGCGAGGCGTTCGAGTTCGGAGACGCTCGATTCGACGGCTTCTGCGCGTGCATCGGAAAGTAGACGATTGAGGGTGTCCGCGTAGGGGGACTTGAGTGCTTCGGACGTGTTTGACACAACGGTCATAATCTTGAGCTTCCTTACTGGTGAAGAGCGTAATGCTGTCCTTAGTATCCAGTATCTTCCTTTGAACCCCGTCTTTTCTTCTTAGCGTTGGCTAAGCTTGGAGACTATCTGTCACTATATGGGGCGCCGGGTATGCGCCGGGCAGCGATGTGGTTTCCCCTTGTATCTATTGGCTCCCGTGGGTTTTGCGTGCACCCGGGGGAGGTGCCTACGCCGCATATGGACCGATTCGGATTTTTTTAGATTCCACCCGCCGGGCGCTGTAACAATTCGGCAGGTGGCGGCCATTGCGCTTTCGGGGCGCGAACTGGGTGCGAGCTGAGAGGGCGAAGCTCAGAATGAGAGGTATTTTCTCCTTCGGCTCGCGGCGCTACAAAGCGGGGGAGTAGGGAACGGAGAGTGGTAAGTATCAACGGTTTAAAAAGCGCGTTAAAAACGCGGGGCGGAAAGCTGCCTGCCTTCCGCCCCGCGCCGGTGCCCCCTGCCGCAAGGGGGTGAAAGATTTAGGACTCGTCGAAGAAATCCTCGTCTAAGCGCGGGAGCTCAGCGTCGTGAGGGTCCAGCGGGCCGATGCATCCGAGGCCACCACACCGCACAGCAGCGGCGACTTACCCGCCGCGCGCACCCCCAGATCATCCAGGAAAACACGACCGCCGGAGGGCACGCTCCGCTCCTGACGAGTGGTCCCCGCGCAGTACACCCGAATCGGTGCGTCCGAACGATTCTCCACGGCGGCAGAACTCGTTCGGCCCGTCGCATCGTGAACAAAACCTCGCGTGCCCTGCTGAACAATATCGCCCGAAGACAGCGTCTGGCTCACGAGCGCCAGGCCCTCCGGGGCGGTCAGCTCGCCAGAAGAATCAACGCCCAGCGAGCGCACCGACACCACCCACTGCGCATCATCGGCCAGGTTCGAGGTGGAGGCAGTCACCCGCGTCGCGCTCAACGACACCCCGGAACCACTCGCGCTCGCGGAAGGAGCCTCCGCGGTATTGCGAACCCACACGCCGCCCATTTCACCCGACTCACCCGCCGGGAACTCCACCGAGGTCCCACCCTCATCGCGCAGGGAAACGCGCATGGGGGCCGTCGGCTCGCCGCGCCGCTCAAACTCAATATAGGAGTACGAGCCGGCACCCGAGGGGCCCTCGAACACGGCCTCATCGACGGGGCCTCGACCCGAGAACAGGCGGTAGCCCTCACGCTCCTCATTAACGGGGGCGACCCCGCGGCTGACCGCAAGCGAACCGTCCACGCTGGCCGAAGCTGAGGCGGAAGAATCCGCGTTCGGCGTGGCGCACCCGCTCAGGGGCACGACGAGGGCCGCGGCCAGGGTCAGCGCGATGCCGCGAGTCCGCGCACGGCCCCCGTGCAGGCCGTGCGCGGGAAGAGCCGAGGGCGTGGTGGGAAAGGCGGGGGAGAGGAAGCGTGCAGGGGTCATGGGGCACTCCGGTGTGGACTCATAGTCGGAAGGTATCGGCGGTGCGCGCTCGCAATTTCTGTGGATGCACGCATCACACATTGTGCCAGTTCTGTGCATATGGTGCAACGAAACCTCGCCGCGTCGGTACTCGCAGAATCAACCCCGCGGGCCTGCCAATGCACTCGAGGACGCTTGGGAACGCTTGGGAACGCTTCGGGACACTCGGAGGCGCTCCGGGGCCCAAAGGGCGCAGAGTATCATGTCTCCTATGGATAGGACGGCACAGAATCAGGCACAGGACCCCGCGGACAACGACGCGTACGATCCCGCGCGGGACGAAGACTATGAAGAGGTAGTCGAAGAGTACGCCACCAGCGACGAACCCGACGGCACGCACCGCGAGAGCCACCGCATCACCCGCACGAGCCACCACCCGCACACGCAGGGTATTCCCGTCATGCCCCGGTCCGCGCTCGGCATCGGCTCCGCCGAGTCCTCCGCCGAAACCTATACCGACACCCGTACCGAAACCGCCCGCGAGGTGCGCGAACCCGGAACGCAGACGACCACCATCCGCACGGTCACCCGCACCGAGACGCACCCCGAGGCCCCGGCACACACTCCGCGAACCCGCCTCTTCCGCACGCTCAGCAAGTACCGCGGCGAGAAGAACCTGGCCGCCTGGGAAGACCGCACCTCTACGCCCATGTTCGTGGCGTCCGTGCTGTACCTGCTTGCGTTCGCCGCGCCCATCATGAGCACGCGTATTCAGGAGCCGTACGACGGGTACCTCAATATCATTCAGATGATTCTGTGGGGCCTCTTCGCCGCCGACTACTGCGTGCGCCTGTACCTGGCGCCGCGGCGACTCTACTTCATCACGCACAACCTGATGAACCTGGCCATCGTGCTGCTGCCGGCGTGGCGTATCGTTAGCTTCCTCGCCATGATTCATCTGACCGCCAACCGCCAATACAAGAGGCTCTCCGAACTGGGGATGAAGCTCTTCGGCTACACCGCGATCTTCATCATCATGTTTGCCCTGTCGATCTATTCGGTGGAGTCCTCCGCGCCGGGCGCGATGATTCGCGACCTGCCCACCGCCTACTGGTGGACGTTCACGACCCTTGCCACGGTTGGTTACGGCGACGTCTACCCGGTCACCGGCATCGGCAGGGTCATCGCCGTGATCGTTATGCTGTACGGCGTGGGTTTGGTCGCGGTCGCTACCGGTGCGCTCGCGAGCTGGATTATCGAGAAAATCGGGGGAGTGGAGGAGCAGGAGCACCCCGCCACCAAGGCTGACGTGGACGACCTTCGCCTGGAGATTGCGGAGCTTCGGGCGCTACTGGCCCGCGAGTATGCACGTCGCGATAACCCGGCCTACACGCTTCGGGAGGTGGTGGACGAGGACGGTATTCACCCGGTACCCGCGGCGACGGATGCGCCCGCCGCTGGTTGGGGTGGCGGTTCGGGAGCTGAAGGCCCGAGTGAAGAGTGGGCTGGATTCAGCCGCCGGGCTGCCGCTGACCGCGCTGACTCTGGTGCCGAGACCGGTCGCGCTACCGGTAGCGAGGTTGCGGTGCGCGAGGATGTGTCCGAGCAGGAGCCCGTGGCCCTGCTGGAGGAAACCCGCCAGACCTTCACGATTATTCGTGAGAAGTTCTCATTCCGTTCCCGCAAGTAGCTTCGGGAGGCCCTGTTTCGGGGGCCCTGTCTCGAGGGGTTTGGGAGGGTACGAGCAGGTGCTCCCCTCAAAACGTATCGAAGCACCTTGAACGCACTTAATCCAACGGCAAGCAACATTTAATTTACAGCGCATCAAACCCTCATTGTGGCCGCGAGACACCCCGGGTGGTTAGCTCGAAACTATTCCCCAAAAAGTCATAATGTGAGGAAACTATCACTCAAGATGCCTAGTAGGTCTACACAACAGGTCGTCACTGCGGATACACTATCTACGTGCTGGCGTACGAAGACACCCTGTAGCCCGCGTGCTACGGGGTGTTGTTTTATGTTCGTTTCGTTCCGGCATGCACTCACAACTCTCACTCAAACACTCATATCAATAGGAGCAATCCGTGGCTTCTAAAACCACTCTGGGCGTGCTGGCTCTGACCGGTGCGCTCACCCTGGGCATGTGCGCCTCCGCAACGGCCGGCGCTTCTAGCTCATCGAATGGCGCATCCCTGGCCGCCCGAACGGTCACCGTCGATGACGCCTCGTTCGCCTCCGCTCGTGTCACCCCGTCCGGCGCGGCAACCTCGGAAATTCAGATTATCTCCGAGGTTCCCTCCTCCAGTTCCGAGACCTACGTTCCGCGCGATGACGCATCGCAGACGGAGAGCACGTGGCTGCAGCTCGGTGATACCGAGAACTACGTGGCTGCCGTGGTGCGCGGCAATAAGATCACCGTGACCTACCACCTCAACTATGAAGAGATGGCCACGGTCGTCTGGGTCGGAACCTTCGAGGCCGGTCAGGGGGATTACAGCTGGACCTCGGTCGGCGACCGCCGAACGATGGACAGTAACCCGCTGGCATCTTCGGAATCCGAAAAGGAATTTGCGGTGCGCGACGGCATGCTGACTTTCTCCCTCACCTTCCGCGGTGAGACTCGCACGGTGCAGCTGACGAAGTTCGAGGGCTAGGGCCCGTAGCGTTGAGGGGCGCCGGTTTCGTTCTCGTGGACGGGACCGGCGCCCCTTTTAGCTTCTGCCGCGGGGCCTCTGCCGACCCACGCTGCCGACCCACGCTGCCGACCCGTGGACACCCCTGGTAGGAACGTGAAAACGCTATAGAATGGGACTATGAGCGAGAACACGACCCCCGAGACTGCCGCACCCTCGGTGCAGGATTCCTTCGAGCTACCCGGCGCACCCGACCAGTTCCAGCGCCTGTGGACCCCGCACCGCACCGCCTACGTGAGCGGCGGGCAGAAAGACTACACCGAAAAGACCTGCCCGTTCTGCACCGCACCCGGCCGCAGCGACGAGGAGTCTCTGATTGTGCACCGCGGCGAGCACGCCTTCGTGATTCTCAACCTCTACCCGTACAACCCCGGGCACCTGCTCGTGTGCCCGTACCGTCACATTCCCTTCTACGACGACGCGACCGAGGCGGAAACCCTGGAGATCGCGCAGCTGACCCAGCTCGCCATGAAGGTTCTGCGCGAGGTGTCGCACAACGACGGCTTCAACATTGGTATTAACCAGGGCAAGGTGGGCGGCGCGGGAATTGCCGACCACCTGCACCAGCACATTCTGCCGCGATGGAGCGGCGATACCAATTTCCTGCCGATTATTGCCCAGACTAAAACCATGTCGCGCACCCTGGACGACATGCGTTCGGCGCTCGCGGAGGGGTTCGCCCGCCTGAGCTAGGTCGGCCCGTACTTCTTATCTTTCGGGCTCGCGGCGCTTTGAGAGCGTTCTTTCGCGGCGCCCCGCCGGGCCGGCTCTTTGCTACTCTGCAGCGCTTCTCGGGCCGTTCAAACCGCTAGAGTTGATAGTCATGGATTACCCCAATCTGCTTGAGAACGCCTTCCTCGAGAACACCCTCGACGGTGCCGAGGCCTGCTCCACCGAACCTGCCGCCGGCGTTGGCGGCGAAACCGCTCCGCGCGCCCTCGTGTGGCGGCAGCTGCGCTGGGTGGACCGCCGCCCCGTACTCGAGCTAGAGGCCGTCGAGGCCGAACCGGGCCAACCCGGACCGAACGGGGCCGGCCCCGCGGGCCGACGCCTCCGGGTGCCGCTAACCCCCGGGGCCTACCTGGGTCTGCGCGTGGCCCTCGACGCATCCGGCGAGCCGTACCGCTTCTGCTCCGGCTACACGACCGGCTCGACCGACCCCCGCGCCCCCGGAACCCGCCGTCACCCGTGCCCCGAGGCTGCCCGCATCGACCGGGGCCAGCAGTGCCCCCGATGCGCCGCCCGCGACGAATTCACCGCCCTGCACAGCGCGCACCTTTACCCCGGAACGCTCACCGAATCCATGCGCGCCTACGCCATGCTGGAGCACCGCCTCTACATCGCCACGTTCCCAGACGGTACCCACAAGGTCGGCACGAGCTCCCTGACCTCGACCCCGCGCCGCCTCGACGAGCAGGCCGTCGCCACGGCCACCTACATTGCGCTTGCCCCGGACGGGCTGACCATACGCCGCGCCGAGGATGCCGTGACCGCCCTCGCCGGAATCGGCCAGGTCAAACAGGTGGCGAGCAAGTACCGCGCCTGGACGCATCCGCTCCCGGGTGCTCAGCTGCGCACCGCCCACGAGGATGCGGTGGCCCGCGCCCGCGCCGCCCTCACCGAGTTCCTGGCGAGGGAGCCCGACCTGCAGCTATCCGCCCTGGATGAGCCGTGGGTTCCCTCCCTGGCGATGAATCGCCCGTACGCGGCCCTGCGCGCGCGTAACCCGGAACCGCTCGCACCGTGCGACTCGACGCTGGATGGCAGTACGGCCGGGTTCTTCTGCACGGGTGCGGCGGGCCAATTTGTGAGCGCCCACGTGGGCGATCCCGACGCCGCGTTCCTCGTCAACACCGCCGAGTGGCGCAACCTGCTGGTGGTTCCCGACCGGGGATTCACGCGGGTGAGGGTGCAGGGCTCGCTCTTCTAAAGTCGCCCGCCCAGCAGGGTTCAAGCCCGCCGCGGCCCGTTTTGGCCTGAGCGAACGCCCCCGCCGCACCCTTCAGCGGCATCGTGCGCGTGTACTAAAATGGTAAGCATGTCCAAACCCCTCATTCGCCTTCTGGGTCAGGGCGTGCGCTACGCGACTAAGCTTCGCGGTGGCGGCTCCGCGTTCCCCGGCCTCGTCATGGAAAAATTGCACCCGCAGTTCGTAGCCGAAGAGCTCGCGAAGCTGCCCTACGGCGTGGTCGTCGTCTCCGGCACGAACGGTAAGACCACCACCACGAAGATGGCCGTTCAGCTGCTCGAAGCGCAGGGCCTGAAGGTCTTCACCAACCGCACCGGCTCCAACTTCGTGCGCGGTGTGGCCGCCGCCCTGCTGGGTGAGATGACCCTCACCGGCAAGCTTGAGGCCGACATCGCCGTGCTGGAGCTCGACGAGGCGCACGCCGTGCACTTCGTCAAGGCCGTCAAGCCCGACTACGCGCTGCTGCTGAACGTTCTGCGCGACCAGCTGGACCGCTTCGGCGAGATTGACACGACCCGCCGCATGCTCGCGACCGTGGCCGCCGCAACCACCAACACCGTGGTGCTCAACCGCGAGGACCCGCGCATCCGCTCCCTCGCCGAGAACGTGCAGCCGGGCGTGAAGGTCAACTACTACGGCCTGGCCGAGTCCCTTCGCTCGTACTTCCCCTCGGACGATGAGATGCGCGGCGGCACTGTCGCGAAGCAGTCTCTGCCCAATGCCGACGTTACTCTCACCGCCTTCTCCGGCACCTCCGCAACCTTCGATGTGGCGGGTGTGGAACGAGTCGGCGAGATTAACCTGTACGGCATTTACAACATCTTCAATGCGGCTGGCGCTATGGCGCTGACTCGCGCCGTCATGGGCGAGAAGCTCGATGAAGATAAGCTCATCGCAGAGTTGGCGAAGATTACTCCCGCCTTCGGTCGCGGTGAGACCCTGAACGTGAACGGCCGCCCGCTGCAGCTGCTGCTCGTGAAGAACCCCAGCGGCTTCCGCCTGTCCCTGGCCAGCGCGAACGCTGACGACTACGCCACCATGATTACGATTAACGACCAGTACGCTGACGGTCGTGACGTGTCCTGGCTGTGGGATGTTGACTTCGACGGCCTGCGCGGCACCGGCGTGCAGATGGTCTCGGGCGTGCGCGCCTGGGATATGGCGCTGCGCCTGGAGCACGACGGCGTGAAGGTCGGCGAGGTCGACGAGAACCTGGCCGATGCGCTCAAGCAGTTCATCGCCTCCAGCGGTAACGCGCCCATGCGTATTTTCTGCACCTACACCGCCATGCTGGCCCTGCGTGAAGAGCTGGCAAAGATTACCGACGTTGAGAAGGTCTCATAATGACGGCAACCCACACTTTTGAGGGCACCCCGGCGCCCGGCCCGAACAACGGCAAGACGCTGCGCATCGTGCAGCTCTACCCGCTGGACATGAACATCTACGGCGACTGGGGCAACACCCTGGCGCTGGCCCGCCGCGCGCAGGCACACGGCTTCGACGTGCAGATTCTGGACCACAACCCCGGCCAGGCCTTCCCCGAGGACGTCGACATCATCCTCGGCGGCGGCGGCCAGGACTCCGGCCAGTCCGTGATTCAGGACGACCTGCACGCCATCGGTGGTACCCTGCGCTCGCTGGCCGAGGACGGCGTGCCCATGCTCGTCATCTGCGGCCTGTACCAGCTGTTCGGCAAGGAGTTCCGCACCCGTGAGGGCGAGGTGCTCAAGGGCATCAACATCTTCGATGCGCACACGGTCGGCGGCGACGAACGCCTGATTGGCAACATCGTGGAGGAGTCCGAGGAGTTCGGCACCGTCATCGGTTTTGAGAACCACTCGGGCCTGACCTACCTGGGTTCCGGATGCACCCCGCTGGCCACCGTGACCAAGGGCGAGGGCAACAACGTGACGGACTCTTACGAGGGTGCGCGCGTGCACAACGTCATCGGCACCTACCTGCACGGCTCGCTGCTGCCGAAGAACCCGAAGATTGCGGACTACCTGATTGAGCAGGCCGCGATTCGTCGCTTCGGCGAGTTCACTCCGAACGCGATTGACGACTCGCTGGTGGAGAAGGCGCGCGCCTCGGCCGCGTCTCGCCCCCGCTAGCGGTTCACTGACGTGCTATTCCGGGCGCTGGCGTGCACTCTAAGAGGTGGTGTGCGCCTCCGCTACGGTATAGTTGATTGAGTTATAGTACAGTGCGCGGAACGTTTCGCCGTGCCCGCGCAGAGGTTTTGACTAAGGGAGATACGAATGTCGGGTCACTCTAAATGGGCGACTACTAAGCACAAGAAGGCCGCTATCGACGCTAAGCGCGCGAAGGCTTTCGCGAAGTTCATTAAGGCTATTGAGGTTGCGGCACGTATGGGTGGCGCCGATATCGCCGGTAACCCCGCTCTTGACCTTGCTGTGTCGAAGGCGAAGAAGAACTCCGTCCCCAACGACAACATCGACCGCGCTATCAAGCGTGGCGCCGGCCTGACCGGTGAGACCATCGACTACACCGAGATTATGTACGAGGCACGCGGCCCGCAGGGTACCGCCCTGTACATCGAGTGTCTGACCGATAACCGTAACCGTGCAGCGTCTGAGGTTCGCCTGGCTGTGACCCGTAACGGCGGCACCATGGCTGACCAGGGTTCGGTTGCGTTCCTGTTCGAGCGTAAGGGCGTTGCTGAGGTCACCAAGACCGACGGTCTGACCGAGGACGATGTTCTGATGGCTGTTCTGGATGCCGGCGCCGAAGAGGTCCTGGACGAGGGCGATATCTTCACCGTCATCTCCGCACCTACCGACCTGCCCGAGATTCGTAAGGCTCTGGACGAGGCCGGCCTGGAGTACAACAACGACGACCCGGTCTTCCGCCCGACCATGCAGGTCGACCTGGACGCCGAGGGCGCCAAGAAGTTCCTGAAGCTGGCAGACGCCATCGAGGAACTGGACGATGTGCAGAACGTCTACTCGAACGCTAACGTCTCTGACGAGGTTGCTGCTCAGCTGGAAGCCGAGTAGTCACCGCCCGAGCGCGCCACTTCTGAGCGTGCACTGAAGCCACTTCCCGGCCGGCCCACCGCGCGTGGACCCGGCGGGAGGTGGCTTTTGAACGTTATGCCGGTCGGCGCCTGGCCTGAACACTTGGCCTAAACGCCCGGCCGTGCTCCGGCTGGCGGCCCCGCGACCTGCGGTATCGCAGACTTTACCCCGCGAAGGCTCCGCGAAGACCCAGTGAAGACCCCGCGAACTTTGGAAAGCGAACTGTGGAAGGAAAGCACACGTGAACGCTGCATCCGCCGCGCGCGATAGCATGCGCGAAAACCATACGGTCGCCGCCGTGGACCGCGTGCCGGGGGCGACCCGCATCATGGGCGTGGACCCCGGCCTCACGCGCTGCGGCTTCTCAATGCTCGACATGACCGCCGACCGTAAGGCGCACTTCGTGAACGTGGGCGTGGCCGGCACCGACCCGGCCCGCACGCTGGACCAGCGCATCCTCTGGATTTTCAACGCGGCCTCGCACTGGCTGGACACCTACCAGCCCGACGCCCTAGCGATTGAGCGCGTCTTTGCGCAGGAGCAGGTGAACACGGTGATTGGTACGGCGCACGCCTCGGGCGCGGTGATTTCTGCCGCGGCGATGCGCGGCGTGCCGGTGTTCTTCCATACGCCCTCCGAGGTGAAGGCGGCGGTGACCGGCAGCGGTCGCGCGGATAAGGCCTCGGTGGGCCGCATGGTGACCCGCATTCTGGGCTTGAACGCCATGCCGAAGCCCGCGGACGCGGCCGATGCGCTGGCCATCGCCATCTGTCACGGCTGGCGCGGCGGCGGCATCGGTTCGGGTATTAACATGTCGGCGCAGACGCAGACGCACCAGGGTTCGCGGCCCGCGAAGGCTCGCCGTGCGGGTTCGCTGACCCCCGCGCAGCGCGCTTGGATGGAGGCGGAGGCTAAGGCCCGCCGCTAGGGGTGCCGACTCGTTACCCTTCGAGCAAACCCCTTCGAACGTACCGGGAGCTGGATTCGCTAAAGAATTCGAATATCCCTTGATTTCAGAAGAAATATTCTAATATACTGATAGTATCTTCCCGCGGCATACCCGCCGGCCCCGATGCGCGCCGGCGGCACAGCAGGCCGCGGGGGAGTGCAGTATCGTTCGCCCCGGCGCGGGGCGTTGAAAGGTGGAGAGAATGATTGCATCGCTGACCGGCCGCGTGGCCCAGGTGGGGCTTGACCACACGGTGATTGACGTTAATGGTTTCGGCATGCTGGTGCACGCCACCGCACGCACTCTCTCTAAGCTGCGCACGGGGGAGGAGGCCACCGTGCTGACCACCATGATCGTGCGCGAGGAATCCATGACCCTCTACGGTTTTTCGGAACCGGCCGAGCGTGAGGTCTTTGACATGATGCTCTCGGTCTCGGGCATCGGCCCTCGCATCGCCCTGGCGGTGCTGAGCGTGCACACCGCCGCGGAGGTGGAGCGAGCCGTGGCCACCGGTGACGACAAGGCCTTCACGAAGGTTCCGGGCATCGGCCCGAAGGGTGCCCGCCGCATCGTGCTGGAGCTTGCCGGCAAGCTGATTCTGAGCGACGGCCAGACCGACGAGCTGCCGCTGAGTCAGGGTATCGTGTGGAAGCCGCAGGTGCTGGATGCGTTGACCTCCCTGGGCTGGAGCGAGAAGGACGCCTCCGCCGCCATCGACGCGTACGTGAAGCACAATCCCGCCGCCGAGAGCGAGCCGGTGGGCGTGGCTCTGCGCGGTGTGCTCGCATCCCTGGGTACGCAGAACACGGTGGGTCGCCACTAGGCCGCTCGCCGAGCCCTTGGCTGATCCCGGCCGATTTTGGCGCGCCCGTTACCTCGCGCCTCACTCACTCCACGAAAGAAGAATTTTATGACCCAGAACCCCTACGATCCGCAGGCCGCGGCATCCCCGGTTTCCGGCGGGTATTTTCCCGGTCAGGTGCCCGGCGTCCCGGGTGCGCCCGCGCAGCGCCTGGTCGCAATGGAAGAAGAGCCCGAAGAGAAGATGATTGAGGCGGCCCTGCGCCCCAAGTCCCTGGACGACTTCGTGGGTCAGCGCCGCGTGCGCCAGCAGCTTTCTCTCGTGCTGGAGGCCTCGAAGATGCGCGGCCGCAGCGCCGATCACGTGCTGCTTTCGGGCCCTCCCGGCCTGGGTAAGACCACCCTGGCCATGATTATTGCGGCCGAGATGGACGCGCCCCTGCGCATCACCTCCGGCCCCGCGATTCAACATTCCGGGGATTTGGCGGCGATTCTGTCTTCGCTGACCCCCGGCGAGGTGCTGTTCCTCGACGAGATTCACCGCATGAGCCGCCCGGCCGAGGAAATGCTCTACATGGCGATGGAAGATTTCCGCGTGGACATCGTGGTGGGTAAGGGTGCCGGCGCGACCTCCATTCCGCTGGAGCTTCCGCAGTTCACCCTGGTGGGCGCAACAACCCGCGCGGGTCTGCTGCCCGGGCCTCTGCGCGACCGCTTTGGCTTTACCGGTCACCTGGAGTTCTACTCGGTTGAGGAGCTGGAGCTGGTGCTGCGCCGTAGCGCCGGCCTGATGGACATGCAGATTACCTCCGAGGGCTTCACCGAGATTGCGGGTCGCTCCCGCGGCACGCCCCGTATCGCGAACCGCCTGCTGCGCCGCGTGCGCGACTGGGCCCTGGTGAACGGCGTGGACCGCATCAACGCGCGTGATGCCGCGACCGCCCTGGACATGTACGAGGTAGATTCGCGCGGCCTGGATCGCCTGGACCGCGCCGTGCTGGAATCGCTCATCCACAAGTTCGGCGGCGGGCCGGTTGGCCTGTCCACCCTCGCCATTGCGGTGGGGGAGGAGACCGAGACCGTGGAGACCGTGGCGGAGCCCTACCTGGTGCGCGAGGGCCTGATTGGTCGCACCCCGCGCGGTCGCGTGGCCCTGCCCGCGGCCTGGGAACACCTGGGTCTGGAGGCCCCCGAGATTCAGCTCTAGAGCCGCACCGGCCAAGACATACAGCATGTAGCCCGTGGGAGGTATCGCCCCTCCCGCGGGCTCTTCTACGCGTTCGTAACAGCTCTTCTGCAGGCTCTGTCGGCGCCGCCGAGCCCTGCCGGCGACATAAAATTACGCCACGGGCTGGATAAAACTCAGGTAAACCTCACAAAAACGCTGGTTCGGTGCGCTAAAGCTCCTGCTCTCGCGTAGGATGGATACGTACTGTATCTACGATTCCACGCCTTTTAGCACGCTCAACCCGCGCGGTGAGCGGCGCGGGTGCGGATGTGAAAGTGAGACCATGGATTTTAACCTCCTGATTATGATTGCCATGATGGCGTTCCTGGCATGGATGATGTTCTCCGCCCAGAAGCGTCAGCGTAAGCAGATGGAGGAACTGCGTGCAATGCAGCAGTCTCTCGTCCCCGGCACTCAGGTTATGACCGGTTCCGGCTTCTACGGCACCGTCGTCAGCACCGATTTCGATGACAATAAGATTCAGCTGGAGCTGGCTAAGGGCGTTGTTATCACCGTGGCGCTGAACGCAATTATGAGCGTTGTTGAGGACGAGGCCCCCGCCGCACCCCTGACCGAGGACGTCGAGCCGGCATCCGCGGAATCTCAGGTTCCCGCGGAAGGCGGCGTCTCCGAGGACTCCTCGAAGACCGCCCAGTAACTTAAGACCGAACGACCCGGCGCCGCGCACCCGGCGTCGGGTTTTCGCGTCCGCTAAGGAATCTGTAGAACACCAAATCTACACACGAAAATACTCATAGAAGGAACATTATGGCTAAGCGTTCACCGCTTGCAGCCGCGCGAGGGGCGCTCCTCTCGATGGTCCTGCTCATGGTTGTGATGGCTGCCGGCATCTTCGGCAGCACCTACTCGGGGGGCTCCTGGGCGCCGAAACTGGCCCTGGACCTCTCGGGTGGTACGCAGATGATTCTCTCCCCGAAGGTCAACGGATCATCGGACGGGAACGTTACCCAGGAGCAGCTGAACCAGGCGGTTGAGATTATTCGTCAGCGCGTTGACGGCGCCGGCGTGTCTGAGGCGGAGGTCACCACCTCCTTCGGCTCGGGTAACAACGTGGTCGTCTCGGTTCCCGGCACGATTAGCTCCGAGACCCGCCAGCTGATTCAGGCATCCGCAAATATGACGTTCCGCCCGGTCCTGGTGGCCGGTGACGGCGCCGCGGTCGCCGAGGGATCCCGAACCGCGGACGACAAGCTGCCCAAGCCGACCGCCGAGCCGACCGACGGTTCGGACCGCAACTGGATTACCGCCGACCTGTACAAGCAGTACGAGGCGAAGGACTGCACCGCGGCCCGCAACGAGGACACGGATAGCGCCGACCCAACCAAGCCGATGGTGGCCTGCTCCGCCGACGGCAAGGAGAAGTACATCCTGGGCCCCGTGGAGCTGAACGGTAGCGACATTGCTACCGCGAGCCACACCCAGGAGACCAGCGGCCAGGGTGTGACCACCGGTCGTTGGGCTGTGACCATTCAGTTCAACGATGCCGCCCGCGAGAAGTTCCAGAACATCACCTCCCGCCTGAACGCGATTCGTGCCCAGAACTCCTCTGATGCGCGTGCTCGCTTCGCGATTATGCTGGACGGCAAGGTGCTGTCCGCCCCGATTTCTCAGGCCGTGATTTCTGACGGTAAGCCGCAGATTACCGGTAACTTCACCGAGCAGGAGGCTAAGGCTCTCGCCGACCAGCTCAAGTATGGCGCCCTGCCGATTAGCTTCACGATCCAGTCGGAGCAGCAGATTTCTGCAACCCTGGGTTCGGAGCAGCTGCGCGTGGGTCTGCTGACCGGCCTGATCGGTCTGCTGCTGGTGTTCATCTACTCGCTGTTCCAGTACCGCCTGCTGGGCTTCGTGACGATTGCGTCGCTGGTGGTTGCCGGCATCATTTCGTACGAGGCGATCGCCCTGCTGGGTTGGGCCCTGAACTACCGCCTGTCCCTGGCGGGTGTGGCCGGTCTGATCGTGGCGATTGGTGCGACGGCCGACTCGTTCATCGTGTACTTTGAGCGTATTCGTGACGAGATTCGTGCGGGCCGCACGATTCCCTCGGCCGTGAACCACGGTTGGAAGCGCGCATCCCGCACGATTCTGGCGTCGAAGGCCGTGAACCTGCTGGCCGCCGTGGTGCTGTACGTGGTGTCTGTGGGTTCGGTGAAGGGCTTCGCGTTCACGCTGGGCCTGACCGCAATCGCCGACCTTCTGGTGGTGTACCTGTTCACCCACCCGGCGCTGACCCTGCTGGCGAACACCCGCTACTTCGGCGAGGGTCACCGCCACTCGGGCCTGTCGCCTGAGTCGCTGGGTTCCACGCCGCTGTACCGCGGTGCCGGTCGCATCCGCACCCCGGAGGAGAAGCAGCTGAGCATCGCCGAGCGTCGCCGTGCGGAACGTGCGGCTGAGGAGTCGGCCTCCGACGACGCTGCTTCCGCTTCGGACGAGAAGAAGGAGAGCTAGGCATGGCTACCGATGTGAAACCTAATGCTTTTGCCCGCTTCGGTAACGACCTGCACTCGGGCGCCCGCTCATACCCCTTCGTGGGTAAGCGCCGCCTGTGGCTGGCCCTGGCCGCGCTGCTGATGGCCGTCTCGGTTCTGATTCCGGCGGTTGGCGGAGGCTTCAACCTGGGTATTGATTTCCGCGGCGGTTCGGAGTTCGTGGTCTCGAAGACCGCGCACGTCGATGTCGCAACCGGCGAGCGCGTCATTCACGAGAAGGCGAAGGATGCCTCCGAGGTTCACGTGACCAATATTGCGCCGGGCACGATTCGCGCGCAGATGAGCAAGCTCAGCGACGACGAGACCCTGCAGGTGAAGAAGGCCCTGCAGGAGGCGTACGGTGTCTCTGAGAATGACGTGACCTCCTCGTTCGTGGGCCCGACCTGGGGTGCGGATGTGACTCGACAGGCCTTCTGGGGCCTCGTGGTGTTCGTGATCCTGGCCCTGGTGGGTATGGCCTTCTACTTCCGCACCTGGAAGATGTCGCTGGCCTCGATTGCGGGTCTGTTCTTCACCGTGGTGGTGACGGTTGGCCTGTACGCCGCGTTCGGCTTTGAGATTACTCCGAGTGCAATTATCGGCTTCCTGACGATTCTGAGTTACTCGCTGTACGACTCGGTGGTGGTGTTCGACAAGATTCGTGAGAACACGGACGGCGTGCTGGAACGCCGCGACACGACCTTCGCCGAGCAGATTAACCTGGCCGTGAACCAGACGCTGGTCCGCTCGATTAACACCGCAATCGTGGGTGTTCTGCCGGTGGGCGCGATCCTGTTCATTGGTGCGTTCATGCTGGGTGCGGGTACGCTGCAGGACCTGTCGCTGTCGCTGTTCGTGGGTATTCTGGTGGGCATGTTTGGCACGCTGTTCGTGTCCGCCCCGCTGTACGCGACGCTCCGCCTGGGTGAGGCTAAGATTCGTGAGCACACCGCGAAGGTTGAGAACGGCGACTTCAAGGACGACGAGGAGGCTGAGGAGTCTGACTCTGAGGGCTCCGAAGACTCTGGCAATGAGGGGTCCGAGGATTCCGCGGAGGCGCCCGTCAAGAAGTCGGTCAAGAAGCCGGCCCGCGCGACGATTGAGATTCATCGCGTGAACGTAAGCGAGTAGCCCGCGTTCTCGCCGATGCTGGGGGAGTCGATACCGAAAGGTGTCGGCTCCCCTTTAGCGTGCCCGGTTTAGCCTGCCCGGGCGTGTGCGGTTGGGGCGTGTCAAAACGCCGTATAGTTTGGTGCCTTCCGGGCCGCTGGGTACGATAAGAGTAGAAGAAGCTGTGCGCCCGCGTGTGAGCCAGCCAACCGGCCCGGTGGTAGCTTTCAACGATGAGGAACCCGAGCGTGCGGCTGATTATCGTGAGCCCGAAGGAGCCTGGAATGAGTGCAGAACCTGCCGTGAACGCCAACGCTGAGACCCCCGCGCCGAACGAGGCTGCTCAGGTGAAGCCCTCCCAGCCCGCGTCGAATCGGGCCGAAGCTAACCGAGCGGAAGCACACCAGAACACCGCAGCGCATCCTGCTGTGGAAGCCGAGGGCAAGCCTGCGGTTCGCCCCGCCGGCCCGATTCCCCTGCCCGAGCCGGATGCATCCGTCGCGAAGAAGCACCGCGGCTCGCACCGCGTCATGGCCGCCGGTGGACGCAGGCCGAACCGCCTGGTCTTTGGCGGCCGCACCACCATGCAAACCTCCGACGCGAACGGCGAAACGATTCACTTCTCGCCCATGATCGCGCCGGTCGTGCGCGCGGTGCGCCGTTACCACCCCGACGAGGATATCCGCGTGTTGCAGCGCGCCTACGAGGTGGCGAACCACTACCACGAGGGTCAGAAGCGTAAGAGCGGCGACCCGTACATCACCCACCCGGTGGCTGTGACCGCGATTCTTGCGGAGATGGGCGCGACCGGCCCCGTGCTCGCCGCCGGCCTGCTGCACGACACGGTGGAAGACACCGACTACACGATGGAACAGCTCACCGAGGAGTTCGGCGAGGAAGTCGCCTACCTGGTCGACGGTGTGACCAAGCTGGACAAGATGACCTACGGTGAGAACGCCTCCATCGAGACGATTCGTAAGCTCGTGCTGTCCATGAGCAAGGACATTCGCGTGCTGCTTATTAAGCTTGCCGACCGCCTGCACAACGCCCGCACCTGGCGTTTCGTGCCGCAGGCTTCCGCCGCGAAGAAGGCGGAGGAGACCCTGAAGATTTACGCGCCGCTCGCGCACCGCCTGGGCCTGAACACGATTAAGTGGGAGCTGGAGGACCTCTCCTTCGCCGCCATGAGCCCGGAGATTTACGCCGAAATGGTGCGCATGGTCGGCGAACGCACCCCCGCGCTCGAAAAGTTCCTGAACGAGGCGCGCACCAAGATTACGGACCGTCTGAAAGAGGTGGGCATCGACGCGACCGTGACGGGCCGCCCGAAGCACTACTATTCGATTCATCAGAAGATGAAGACGAAGGGCCGCAGCTTCGACGAGATTAACGACATCCTCGCGGTGCGCATCATGGTCGAGGAAGAGGCGGAGTGCTACACCGTGCTCGGCCACGTGCTGTCCCTGTGGCCGTCGATGACGGGCCGGTTCAAGGACTACATTAAGAACCCGAAGAACAACAACTACCAGTCTTTGCATTTGACTGTGTACGGTCCGGGTAACCTGCCGCTTGAGATTCAGATCCGCACCTACAAGATGCACGAAGAGGCCGAGTACGGTGTGGCTGCGCACTGGCGCTACAAGGCCGCGTCGCGCGGCGAGAAGGTCGCGGCTCGTGGCGGCGCGCCCGCGAAGGATCCGAAGGAACCGGGTACCCAGACCTCGGCAATGATGAACGTCGGCATCCTGCAGTCTATTGCGGAGATTTCGAACTCCAACCCGGAGTCGGAGAAGTTCTACGAGTCGCTCGCTGACACCCTCGACACCGACGAAATCGTGGTCCTCACCCCCAACGGTGAGGCAATCGCCCTGCCGAACGGCTCCACCCCCGTGGACTTCGCCTACGCCATTCACAGTGAGGTCGGTGACCGCACGGTTGGCGCGAAGGTCAACGGCCGCCTCGTGCCGCTGCACACGGTCCTGCCTACCGGCGCGACCGTGGAGATTATGACCACGAAGAACGAAGACGCCGGACCCAGCGAGGACTGGCTGAAGTTCGTTCGCTCCTCACGCGCTCGCACGAAGATCCGCCAGTACTTCGCGAAGGAACGCCGCCTGGAGGCGCTACTCGCCGGTCGCGAGATGCTCACCAAGAGCATGCGCAACAGCGAGCTGCCGCTGCAGAAGATGATGAGCCCGGAGATTATGACTCAGGTGGCTCAGCTGCTGCACAAGAACGATGTGGCGTCGCTGTACCGTGCGATTGGTGAGCACGAGATTGCGCCGAAGCAGGTCATTGACACCCTCGTTGAGGTGCACCGCGGCGACGAGCCGGCACCCGAGGTTGAGGTCAGCGACTTTGACGAGACGCTGCTGAAGTCCACCCGCAAGGCGATTGGCGATAACGGCGTGATTGTGCCGGGTGCTGAGGGCGTGCTGACGAAGATTGCGCGCTGCTGCACCCCGGTCCCGCCGGATGACATTATCGGCATTGTGACCCGCTACAACGGCATTTCGGTGCACCGCCGTGACTGCCCGAACATGCGTAACGCTGACGAGGAGCCGCGCGTGACCACGGTCGAGTGGGCGTCTTCGCCGACCGCTACGTACCGTGTGCAGATTCAGGTGGAGGCGTTGGACCGTAAGGGCCTGCTGAGCGACCTGATTCGTGCGATCTCTGAGTCGGGCGTGAACATCCTGGATGCGCGCGTGCACACCTCAGAGGATCGTACCGTGGTGGACCGCTTCGCCCTGGAGCTGGGTGACCGCTTCATGCTGGAGCACGTGCTGAACGTGGTCCGTAACGTGACGGGCGTGTACAAGGCGTACCGCCTGACCGGCGCGAAACCCTCGGAGGCGTAGGCTCTTTAGAAATATCCTTCATGTGTTGATTTTTGGGTGCTGGTTTTTGTACCCTTAAGTTAACCGTTCGGCCCGCTACTCTTGATGGAGTAGACGGGCCGGATTTCTATTTTCTGGTCTTTACGTTGAGAAGCCACATGTGTTTCGAAAAGCCACTTCTTTGGTGGCTTCTCGAAACACATGTGGCTTTTCGCCGTTATAGGGGAGGGGTGGTGGAGGCTCAGCGATGACGAACCGGCGTACGCGTTTTTCTCCTCTTGTGCATAATGGACGTAGCGGCAAGGGTTGCCGTGTAGCTAGCCAGGGAAGTAATCAGCCTGATGGATGGTCAGTGTGTAGGGCGTAGACGGAAATATGTGTTTCCATAATAGTTGCAAATTTATCGCAATAGCTGTGTTCTCACGCTTATCTTGTCAGGGGCTCCATATATTTTGAGTGTATGGACCAAGG
>ERZ1674093.60-NODE-60-length-22037-cov-14.235738_pt1 | contig 22037 bp, 19 predicted proteins | sample MGYA00581116_ERZ1674093 | MGnify/ENA primary metagenome ERZ1674093 (study PRJEB41354, sample SAMEA4873337) | human saliva metagenome | biome: human-associated habitat [ENVO:00009003]; feature: mouth environment [ENVO:08000002]; material: saliva material... | reverse complement strand
CGAAACAGAATGTTTCGTACAGCACCGCCCGCTACGTTTTTCAAGAGCTAGTACTAGTCTACTACGGCGTGGGTCGGATCGAGCACGCGCGCCAAGAAAGCCCGGGTACGTTCGTGCTGGGGGTTGCCAATCACCTGATCGGCGGGGCCCTCCTCCACGACCACGCCGTCGGCCATGAAGACGACCTTGTCGGCTACCTCGCGGGCGAACGCCATCTCGTGGGTCACCACAATCATGGTCATGCCCTCGTCGGCCAGGTTACGCATAATACTCAGAACCTCGCCGACCATCTCCGGGTCCAGCGCGCTGGTGGGCTCGTCAAAAAGCATCAGGTCGGGGTGCATGGAGAGCGCACGGGCGATAGCCACACGCTGCTGCTGGCCGCCGGAAAGCTGAGCGGGGAAGCGGTCTTCCTTGCCGGCCAGGCCCACCTTAGCGAGCTGCTCGAGGGCCACCGCCTCCGCTTCCTCCTTGGAGCGGCCCAGCACCTTAATCTGGGCAATCGTGCAGTTATCCAGGATGTTCAGGTGACCGAAGAGGTTGAACTGCTGGAACACCATGCCCATGTGGGTGCGCACGCGGTTAATGTCCACGTCCGGGTCGGTGACCTCGGTATCGCCCACCATGATGGTGCCGTCGTTCGGCTCCTCCAGTAGGTTCACGCAGCGCAGCAGGGTGGACTTGCCCGAACCGGAGGGACCGATGAGGCACACGACCTCGCCGGGGGCGACCTCCATGTCGATGCCCTTGAGCACCTGGACCTTGCCGTAGGACTTGTGCAGGTTAGAAATGCGCACCGAGGAGGCGGCCATGGATGAAGTTGAAGCGGTCATAGTATCCGTAATCCGTTCTGTCTCGTCGTTGCGCTTACTTGCGGCCGGTCAGCTGGGTGCGGCGCTCAAAGTATGCGGAGAGCTGGCCCAGCGGGACGGTGATGATGAGGTAGCACAGGCCGGCGACCACCAGGGGAGTCAGGCCCGCATTGGCGGCGGTCAGGCCCTCACGGCCGAACTTTGCCAGCTCGTACTGCGATACGGTCACGCCCAGCAAGTAGACGAGGGAGGAGTCCTTGGTCAGCAGGATAACCTCGTTGGTCAGCGGGGGAAGCACCACGCGGAAGGCCTGCGGGATGATGATCGAGATCATCGCGCGGGTGTGGGACATACCCAGGGAGCGTGCCGCCTCCATCTGGCCCTTCGGAATGGCCTGCAGGCCCGCGCGCAACACCTCGCTGATGTAGGCAGCCGAAACCATACCCAGAGACAGGGTCACCGGAATTAGGTTATCCACGAAGCGAATCTTGAAGGCCAGCGGAATACCGTAACCGAAGGCGAAGAAGACCAGCAGTGCCGGGATACCGCGGAAGAGCTCAACGTACAGGGTGGCAATCCAACGGTACGGGGCAATGGAGGAAATACGCATGAGCGCCAGCAGTAGACCGCCGGAGAGGCCCACAACAAAGCCCAGCGCGGTGTAGAGCAGGGTGTTCTTCAGCGCCACGGTGATGACGTCGGGGAACTGCTTGGCCGCCACATCGAGGTTGAAGACCTGCTGGCTGAGGGTCTTCCAGTCAGCCAGCAGAATGGCAGCCAGGGCAATAACGGCCAGGATGGCGTACTGTGCGTAGCGGAAGAGCTTCTGCTTCTGGCGGGGTGAAAGTTTAGAGGACATGCGCTTTCTTATCCAGTGCTGTTTGGTCAAGAGCGTACTAAACGCTCGCGGAAAAAGGCTGGGACCTCCCCAACCCAAAAGTATTAGGTACTCCTGAATTGGGGGAGGAACTAACCGATGAGGGAGTTAGGATGCGGAAGAGGAGGCGCTCGCGGAGGTCGAGGAGGTGGTGCCCACCCACTTGGCCTTCATCTTGTCGAGCTCGCCGTTCTTCTTGAGCTTGTCGATGGTGGCGTTGGCCTTGGCCAGCAGTGCCTTGTTGTTGGAGGAGACGGCTGCCGCGATTTCCTCGGTGTTCTCGGAATCCTGGTAGGCAATCTTGAAGGAGTCCGGGTCGTTGGTCAGGGCCTCGGACACCACGGAGAGGTTGGCCGCGACGGCCTTGACCTGCCCGGTCTTCAGGGCGGAGAACATGAGGGAGGTGTCTTCGTACTGGATGACCTCGGCGCCGTTTTCCTTGGCGTAGGTCTCACCGCTGGTTGCCTGCTGGGCACCGACAGCCACGCCCTTCAGATCTGCTGCGGAGGTGATGGAGGAGCCCTTGGGAACCAAGATGGCCAGGTTGTCGTCGAAGTAGACAGTGGTGAACTCCATCTTGCTCTTACGTTCGTCGGTCACGCCGATACCCGCCAGCGCGATGTCGCACTGGCCGGTGGACAGACCGGTGCCGGAGTCTAGGCCCTCGAAGCTGATGGAGGTCAGCTGTGCCTTCACACCCAGGTCGGAGGCGATGGCGTTGGCGATGTCTGCGTCCAGGCCCACGATGGTGCCGTTCTCTTCGTATTCGAAGGGCTTGTAGGGGGTGTTGGTGCAGACGCTGAGCACGCCGGACTTGACTAGGCTGACCTCGCCGTTGGCGTCGGAGTTCTCGTTGGCGGTGGAGACGCAACCAGTCAGTGCCAGGGGCAGTACCGCCAGCAGGGCCAGCGGCTTGAGGGATGCCTTCTTGAGGATTGCGGTGTTCATTGGGGTTCTCCTATGTGCGGCGTGTTCTATGAAATCTACGGTCTATTGTGCGCCCCCATGTTAAAAAATGCAAGCATATACATAAATATTCATAATATTTTGCTGAATACGCATAAATTTACCCTCGAAGAATGAATAAAACCCCGACTATGCGACCCAAAAACCATCCGAGCCAGCCAGCGAACCACTCACATGACGTAACTACGGTTCACCCAACTATCGAATCCCCCAACCTCCATGCCACAATTGAGAGCGTGAACGCAGAGAAGAATACCCGCGCCACCCGCGCCACCCTGGATAAGAAGACCAGCGACATCGCCGCAATGTTCGATACCGTCGCCGAACGATACGACCTGATGAACGGCATCCTTTCCCTCGGCCAGCACATCTACTGGCGCAAGCAGGCCGTCGCCGCCGTCGACGCGCACCCCGGCCAGAAAGTGCTGGACGTAGCCGCAGGCACCGGCGTCTCCTCCGAACCCTTCGCGGACGCAGGTGTAGACGTCATCGCCGCCGACCTCTCCGAGGGCATGCTGGACGTTGGTCGTCGTCGCCGTCCCGACATGACCTTCGTGCAGGCCGACGTCACCGCCCTGCCCTTTGAAGACGGCACCTTCGACGCGGTCACCATGTCCTACGGCCTGCGCAACGTCGCAGACTACCCCAAGGCGCTGAGCGAAATCTACCGCGTTCTCAAGCCCGGCGGCCGCATCGTGATTCTCGAGTTCTCGACCCCGACCTTCGCCCCCTTCGGCGCGGTGTACAAGAACTACATCATGAAGGCGATTCCGCCGATTGCGCGCGCAATTTCCTCCAACCCCGAGTCCTACGAATACCTCGCCGAGTCCATCATCGCCTGGCCTAACCAGCAGGCACTGGCCGAAAAGTTCAAGGAGGCGGGATTCACCTCGGTGCAGTACCGCAACCTGACCGGCGGTATCGTTGCCATTCACCGCGGCTTCAAGCCTGCGGAATCCAACGCATAACGTTCACACCACCCCGACATACCCACCGCACCGTTTTCACGCCGCCCCGATAGGACATTCCGAGGGACGGACCACTAGAAAACACCAAGAAGATAGAAGACACCGTGACCAACGCAGAGCAGCCCATCGCCGCCACCGACCTGCTGGGAGACCTCGATCTGAAGCTTCCCGCGGGCTTCGAACTGATCGCCGCAGACCCCAAGCTGGGTCCGCAGATCCTCTCGTCCCTCGCCCGTATTGAGGAGCGCCTGGGCGAGGCCATCGCGCAGACCGACCACCTGGCAGACGTCGCCTCCCGCCACCTGCTCCTGGCCGGAGGCAAGCGTGTGCGTCCCCTGCTGGCGCTGCTCTCGGCAGCCGTCGACGGCGAGATTAACGACGAGGTGATCGAAGCCGCCGTGGTGGTGGAGCTGACCCACCTGGCAACCCTCTACCACGACGACGTCATGGACGACGCCCCCAAGCGCCGCGGTGTGGACAGCGCCCAGATGATTTGGGGTAACTCCGTCGCAATTCTGACCGGCGACCTGATATTCTCCCGCGCCTCCCTGCTGGTGTCCGAGCTGGGTACCCGCCCCATGAAGATCCAGTCCCAGACCTTCGAGCGTCTGGTGCTCGGCCAGCTCTTTGAGACCACCGGCCCGCGCGAGGGCCAGGACCTACTTGACCACTACATCGCCGTCATCGAGGGCAAGACCGGCTCCCTGATTGCCGCGGCCGGCGAGTACGGCTCCCTGCTTTCGGGTGCCTCCGAAGAGGTCATCTCGATGGTCAAGACCTACGGCGAGCTGGTGGGTGTGGCCTTCCAGCTGGCGGACGACGTGATTGACATTGTGAGCGACGGCAAGACCAGCGGTAAGACCCGCGGCACCGACCTGCGCGAGGGCGTTCCGACCCTGCCGACCATCCTGCTGGACCGCGCGGTAGCCGCCGGTGACGAATCTGCTATCAAGGTTCGTGCACTGCTGGATGCCGACCTCAGCTCCGACGAGGCTCTGGAGACGGCCGTTGAGGCCCTCTCGGCCCACCCGGTCACCCAGGAAGCCTGGCAGATTGCCTACGACTGGGCCGATCGCGCGATTGAGGCGATTGCTCCGCTACCCGATTCCACCGCGAAGGCTGCGCTGGAGTCCTTCGCCCACGCCGTGGTTCACCGCGAGGGCTAATCTCAGCTAAAGGCTTGCCTTCTGATTCTTGACCGTGAGGCCCCGCCCGTCCACCAGGACGAGCGGGGCCTCACGGCGTATCTGCGGGCAGAATTTTGTGTCGTGTCTCGTTTGAACGGGGCTCCGATATTTCGCATGGTGGGGTTGCGTGGGAATTTCTTGACCGGTTCTCGCTCTTTAAGGTAAACCTAAGAGTCATGTCTAAAACGTGCCACCACGTTTTGGACCCCCGACGGCTCCCTCGCCCATCCCGCGTTGGACGGGCCGTCGCTTCTCTTGGACGCGAGCAAGTCCCGCCACCCCGCGGTTCCCCTCGCACCAACCATCCGCGTCCCCACATCTAGAGGTTTACAACAATGGGAGCATCTACCCCTAAGGCGCCCGCGAAGCGCGAAGGCTTCTCGAGCCGCCGCGTCTTTATCTTTGCCGCCATCGGTTCTGCTGTTGGTCTGGGCAATATTTGGCGTTTCCCCTACATCGCATTCGACAACGGCGGCGGCGCCTTCATGATCCCCTACATTGTCGCCCTGCTGACCGCTGGTCTGACCTTCCTGTTCTTTGACTACGCCATTGGTCACCGTGCGCGTGCTTCGTCGCCGCTGGCCTTCCGCCGCCTGAACCGCAAGACCGAGTTCATCGGCTGGTGGCACATGGGTATTAACTTCGTGATCGCTATCTACTACGCCGCTATTGTGGCGTGGTCGTTGCGTTACATGGTTTTCTCCTTCACCAATGCGTGGGGCGATAACCCGAAGGCGTTCTTCCAGGGTGAGTTCTTGAAGGTTGCGGACACCCCCGGTGTCTCCCTGGACTTCAACATGAACATCCTGATTCCCATGGTTCTCGTCTGGGGTGTGCTGCTGGCTGTGATGGCTCTGGGCGTGCAGAAGGGTGTTGGCGCGGCCAACATCGTCTTTATCCCGCTGCTGCTGGTCATGTTCGTGGGCCTGGTGATTTACTCCCTGACCCTGCCCGGCGCAGTTGACGGTCTGAACGCGCTGTTCACCCCCAGCTGGGATTCGCTGGCTAACCCGGATGTGTGGGTTGCCGCCTACGGCCAGATTTTCTTCTCGCTGTCCATTGGCTTCGGCATTATGATCACCTACTCCTCCTACCTGAAGCCCAAGGCTGACCTGACCGGTTCGGGTGCCGTGGTTGGCTTTGCAAACTCCGGTTTCGAGCTGCTTGCGGGTATTGGTGTGTTCTCGGCTCTGGGCTTCATGGCTCAGGCTGCGGGCACCCAGGTGAGCGATGTCGCGACCAGCGGTATTGGTCTGGCGTTCATCGCGTTCCCGACCATTATTTCTCAGGCTCCCGGCGGTGTGCTGATCGGTATTCTCTTCTTCGGCTCCCTGCTCTTCGCGGGCTTCACCTCCCTCATCTCGATTCTTGAGGTGATTATTGCGGGTGTTCAGGACAAGTTCGCCACCTCGCGTCTTGCTTCCACCGCCCTGGTGATTATTCCGGTCGCCGTGATTTCGCTGTTGCTGATGCCGACCACTACCGGCCTGTACGTGCTCGATATTCTCGATAACTTCGTGAACCTCTTCGGTATTCTGGCCGCCGGCCTGTGCGCCATCATCGTCGTGGCGTACGTGGTGCGTGCGCTGCCCGCCCTGGCCGAGCACCTGAACCGTTACTCCTCCATCAAGGTTGGTAAGATTTGGATGGTTCTGCTGGCCGTCGTGACCCCGCTGGTTCTTGGCTACTCCCTGATTCAGAGCGTCATCAAGCTGATTCAGACTCCGTACGAGGGTTACCCGACAGATATGCTGGCAATCTTCGGCTGGGGTATGAGCGCGCTCCTGCTGGTCGGCGCGATCGTTGTTTCTCTCTTGCCCTGGTCGAAGAAGTCTCGTGCCGCTGAGAAGCCTCCGGCACCTCCGGTGATTGCCGGTCAGGTGGAGCACGACCACGTCGATACGACCATTACCCGTTAGGAGCCCTCATGTCTATCTCTGCAATTGTGATGCTGATTGTGGCCATCCTGATTATCTGGGGTGGCCTGGGCCTGGCGATGCTGAACCTGCACCGCCATCCGGACCTGGATGCCCTGGACGAAGCGGCTGAGGCTCAGGGCTCCGAGCTCTAGAGCGTAAACGCGACATACAGTGATGCCCCGCCGGCTTATAGTTGGCGGGGCATCACTGTATTTTATGCGGGTGTTGAGCGTGCCGAAGGGACAGAACGGGGGAGGGAACTATTTGTTCTCGGAGCGCTGGGTTTGCTCCTGCTCTTCCAGAAGAATCTGCGCATCCTCAGCCTGTACGTTTTCCGCCTGAACCAGCGGAATCATGCCGGTCTCCGGATCCGACAGCGCGGAGGCGCGGTAGGAACGAGAGGCGCGTAGCGCATCCACCGTGAAGATGATGAGCGCAACCCAGATGAGGCCCAGGCCCAGCACCTTATCGGGGCTCATGTGCTCGTGCAGCACGGTGATGGCCAGAACGAACTGGATGGTCGGGCCCAGGTACTGCACCATGCCGATAACCGAGAGCGGCAGGGCCTTGGTCGCCGCGGCAAAGAGCATGAGCGGCACAACGGTGACCACGCCGGTGGAAGCCAGGAGCCAGAAGTGCCCGGTGCCCTCGCTGAAGAGGGTCATCTGACCCTGTGCGTTGAGGACGAAGAGCGCAATAACGCCGAAGGGAGCCAGGATTAGCGTCTCGAGGGACAGCGAGACGATGGGGCTCACCTCATGGGCGATACGGGCCTTGAGCAGGCCGTAGATACCGAAAGTAAAGGCCACGCCCAGGCCGGTCCACGGCACCTGCCCGTAGATGAGGCTCATCATCAGCACAGCGATACAGGAAATCGCCACCGAGACCCACTGCGCGGCGCGCAGCCGCTCCTGCAGGAAAATTACGCCCAGCACCACCGAAACCAGCGGATTGATGAAATATCCCAGCGACACATCAATCGTGTGGCCGGTCGTCGTCGCTACCACGTAGATGAGCCAGTTTGCGCAGATGAGAATGGAGGCGGCCGTCAGTACCAGCATGATGCGGCGGTTCCGCAGGGTTCGGCGGAATTCTGCGGTTGCCCGAACAAGAGGTAGCAGCAGGGCGCAGAAGATGAGGGAGAAGACCACTCGGGCCACGACGATTTCAATCGGCCCGGCCGGCGCCATGACCACAAAGTAGAGGGGGAGCAGACCCCAGATGAGGTAGGTACCGATGATGGTGATAAACCCGTTACGGGTGGCGTGTTTCTGCGTCTCTGACATGGTTTCTTCTTGAGCTACTTTCTTCTGTGCGTGTTCTTTGAGCGTTATTCGTCGGGTTGGGGCCGGAATTGAATCCACGTACTGCTATCTCGCAGCGGCTGGATAGCGGCGCCTCGGACGCCGACAGGCGCGGTACCACGAGGATACCGCGCCTGACGGGGTGTTGTGTATTCGGTTTAGAGGCCGAAGAATCGGGAGAAGAAGCCCTTCTTCTTGGGCTCGGGCTTCTGCTGCTCTTCCTCGCGGCGCTCCTCGAAGTGCTGACGCTCGTACTCTTCGTGAGCGGCTTCTTCGCGCTCGGCGGGCAGGTCGGGGGCGTCGCCGGCGTTGTGAATCGGCTCCACGTACTCGGCGATTTCTTCTTCGGTGTACTCGCCCTGTGCCTCGTAAGCTTCGGGCTCCTCGGCGTGCTGCTCTGCCGGTGCCTGCTCGGCGGGAGCCTCGTGAGCCTCAACGGGCTGCTCGTCCTCGGCACCAATCGAGGCGTCGGTGTAGACGCGGGCCTGCTCGGGCTCGTGCTCCTCGACGGGCTGTTCCGCCGGGGCGGGCTGAGCCTCGGCGGCAGGTGCCTCGTAAGCTTCGGCGGCAGGTGCCTCGTAGGTTTCAGCAACCGGTGCGTGCTCCGCAATCTCGGCGGCGCGCTCGGCGGCCTCCTGCTCGCGCTGGGCGCTCTGAGCGGCGGCCTCGGCTGCGGCGATGCGCTCAATCTCGGTACGGGCGGCTGCGAGCGACTCGCGACGCTGGGCAGCGGCGGCGGCGCACTGCTCCAGAACCTCGGGGCCAACCTGCGGCTCGGCCTCCTCAATACCGCTGATGCGACCGTCGTCGAACCACAGGCGCAGTGCACCGTCGGTTGCGGTCAGCACGGCGGTTGCCTCGGTATCCCAGGCAATGTGGAAGCCGCGCTGCTGGGCGTAGGAATCCACCGCCAGAACCTGGTTGTGAATCTCTTCGCTCTGCAGGGTCTTGGCGATAACACGGCCGATGCCCTTGTAGGTGGGGGCCTCGAGGGCCAGCTCGTGACCCTCCAGCAGAGTCCACGCGCGCACACCGGCACCGGCGGGCAGCGGGTAGTGGGCGTAGAGACCGCTCAGGGTCTTGGCCGCCAGGGTGAGCCGGCGGGCCAGGGACTCCGAGAGGGGAAGCTCATCGGTGGTCAGTTCGACCAGGCCGTCGCGCTCGCCAGCTTCGCGGGCCTGAATGGCCGCGGAAACCACGGAGTCGGGGAAGTAGCCCAGCTGCTGCCAGGACCAAATCCAGGTGCCGCGGTTTTCGGATTCGGTGCCCAGCAGGTGCGGCTTGAGCGAGAGCGGGGGAACGGTCTCAAAGTCCAGGGACTGAGAAGTGAAGTCCACGTTCCACTCGGAGGTACCCACGAGCTCGGCGAGTCGAGCCTGGTACTCGGTGGAGATAAAAATCGATGCGTCGATAAGATCCTGCAGAGAATTCGTCATGATTTAAGATTATCAACCTTTTGAGGGTGTATCTGCCCTGTATCCCCCGTTTCGGGCGCTCTTTCGACGGATGCGTGGCGGGCAGGGCTCGATGGAGGAGGCCGCGGACCTCGGTTCAGCCTCTTGCTGAGGTTGAGGGCGGGGGTCTGACTCGGGGTTTTAGGGAGCGTTGAGGAGAAGGCGAACATACATCTTTCGGCGTAAACTATCACCGTGAAGCTGACACGTTCGTTAGAATCGAAGTGAGCGGCTTTTTCCGGCACCACTGCAAGCCCATAGATCTTTCACCTGCAATCACGGATGCACTCTGCCGCGCCGTAATTCAACACTCAAGGATGTATGAACACATGACTGAACCCCGCCTCACCGAGACGAGTAGCCGCGCTGCGCGCATCCAGGACGCGCTCAATAACATTGGTAGCTGGCTGCTCGACGTTGTGAACGCCGACCCCGGCTGGAGCGAAATGGTACTCGACGTGAAGCCTCTCGCGGGGCAGATTTTTGTGCGGGTACGCGAATTCCGTGACGGCGAGGAGTACATCGGTACGGTTGGCCCCCTCAAGGAGGGTTCGCCCATTATCGCTGAGGTGCGCAAGCTGCAGCGCGCAGCCTACGACGGTAACCGCGGCACCTGGTTCACCGCATCTATCGTGGTGGCTGCTACCGGCTGGCCCAACCCGCAGTTCAGCGTGGGCGCATCGTACAACCGCGACGACGAGCCGGATAACTGGAAGAACGAAGGCACCCTGACCGCCACGGACGTGCGCGAGCACCTGGCTGAGTTCCCGCGTGATGCTTCCCGCGTGCCCGAGTGGGCCCGCGAACGTATGGAGGGCCGTGCCCGACACTCGGCCGCAGCGGCTCTGGGTTCGAGCGAGCACGAGATTCCGAATCCCTACCTGGTGGCTGCGCTGCAGACCTTCCGGAACGATGTGCAGGAACGCACCCTCATTAACGTGGTGCGCACGATGCTCGGCGGCGATGTTCTGCTGGACGCGACCGGTTCGCTGCTGATTCCCTCGGAGACCGACCCGATGGGCCCCGAATCCGTGCTGACCCACCAGGTGATTCGCATGCCTGAGACCGGCATGCAGGCCCTGTGCGTCTTCTCGTCCTCGGAGCACGTGGGTAAGAGCTACGTGCGCCAGGAATCCGAGGGTGAAGAGCTGATTCTGCGTGAGCCCGCGATGAAGGTCTTCATGGATTTCCTCGCGAATGAGGCGCTCGACCTGATTGTGGTCGATCCCGGAACCGATCACGAGTGCTACATTGAGCGTGCTCAGGTGCAGTGGATTGTGACCTCTCCCCGCAACGATGGCGCGAAGATGGCGCTGACCCAGGACAACATGCAGATGCTGCTGGGTTCGCTCGTGTCTCCTGCCTCGGTGCTGTTGGTGGGCGTGGACCCGAACGACCCCTCGGGTTCCTCGTTCGTGTTTGATCCCGACGAGAACGGCAACCCGCAGAGTCTGCTGGTCTTCACCTCGCCGATTGAGATTGCGGCGCTGGACCCGCATATTGAGGTGCGTTCGGCGAACGCCCTGGAGATTCTGCGCTACGCGCTGGAGATTGGCGCCCCGAGCGTGAAGGTAAACGCGATTAACCCCTCGACCGTGCTGAGCGCCCAGCAGATTCGTGAGCTGCTGGAGATCGTGGATTCGCAGCCCCGTCCTGGAATGTAGCTTCAACATACTTAAAACAGCTGACCGCTAGCGGCGACCCGATGGTCGTCTCTAGCGGTCAGTCTTTTAGCAGGCGGGCGTGCCCCGGGATCCAGCCGACGCGTAGGATGCGGGGCGCCGCCGCGCTTAACGGTTAGCTACCCAGCAGGTGGGCCGCCGCCTCACGCTGGGCGCGGGCGAGCTTGGCCTCTTCCTCGGTCTGGCAGTCGGTGCAGACGCCCTGGTAGAGCACATCGGCGCTGAAGAGCGCCATGCCGTGAAAATCGCTGGGGGTCAAGCAGGGGGCGGAGCCCACGGCGCAGTCGACGTCCTCAACCTTGCCGCAGCGCACGCAGAAGGCGTGGTGGTGGTTGTCGCCGGTACGGGTTTCGTACAGGGCGGGGGTTCCGGGCGGTTCGAACTTGCGGAGCAGGTCGATATCGGTCAGGTCCGCGAGAATGACGTAGACGGACTGGACCGTGATGGCGGGGATGCGCTCGCGCACGGCCTGCACGATGGTGTCCGCGGTGGAGTGCGGGTGGTCCTGCACGGCGTGGAGCACTGCGAGTCGCTGCTTGGTGACGCGGCGTCCGCGGGTGCGCAGGCCGGTGGTCCAGGCTTCCTCGAGCTGCTCGTCGCTCATGGGGGAGAGGACGGGTAGCCCGGTGAGGTGTGCGCATCCGGGCCCGGCTAGTTGTTGTTCTGGGATGGGGGTTGTCTTAACGTCTGTGGTGTTGTGTACGTCGGTCATGATCCCATTCTACACGTTATTATGAGGAATTCATCATTATATTATTATGAATTCATAATAAATCCTTAGGGGGGACTCAGCAGCGGCTCACCATTTTCGGTCCTCTTTCCAGTCCTCGAGGAACTGGTGGTATCTCCCGTTCCTGCGACGACCGATGCCGTACAATCGGGAACGAAGGACCGCGCAATGAAGGCGCGACCGATAAACCGTCAAGGAACCACCGGGGAGGGTACGAACGTGGTCTACAACTTCACGAACCCCATCTATATCCTGCTGATGGTTCTGCTCTTTGGTGCGCCCCTTGTAACTCCCGTTCTCTACGCCCAGTACCGTAGCGTCAGGTCAGGATTTGACCTGGAGGGGCAAATTATGCTGGGGTTGCTCTTCATTATCTTTCTGGGAGCCTACGGCACCATCCTCATACTGGGTATCTTTCCTACCGCAACCGCGCAGGTTCTGGAGCAGGTGCCGCTCGTGACTATCCCCGGGGCTATACCCTAGCCGTCCTGCCCCGTTCTGACGCTCTGGGTGAATCTGCCGCTTTTGGGGATGCGCGCGGCGGGCCGCTTCCGTATTCTGAAGAGTCAAGCGCGGTCTACCGCGCTGTCTATCCGCACTTTGGAGCTCAGGAGGTTCCTCATGCATCGTCACCACAATGGCCTTAAGACCACCCTGCTTATGGGGTCTATGGTGGGCCTTATGCTGCTCATCGGCGGCCTGCTGTCGGCAGCCTTTAAATCCTCATCCTTCATCTGGATTATGGGCCTGCTGAGCCTGGGCGGCGTCGCGTACACCTACTGGAACTCCGATAAGCTGGCTCTGCGTTCGATGAACGCCTACCCGGTCACCCGCGATGAGGTGCCGGTGCTCTATGACATCGTGGAGGAGCTCTCACGCACCGCCGGCCAGCCGATGCCCCGCCTCTACGTGGCCCCCACGATGACCCCGAACGCGTTCGCGACTGGCCGTAATCCGCAGAACGCGGCCGTGTGCTGCACTGAGGGCATCCTGCAGCTGCTGGACGAGCGTGAGATGCGCGGCGTGCTCGGCCACGAGCTCATGCACGTGTACAACCGCGATATTCTGACCTCCTCCGTGGCGGCGGGTATCGCCTCCATCATCGGCATAATCGCCCAGGTGCTTTCTTTTGGTGCGATGTTCGGCGGCTCGAACCGCGACGATAACCGGGCCAACCCCCTCGCGGCGTTCGTGATTGCTCTGCTGGCCCCTATTGCTACGCAGGTGATTCAGATGGCCATTAGCCGTACCCGCGAGTATGACGCGGACGAGGATGGCGCACGTCTGACCCGTGACCCCATTGCCCTGGCCTCCGCCCTGAATAAGCTTGAGCACGGCGTCTCTCTGTACCCGATGGACCCGAACAACCGCAGCACTCAGGCGGCGAGCGCCATGATGATTGCGAACCCTTTCGGATCCCTGCAGAACGTGATGTCCACCCACCCGCCGATGAATCAGCGCATTGCGCGCCTGCAACAGATGGCCCGCGAAATGGGTCAGTACTAGGCTGAGCAAGCCCGCATAGTTTTTTCGTCAAACCCGCCGAGTCGGAAGATGACTCGGCGTGACGATTATGACCCGCGATGACGGGACTACAGACAAAAATCCTCGGGGTGGCTACTGTGGAAGTAGTCGTCCCGAGGATTTTTGCGCTCGATGGTGCGCGTCGGATGCGACGGGTGCATCCGCCGGCTCCATTGGACCCCGAGCGCTTAGCGGTAGTTGACGAACTGGAGGTCGACGTCGAGGTCGGCGGACTTGAGCATGGCGATAACGTCCTGCAGGTCGTCGCGAGACTTGGAGGAAACGCGCAGTTCATCGCCCTGGATGGTCGCCTTCACGCCCTTGGGGCCCTCCTCGCGAATCATCTTGGAGATTTTCTTGGCCTGGTCCTGAGCGATACCTTCCTTGATGGAGCACTCGATGCGGGTTTCCTTGCCGGAGGCGTAGGGCTTGCCCGCGTCCAGGGACTTCAGGGAGATGCCGCGCTTGACCAGCTTGGACTGGAAGACATCCAGTACAGCCAGGGCGCGCTCTTCAGCGTTGGCCTTGATGAGGATCTTGTCGCCGGAGTAGTCGATTTCGGCGCCGACGCCGCGGAAGTCGTAGCGCTGGGAGATTTCCTTCTGTGCCTGGTGCAGGGCGTTGGATACTTCCTGCTTGTCGACCTTGGAGACGATGTCGAACGAAGATTCGCTAGCCATGGATATTCCTTTCGTGAATGAGGTGCTACTGGCACCGGTTAGTACTAGCCTACCGGGGTGGTGGCTCTTGTTCACAGCTAACTATCAGAAATACGGGCCTGTTTTACAGGTCACTCTAATCTTTGAAGAGGATAATAGAAGCATGACCACTTATGACCTGTCCGTGACGGACGTGCAAGCGAGCGAAGAAGCTCGAGACCTGCAGACCCTTCTCTTTATGGACTTGCATAATTCTCTGGGCCCTGAACCCGAGGATATTCCCGAGGCCGAGCGCCTCGCCCCCGAACCTTCCCTTGAAAACCTTCAGCCCGAGCTCCCCGACGAGGATTCTGAGCCCTCCCCCTTCGACGGTATTGGTATCACCCTGACGGAGCCTTCGCTTGTAGCTCGATTCTGCGGCGTTCGTCGCGACCTGGAGCGCGAAATTTCCGGCGGCATGTGCACGGTTGAGCAGGCGCGCCGCTACCTGGAGCACCTTGAGATTGTGCTGTTGCTTGAGCAGGACGGCGATATTCCTTCCCGTTCCTTCTAGGCTGGGTGCCTCCCAGACTGATAGTCGTGAGGTTTGCCGTTCTTACGGGGCTCCGGACCAAGAGCCATCATCGAGTATAACCTTCGTCACAAATCTAGCTCTGAAGTGTACACGGCTCGCAATCTGCTGTAGAGTAGTCTCTGTTCGCGTGAGCGAGCAACTAGCACCTAGCTAGGCGGCAGGTTACCCGAGCGGCCAAAGGGGGCTGACTGTAAATCAGCTGGCACTGCCTACGGGGGTTCGAATCCCTCACCTGCCACAAATAGCCCGGTTACGAAAGTAACCGGGCTTTTGTGTATCTAAAACCAAAAGCTTAGCGGTGAGGCGCATCTGCGCGATGATGCTCCTCAGCGAAGTCCCGGTACGGTTTGTGCCTGCCGGGTAGCGCGCCTCCACAATCGGCCACAGGAACCTTCACCGGAGTTCCCGCGACACGCCTAAAACTCGGCGGAAACTACCGCGTAAAGAGCTAACTATGACGGCTGCTTGTCATATCTTTCACAATGTTTGAATCCCAGAGCGAACAATTAGCGATTGGGGTCTTGAGGGTGTAGCTTTATCTCATGGCTACTAATGAAATTACTCAGCAGAACCTGACTGCTACCGTCGAGAGCAACGACATCGTCTTCCTGGACTTCTGGGCAGATTGGTGCGGTCCCTGCAAGCAATTCTCCCCCGTCTACGAGGCGGCTTCGGAGAAGCACAGCGACATTGTTTTCGGCAAGGTCGACACCGAGGACCAGGGCCAGCTCGCTCAGGCAGCAGGCATCACCTCCATCCCCACCATCATGGGCTTCCGTGACGGTATCCTGGTTTACCAGCAGGCTGGCGCACTGCGCGAAGACCAGCTGGAGACCGTAATCGGTTCGATTCGCGAGCTCGACATGGACAAGGTCCGTGCAGAGATTGCAGCGGCTGAAGGTTCCGCAGAGAAGAAGTAAGCTCAACCACGCATCAGAGCTTGAACGGGGTGCACCCACCGGATTAACCGGAGGGTGCGCCCCGTTGCTTGTGCTCTCACCGGGCACTCAGCGCTCGCGGTGATCCTCAATGCTCATGCGCGCGCCGAAGCGCTGCTTCCAGAAGCCGGAGGCGTACATGTAGCGCACCACGCGCTGCCGGTGCGGGCTGTAGGGGGCGAGCAAGGCGAGCATGCCCGCATCATCGGTGCGGCGGCCCCCGAGCAGTTCGCCAACCGAGTGGGCCAGATGGTAATCGCCGACGCTGATAGCGTCCGGATGCCCGCAGACGCGCTGGAGGGTTTCGGCAATGCTCCACGGGCCTACTCCGCGTAGCGTGTTGAGCGCCCGGGCCAGGGCGGTGACATCGCCGGTGCCGGCAACCCGAGCGATGGCGGGGGCGGAGCTGGCGTAGGCGCGCACCGCATCGTAGCGGCTCTTATCCACGCCCGCCCGGTGCCAATCCCAGGTGGGGATGGCCGCCAGGGTGCGGGCCGTGGGGTAGACGCGCATGCCCTCGGGCTGAGCGGGGAGGCCGCTTGCCGGGGCAGGTTCGCCGTGCCGGTACAGAATCCACCGCAACGTCCTGAAGGCTTCGGTCTGCGTGATGCGCTGTTCCACAATGGCGTTGAGTACGTGCCGGTCCAGCTGGCCCGAGGCGCTTAGCCGTAGCCCGGGGTTGGCCCGCCACGCGGTACGGACGCGCTCGGGGAGCTCCCCGAACGAGGGAAGGGACGCGAAATCCTCGGGACGGTCGTGCAGACCCAGCCAGTAGGTCATCTCATCGGCCAGCGCTCGTACGTCGTGGCGTGCCGCCAGCTGCCGCTCGGCGGAGTCGTAGGAAGCCCAGATGCGAACGCGGACGGGGCGCATCAGCAGCCGGTGCAGGGCCGGAAGGGCGGCCGCCGCGGAATCGGGAGAGCCCGTCGCGGAATCGGGAAGGCGCTCTGCGAAGAGCACCGCGGGAAAGCTATGTTCCGGCGTGCGGGCCGTAATCCAGATGCGTTCGGCTCCGGCCTCTCGGCTGAGCGCGCGGTAGGCCGGATCGCTCGCGCCTCGGCTCAGCGCGCCCAGCGTCTGCGCCAGGTGCACGGGAACCTGCGGCTCGACGATAACCTCGCAGGACTCGGGCGCGAGGGTGCCCGGCAGGGAGCGCGTACCCGCAGGGGAGAGCGAGCGAATCGTCACGCGCGGTTCGGCGCTCAACGGTCCCGGGGCATAGGGCAGGCGCGCCGCGGCCAGCGGGTGCGGGTTAGCGCCCGGCGCCGGGGGCAGCGTCCGGGGGATTGAGGAGGGTTGCGTGCTCACAGCACCAGTCTACGCGGCCGGGTTCTGGGCTTCGAGCCGACGGAGCCCGGCGATGGAGCGTCCCGGACTCATACGCTACCCTAGAGTGATAAGGAGTGTGTACAGTGCATCACAGGGCTGGCGGTGAAACCCGGGCTTCGACGGATGCGCTCCCGAGGGAAGGACGCCCATGGCATCGGAAGAGACTGAAGTGGCCGCACAGAGCGCGGCTCCGACGAGGCCTCGAACCACCGGCGGCTCAGCTTCCCGGTCGGGCGTCGCCGGGGGCCTCCGCGAGCGTTTCAAGCGCATCCGTCTGCTTGACCTGTTCCCCGGGCTGGTGCTGGGCGTGGCCGTTATGGCGCTGTACACCTACTACTCGCTGCAGCAGGTTAAGCACTGGGTGACCCCCTCGTGGGACCTGGCAATCTTCACGCAGATGGCCCAGGCGTACTCGCACTTTTCCGCACCAATCGTGCCGGTTAAGGGGCCCGGTTTTAACCTCTGGGGCGATCACTTCCACCCCATTCTGATGCTGCTGGGGCCGATTTACGGGATGTTTCCCTCGCCCACGACCCTGCTCGTTGTGCAGAACGCCCTAATTGCGGCCGCAACGAGTGCCATCGTCTTCTTCACCCAGCGTGCCTTTACCCTGGCTCGAGCCTCCCGAACCGGTGAGGAAGCTGAGCCGTCCCGGTTCCAGCGGTTCGTGCCGACGCTGACCGGTCTTCTGCTTGGTGCGGGCTTCGCCCTGAGCTTTGGCGTGCAGCAGGCCGTCGCGGCGCAGTTCCATGAAGTGGCCTTTGCCGTGCCCCTGCTGACCGTGAGCCTGGGCTATCTGGTGCTCGCCTCGCGCGTGAGCGGCGACGAACGAAACCGATACCTTGCCCGCGCCTGCTGGTGGGCGCTGCCCATCGCCTTCGTCAAGGAGGATATGGGCGTAACCGTGGCCGTCATCGGCGTTGTGGCCCTAATTCGTAGCGGCTGGTTGGGTGTCGCGTACGATATTCTGTTGCCCCGCCTCTCTGAGGGAGAACCGGCTTCGTTCCGCGTTCGCCTGCGTTCCCTATACCACTCCTGGGCCCGCACTCGCGCGGTTGCCGAGTCGAGCATGGTAATTGCGTGGGGCATCTTCTGGTCGGTGGTCTCAATCGCCGTGATTCTGCCCTACTTCAACAGCGGCGGAACCTTTGACTACGCCGACAAGGTGAATGTTGCCGCTGCCGTTGGGGATCCCTTCGGCTCCCTGATTCAGATGATGAATAACAACACGAAGATGGCGACCCTGGGCCTGCTACTCATCACGGGTGCGGTGCTGTGGGTTGGCTCGCCCCTTGCGCTGGTGGCTCTGCCGACCATCGCGTGGCGTCTGCTCTCCACGATGGAGTCCTACTGGGCCAGCACCTGGCACTACTCTCTGGTGCTGATGCCGGTCGTCTTCTGCGCCCTGCTGGATACCGTGCTACGGATGCGCTACGGTGCGATTCCGGCCCGCAAACTCGCGGAGCCCGCCGAGGTTCCCGACGCCCCCAAGGAGCCTTCCGGTCGCAGCCGCATCCGGGTTCGCAACCTGCCGGTGTGGATTCTTCCTGCCGTAGCGCTTTTCTTGGCCGCTTCCCCGATTTTCGTACCGGGCTCGACGCAGCCTCTCGCAGCCCTGGCGAACTCGCAGTTTACCGACTCTGCTTTGACCTCCAGCGATCAGATGAAGCTCAAGGCCGTGCAGCAGGTGCCCGAGGGCGTTACCGTGGCCTCGGATTTGTCCATTCTGACGCAGCTGATTCCGGGTCGCACCGTCTACTGGATTGGTCATACCGGCGAGCCGGCCCCCGAGTACGTGGTGATTGACCGCAACAATAACTCCTGGGGTGGTAATCCTCCGGCGAATGTGGCCCAGTACGCCGCTGACCGCTACGGCCACTCCTACGCTAAGCACGCGACCGTCGGCACGATCGATATCGTGCGCCGCGTGGACTAGCCCCTCGGCTAAGCCTCTAGATGAGCGCCCACCCTCCAAGAGTGAGGGTGGGCGCTCGTGCCTAAGAGATGAGGTTTTAAGCACCTTTTTATAGCCGAGGAAGGGACCCTGCGGTACACTGTATAAACACGGGAACCCCCGATGAAGGTCTTGTGCGCACCGAGCACCCCAGGTGGTGTCATTTCGGAAAGTGCGCCGTACTCACCATCACCGATTGATACGCCCCGAAAGTTGCGGCTCCGCCGCACTCGGGCTTCTCTGAACGATCTCTGGTCAAAGCCTCCTGACGCGTCTGCTGTTACAGACTGATACACCATACGGGTGAGGCCCCACGCCAGGAATACGTGACGCCTTATGTGAGCACAATTGACCGTACCCCTCTCCGCCCCGCGCGCCCGGTGCGCGTTCTCGGCGCGATGACGTACGAGTCTCCAATTGTGTAGCGAGAAATTCAAGACCGCTCCCAGCAGTAACCCTCACACCCTCACCGTGCCCTCTGCGCCCCGCGCGAGGGGATAACCGGGTGTGTGCGGTGAAACCGTCGGCTGAACAATACGCCGGACGCATGTGGCTGGGCCGTGAAGGGGACACCCGGTAAGCGCCGAAGAGCGTGCGCTATCCACCCCTACCGTATAGAGGAAAAATTGACTGAGAATACCGCTACCCCGGCCGAACTGAACGCCGAGGCAGAGACCGTTGTGACCGCTGAGAACAACGTTGAGACCCCCGCCGCGGAAGAAACTGCGGCGGAGACTACCGCAGAAACCACCGCAGACGCCCCCGCCGAAAAGGCTGAGGAAGCGGGCGTGCGCTTTACCGACCTGGGCCTGGACGCCCGCGTCCTGGCCGCTCTGGAAGAGGTCGGCTACGAGAAGCCGTCCCCCATTCAGGAACAGACCATCCCGCTGCTGCTCGAGGGCCGCGACGTGGTCGGTCTGGCGCAGACCGGTACCGGTAAGACCGCAGCCTTCGCGCTGCCGGCCCTCTCCCGCATGGCCGAGCTCGCCGACATCAACGGTGTCTCCCGCGACACCCAGGTGCTGGTCCTGGCCCCCACCCGCGAGCTGGCCCTGCAGGTTGCAGAGGCCTTCTCCTCCTACGCAACCCATATGGAGGACTTCACCGTGCTGCCGATTTACGGCGGCTCCCCCTACGGCCCGCAGCTGGCCGGCCTGCGCCGCGGGGCGCAGGTCGTCGTCGGTACCCCCGGCCGCGTGATTGACCACCTGGAAAAGGGCTCCCTGGACCTGTCCAACCTGCAGTACCTGGTTCTGGACGAGGCCGACGAAATGCTTCGCATGGGCTTCGCCGAAGACGTGGAGAAGATCCTCGAAGGCACCCCCGACAGCAAGCAGGTGGCCCTGTTCTCCGCCACCATGCCCAACTCGATCCGCAAGATCGCTCAGCAGTACCTGACCGATCCGGTCGAGATTCGCGTGAAGGCTAAGACCACCACTAGCGCCAACATCTCCCAGCGCTACATGCAGGTCATGCACTCCCACAAGCTGGACGCCATGACCCGAGTGCTCGAGGTTGAAAACTACGACGGCATTATCGTCTTCGTGCGCACCAAGAAGGAGACCGAGGAGGTCGCCGACAAGCTGAAGGCCCGCGGCTTTGCGGCGGCTGCCATCAACGGTGACATTCCCCAGCAGCTGCGCGAGCGCACCGTGGATGCACTGCGCGACGGCCGCATCGACATCCTCGTGGCAACCGACGTGGCGGCACGCGGCCTGGATGTGGAGCGCATCTCCCTGGTTGTCAACTACGACATCCCCCACGACACCGAGTCCTACGTGCACCGCATTGGCCGTACCGGCCGTGCGGGCCGCGAGGGTGCCGCCATTCTGTTCGTGACCCCGCGTGAGAAGTACATGCTGCGTCAGATTGAGAAGGCAACCCGTCAGAAGGTCGAGCCGATGCACATGCCCACCGCAGAGGCAGTGAACGAGACCCGTAAGCAGCGCTTCGCTCAGCAGATTACCGAGACCATCGAGTCTGAGGACCTGAGCTTCTTCCGCCAGATTATCGAGGACTACGAGAACGAGCACGACACCACCGCTGAGGACATTGCGGCCGCACTGGCTGTTATCGCTCAGCAGGGTCGCCCCTTCTTCCTCGATGAGAGCGAAGATATCGCCCACAAGTCCCGCCCCTTCTCTGACGATGATTCGGATCGTGGCGGCCGCAAGGCAAAGCGCGCGCACAACGACGAGGGTATGGTCAACTACAAGCTGAACGTTGGCCGTTCCTCCCGCGTGACCGCAGGCGCTATTGTGGGTGCGCTGGCTAACGAGGGCGGCATTAAGGGCTCCCAGATTGGCTCCATCGACATTCGCCAGCACTTCACTATTGTTGGCCTGCCCGAGGACCTGCCCCGCGACTTCTTCGATCGCCTGCGCGACACCAAGATTGCTGGCGAGTTCATCAATATCCGTAAGGACAACGGTCCCAAGGGCGGCGGCGGTGGCCGCGGCTTTGGTGGTGGCCGTCGTGAGGGCGGTTTCCGCGACTTCGATCGCCGCGAGGGTGGCCGTCGTGAAGGTGGCTACCGCGGTAACCGTGACGGTGGCCGCGACTTCGGCGGTGACCGCGACTTCAAGCGTCGTGACTTCGGTGGCAAGCGCAATGACCGCGACTTCGGTGGTCGCGACTTCGGCGGCCGTGATAACCGCCGCGATGGTGGCTACCGTGGCAACCGTGATGGCGGCCGCGACTTCGGCGGCCGTGATAACCGTCGCGATGGAGGCTACCGCGGTAACCGTGAGGGCGGCCGTGACTTTGGCGGCCGCGGCAAGCGCTACTAAAATTTCGGCTAAGCCTGGATTTGCGGTACGAGGGGCTTGCTGAGGCTATCGGCTAGCAGCCTTGTCATCCGCATATGATTCAAAGACCGGCAGGGGAGTGATGAGCTCTCCTGCCGGTCTTTATGTATTTGTGTGTTGATGTGTTTGCATCAGCTGTTGCGGTGGCGTCTGATCAATGCTGGGATGCCTGGTTGTTGGGGCTCCCGGTCAATGCTGGGCTCTCATGCGGCAGTGTGGAGAACAATCAAGCAAAAAATGTGGCGTATGACATAGCTTCTCCGCTTGCGAGCATTCGTGAAGACCTGTATAGTTTTACCTGTTGCCCCGATAGCTCAGTGGTAGAGCGCCATCTTGGTAAGATGGAGGTCCCG
>ERZ1674093.58-NODE-58-length-22362-cov-11.000583_pt1 | contig 22362 bp, 19 predicted proteins | sample MGYA00581116_ERZ1674093 | MGnify/ENA primary metagenome ERZ1674093 (study PRJEB41354, sample SAMEA4873337) | human saliva metagenome | biome: human-associated habitat [ENVO:00009003]; feature: mouth environment [ENVO:08000002]; material: saliva material... | reverse complement strand
TGGAGTTCAGACGTGTGCTCTTCCGATCTGGTAGGTTTTGGCCCCAATAGATATACCCGGTGCCTCGCGACCGGTCGGCCCCGTTCGGGCGCACTGGACGCGATGCATCGGGTATATTTTGGTGGGGTACGTAGCGTGAGAACGATTCGCCCTGAGCAATGTAATATTCGGGGAAATTCTGAGACTTAGGAGCGGCTAACTTCTCGCTCTTCTATCCGTTTCTTTAAGCGTGGAGCGCCGCAGCGCTGATTTCAGGCAATCTCTCAGACAAGCTCGTTACACTGACCGAAATATTACCGCCCGAAATGGACTCGGGCGGGCAACCGCATAAAATGGTTGAAGATACCTGAACTTACGGGAAGCACACAAACATGTCTTTTGCAGAAGGAATTCTGAGCGCCTGCGACTTCGGCCCTGGCGATATTGAACGCGTTCACCTCATCATGGGGGAATGGCAGATTATCTCTGATATTGCCCAGAGCGACCTTGTCCTCTGGTTCCCCACCGACTACGTGGTTGCCGACGGCACCTCCCCGGATGCCGTCTCCGGTCCCCGCGAAACCAGTACCTTCGCAGCATTTGCACACGTGCGCCCCTCCAACGTCCGCACCCTCTTCCACCACGACATCATTGACCACGACATGGAAGACGGCATCCGCGACGAGGCCTACCGTGCCTGGACGACCCAGGAGATCAGCACCTATACCGACCCGGCCAGGGGAGAGGGGCTGGGATACCGCCCGGAGGTGAACATCACCTTCGTGCCGATTGTGCGCAATAACCGTACTATTGCCCTGCTCACCAGCCATCGCGTTGCCACTCCTCACACCTATCCCAGCCTGAGCGAAGAGGTCTACGAGTTCGTCACCGACACCATGATGACCATGTTGCACAGCGGCTTGTGGCCCGACCCTCTGGCGCAGGGCAGCCGCACGCAGGGCAATCCCCGCGCGATTGACGGCATTATCGTGCTCGACCCGACCGGTCGCGTGGTCGTTGCTTCCCCCAACGCCAACTCGATGTACACCCGGATGGGCATGACCGGTTACCTTGAGAAGCGTAACCTGGCAGACGTGACCCGTGCGATGCTTTCCTCCGGCGAGGAGGCGGACGAGACCCTGCAGCTGGTCCTGGCCGGCCGTAGCGACCTGCGTACCGAGCTGACCATCGCCCGAGCCCGTGTGACGATGCGCGCCATCCCCCTGCTCAAGCAGAAGGGTGCGCACATCGAGCGCCTGGGCGCCCTGATTCTCTGCCGCGACGTCACCGAGTTGCGCCGTCGCGAGATGGAGCTCATGACCAAGGATGCAACCATCCGCGAGATTCACCACCGCGTGAAGAACAACCTGCAGACGGTGTCCGCTCTGCTGCGCTTGCAGTCCCGTCGCATGACCTCCGATGAGGCGCGTCAGGGCTTGGAACAAGCGATGCGTCGTGTCGCCACGATTGCCACCGTGCACGAGGCTCTCTCGCAGGGTCTGGCTCAGAACGTCGACTTTGACGAGCTTATCGAGCGTCAGTTCCACCTGGCCGCCGAGCTGGCCTCTCCCGGCCAGCACGTGACGACCAGGCTGCTGGGATCCTTTGGTGCCCTGCCGAGCCAGTTCGCGACCCCCTTGGCGCTGGTGATTAACGAGGTCGTCGCCAACGCCGTGGAGCACGGACTCGACGGAGAAACCGGAACCGTGACGCTCGAGGGTATTCGCGGCACCAATGACGAGGATGAGGACACCCTGACCGTCATTATTACCGATGACGGCAAGGGCATGGGCGATAAGAAGATTGAAGAATCCGGCCCGAACGCCTACCGCCCGGTCAGTGGCAAGGAAGGCCTGGGTATGCAGATTGTGCGCACCCTGGTGGCGAGCGAGCTCAACGGCTCAATCCGTTGGGAGGCTAACGAACCGACCGGTACCCGCGTGGTTATTACGGCGCTCCTCATCTAAAGCGAAGAGAAAACCCGGCCGCGGGACCTTGATTTTGGGGTTCCGCGGCCGGGTTTATCGTTGCCTCGGGTATAGCAAAAGCGTGGTGCAGTGACCGATAAGTCACTGCACCACGCTTTTAATGCCCTATTGAATACTCCGGAAGTTAGGATGCACGGCGGGCACGAGCTGCGCGACGCTTCATGGCGCGACGCTCGTCTTCACTGGTGCCACCCCACACGCCGGAGTCCTGGCCGGTCTCGATGGCCCACTTCAGGCAGACGTCAATAACCTCGCAAGAGCGGCAGACGGTCTTAGCCTCTTCAATCTGCAACAGGGCGGGTCCGGTGTTTCCAACGGGGAAGAACAGCTCCGGGTCCTTGTCCAAACAAGCTGCACGACTACGCCAATCCACGGTGGACCTCCTTCTCTATGTGCAGTCCCGCCGAAGCGAGATGCTGTTTATTATTCCTGTGCGCGTGCCAAATAGGCCCACCGTTGGGGTGTGCGCCCCAAGTTAGGGTGAAATTTGACTTATCAACTTTCGCACGTCGGGGCTAATGTGACAAGTGCTTTAAGCTAAAAACTTGAAGTATTACACTGAGGCATCTATCACTAAGGGGAGCCTTTGTCTAATTGTCCGGTTGGAGAATCGCATGGTGACACAATCCCTCGCTGAGTCATCTCACAACCGGGGAGCCGCCCCGCAGGGGAGTGGCGCCTCGGGCATAATATAAAGCGGTACTTCACCCGACGAACCGCACCGATGACGAGGCGGCGAGCCCCTGCACAAATGCAGGCACCCCGCGCGCAAACAAGTGTGCGGGGGAAGTGCCCAGCCGCTAAATTACAAGCGCATCAGGCTGAATACCCCTCGGCCTGCCAACGACACCACCTGTGAGGAGCCCACCGTGACGTCACGCCCGTTCAACGTCCTCTACGCATTCGTTCTGACCGAAACCTTCGCGGCATACATTCTGATTCGCGGTATCCTCTACCCCTTCCTCCTTTCTAATGGAGAGCCCGCCCAGGGCGTGGTCGGCGGCGTACTTCAAGTGCTCATCGCCGCGGGCATGACCTTTTACGCCCTGCGTTTCTACCGCGGACGTTACGGCTCGCGCCTGCCCATGATCCTGATTACCCTCTGCGCCCTGTGGGTCACTGCAAGCACGCTAGTGCAGAGCGTGAGCGCCTACGGCGTAAGCATTAATGGATTCAACCCTCAGACCGTGGCGGGCGTTATCGGCGCGGCGGTAGCCTTCATCTTCGTCCTGATGCCCAGTAGCCGCCGCTACATCGAAGCCGTCACCGAGGAACGCGGTGAGGAAGCCAAGCGTATCGGCCGCCGCCGCTAGGCTATCACCAAATTGTCTCTACGCAATGGGATGAGCGTCGAGGACCCTCGGTAGCGGAACCTGTATCGCTTCAACGGAGCTGCCGTCCACCGCTACCGCGCGCCCGGCCGGTTGCTCGCCTCGCGTGAAACGATCCGCCGGAAGCGCCGTAACGGTGCAGATATCGGCCTCCGCCAGGGTTGCGGGCGCGAGCAGAATCGCACGCGAGCATCCCATAAGCGCTGAAAGCAGCGGGGAGGAGGCCCGCCTCGGCCAGGGTGTGTAGGTCACGAAGACCGCGCGGAAGGCCCCGCGGCGCTCCAGCAGAACGTTCTGCACTCCGGCCGAAAGGTACTGCAAATCATCGACGAGTAGCAGAGTCTGGGCGGGATGCTTCACATCGCTCAGCAGGGAACGTACCATTTCCTCCGTGAACGGCCTGGAACTATTGCCTCCCTCGATGCAGAGCGCATCCAGATGCGGGTTGAGCTGGCGGACGCTCTCGAGTAGCGTGCTCTTACCCGTTGACCGGGCACCCGGGACGGGAATGATGCTTCCCCGCCCGGCGCTCAGCCACACGGGTAGACGGCGGCGGTTGAAACCCACGAGAAGCTGCTCGCCCCGAGGGTTGCAGGTCTTTTGAGCTACGCGAATATACTCCTCCGCGGGCATGCGGAAATACTCCGGGAACTGGCGTAACAGGGTGCCTGTCTGAGCGGATGCGCTCGCAGATGAGCGGGCATACATCTCAAAGTCTCGGAGAGATAGCGCGCACGGTGCCAACACCGAGGCGGTAAGCGGCTGATCCCCGATAAACCCCTCGTTGATGCTCCCCTCGACACAGTAGTGACCCTGGGACGGGACCGGGTAGTCGCGGCTGGCCGAACGCATCAGGTCGGTATCAAGGAAGCGGCGGCTCAGCAGAGTGGAGTGCGCGACCGTGCCGAAGCGTCCCCTCGGGCTCAGTGCAGAGGTGAACAGCACCGAGTAGCCGCGCCGGTAGCCTTGCGAGAGTACATCGTAGAGTAGATGCTCCGTATCAGGATGGCGGATGAGCGCATCCAACCATCCGTCCAAGCCGTCCACGATGATGAGTGGGCGGTGTCCCTCACTTTCGGCGTGCAGGCGCTGTTCTCTCAGCTCCTCAAGGCAGAAACGCAGGTGCTGGTGCTCTTGCGGCCCTACGAGCACCTCAAGGAACGGAGCATAGGGCTCCAAATCCCGCTGGAGGGAGCCATCGGAGGTCAGCAGAACCACCGGGACTTTGGCGGATATCGCCTGGGCGAGCAGGCCCAGAAGAAACGGTATGCGTTCCGCACTCTGCGCCAGAAGCCCCAGCGTTTGTCCGCCGTTCCACCTGTACCGGCCACGAACACCGTAGCGGGCAATCTCCAGTTCTCCCAGCAGATACCCGTTCCCTCGCTCCGTCTCCTCGGCCGGAAGTGACAGGGATAGAGATTCGGGAAGCTCCTCGGGGATGGGGCAGTACTCTTCCTGCTCACCCTTGCGGGGCTCGGTGCCGGGAGCACCGTGCAGATATGAGGCGCCGTGAGACCCCGCTACGGCGCGGAAGGTTTCTCTAATAGACCGGGTGAGGCACTCATCCTCTCCGTAGCCTTCCCTCGGTGATTCCTCCGCAACATTGATGCACCTCCAACCTTCGGGCTCGAGCGAGAAGACTTTCGGGGGAATCGCCTGCACCTCGGAGGGAACTCGGTCCGTGAGAGGAGCGCGGAACGAGAGGGAACGTCCATCCGGCAGACGAACGTACCCGGCCCCGGGCTGAGCAGCCGAGATATAGGCGGCCGCTTCGTGCTCCAACAGGTTGTAGGAATCTTGTGCGCTGGCCACACGCAGGCAGATACTCGTGGCGATATTGGCGCGGATATCCTGTGAAATCGTGCCCTGGGGACGCTGCGTAGCAAGAATCAGGTGCAGCCCCAGGGAGCGGCCAATCGTTGCGATGCGCATGAGCTCCGTCATCGCATCGGGCATGGAATCAATCAGCATGCGGAACTCATCAACGACAATGAGTAGCTCGGGGTAACGGGGGAGTACACCTCGCGCCCGGCAACCCGCCAAATAGTCGCGGTAAGAATTGACCCCGGCAGCCTGTAGATTGGTTTCCCTTCGACGGACGTCTGCCCTCAAGAACTCTAGGGCGCGCTCAACCGCGGAAACATCGAAATTGCTCAAGATGCTCAGAGTATGGGGCAGCTCGGCGAGGGGGCCCAGGCCCGCGGAACCCTTAAAATCCACCAGAATCAACCCGAGACGCTCGGGCGGGTAGGCCAGGGCGGCGCTCAGCACCAGGGAACGTAGCAGCTGGGATTTGCCGGCACCGGTGGTGCCGCCAAGCAGCCAGTGGGGCCCGTGTTCCGAAAGGCCGAGCGAAAACGAGCCCGCCTGCGAAACTCCCAGGTAGCAGCGGATGTCTTCGGCATAAAGCCCCTTCGACCACCGTTCCTTGAGTCCCTCGGCGGAGAGGTCAATCCCGCCTTCGCCCCTGCCATTTTTCGCCTCCGATAGGGAGGAGAACCGATGCGCGAATTGGTGCACCTGCGCGTCGCTGATCTTGCCCGTCCTCGGCCCCTCCTCAACTAGATAGAGGTGGTCTAGAGCTCGGATAAATGCCTCGACGCTCAGCCCATCGGCGTGCAGGCATAGGTCATCGAGGAGGAGGGGGTGCACCTGTACTACTCCTTCGCTGGGCTGCTCCGGAGGCTTCGAGTAGTGCCGTGCCGCATAGCGGATGGAATGACGGTGGCTACCCTCGCTGACGCACTCGAGCCACCCCGCGGCGAAGAGAGATTCGCAGACGGTACGACCGGATGACGATCGCGTACCATCCTTCGGATCGGCGACGATGCACAGAGCCACCGATGCGCCCCTCGGCTCTTTGGGAGCCCGCGAGCCATTCCGTGTTGCGGCTTCGACGGCCGCCGCCTCAGCCTGGAGCGTGCGCACGAGCGGAGCGTAAATATCGCACGCGTCCTCCGACATAATCAACAGGGGAGGGGTCTGCGCGGAAAGTTCGTCGTGCAGGGCATCGTGAAGAGCCTGCCTTTCCTCGGGGGCGGTCTCGGAGCGCTGAGAGTACACGCTAACCCGGGGCACCACGGCGAGAGTTTGCAGGAGCGCGTTGATTCGCTCCTGTTCGGCGCTCGCAGGAGGGCCGAGCAGGATTGAGATACTTCCCGGATAACCGGCGACCAGCTGAACGAGATAGGCGCGCAGGTGCCCCTCGTCGAGCGAAAGAAGATGCCCGAGCGCACCGGCGGGCAAGGGAACGTAGTGGGGTGCCCTCTGGAGCCTGGGTAGTGAGGCGAGCGTAAGGTTACGTCCACGCAGGTAGGGCAGCCGAGGGCCGCATCCGAGCACGATGCCGGGGTGAGCGGGGAACGCGAGAAGGGCGGGGGAGGTTGCGGCGAACGCCAGATCCGCGGCGGTGGGTAGATTCAAGGCCCGTTGCTCCTCTCGTTCGGCCGCCGTGCGGGTCATTGCGCGGCCCGCACGGTTTTCGGCTCGGCTTCCAAAGAAGTGCAGGAGCATGAGCAGGGAAGAGGCCGCCGACATGAGAAGCAGAAACCACAGCCCGGTCAGTAGCGCAATGGCCAGGCCCACGAGAATCGGCAGGCAAACGCTGAGTAGAATCTGCTTGAGCTTTCGAGGCTGGGCCGGGTTGACCGTGACGGGTTCAAACGGATTGCCGTCGGGGGAGTCCGCTAGGGAACCCTGAAGCTTGTTGGCACCGCCCTTGGAAACGGAAGACGCCGCACGGTTGGAAGGAATCGGGCCTGAAACGCCGGGGTCTCGAAGAACGCAAAGGGACGATCCCAGAAGGAAGGGCTCGTCCCAGACAACCGGCCGTGCCCCATCGTCCCGAGTTCTCCGGATTTTACGCGCGGGAGTATTCACCGGGCGCCACAGCACACCCGAGCTATCGGCGCGGAAGGTTCCGTGAACCCCTCGTAGGAAGGGGTCTCGCAGATGCACGTGCCCGGCTTTTCCTCGTCGTCCGCGCGGGGACCTGCCCAGCGTGGTGTCCCCGCGGAGAATCGGGAAGGACTTGCCGGCGTCCGGGCCGCGCAGAACGCAGAGAAGGCTGATGGCCCGCCCGCTGTTGCCCGCACCGGTGGTATTTTCCTCTTCTCTGGAGCGTTCGCCCCGTGTAGGCAGGCTCAGATGCTTCTTACCGCTTGCGATTTGTTCTTGTAGAGCGGCGGCCAAATCGTGCTCCAGGCGTTTTTCTGCCCGGGCCAGCGTCATGCTTTCGGCCCTACCCGGTTCACCTTCGACCCGCACGACGCGAGGGTAGGGGCGTTCTGCGGAGGTTTTGGCGCGGTCAAGAAAATAGAGAGTCATGCCTATAGGTAAACCCATAGTGAACTAATGCTCAATATATGCTATTTAAGATGACATAAATATTCGAATAATGCGTTTTTGTTATCTAAATATCTTAAATTCTGTGGATACTGCATATTTGCTCGAAAGGCTACCCGGGGTGATTTTCGCGATCGACCCCGGTGTGCGGCTTGTGCTCATACGGTCGGTGGGCGCGCATACGGTCGGCGGGTGCGCACACCATTCCTTGAGTGGTCTCTTCTGGGTAGTGGATCCACCCGCCCCTCAAGTGAATATTTACGCGTAAATAATTTCCCGCCCTGTTTCGCGCAGCTTCCGAAGTTCTTATCCTGAACGGCAAATAAAAATCTTCAGATGCGTGCTAATCCCGTTCATGTCCATCCGGAACCCAACGACCAATAGCGCAAAAACTAGTTCCCAAAAGTACCGAAAATCATGTCATAAGTATGCGGACCAGTTGATAAGCGGGTATCTTAGAGTATGACTATATCCATCGTGGGAGGGGCAAGGTGTGCCCCGCCCACGCGGATCGTGCCCTCCCCGAACCAGCGGGGAAATGCCCGGTCTGGAAGGCGAAAACCAGCCCCGATAGGGGCCGGGGCGCCGTGATAATACAGGAGAAAACATTGACTGCTGACCTCGTAGTTGTCGGATCGGGCCTCTTCGGCCTGACCATCGCAGAACAGGCCGCCACCGAGCTGGGCCTGAAAGTCGCTCTGCTGGACCGTCGCTCCCACATTGGCGGTAACGCATACAGCGAGAAGGAGAAGCAGACCGGCATTGAGGTGCACCGCTACGGCGCTCACCTGTTCCACACCTCCAACGAGCGCGTGTGGGAGTATGTGAACCGCTTCACCGACTTCACGAACTATGTGCACCGCGTGTACACCCGCCACAACGGCATCGTGTACCCCATGCCGATTAACCTCGGTACCATCAACCAGTTCTTCAACGCCGCCTACTCGCCGGCAGAGGCAAAGGCGCTGATTGCTGAGCAGGCTGGCGAGCTGGCTGGTACCGACCCGCAGAACCTCAACGATAAGGGCATCTCCCTGATTGGTCGCCCCCTGTACGAGGCCTTCATCAAGCACTACACCGCAAAGCAGTGGCAGACCCCGCCGGAGGAGCTGCCCGCATCCATCATTTCCCGTCTGCCGGTGCGTTACACCTACGACAACCGCTACTTCAACGATAAGTACGAGGGCCTGCCGGTCGACGGCTACGCCGCTTGGCTGGAGCGCATGGCCGCACACCCGAACATCGAGGTTCACCTGAACACCGATTTCTTCGAGCCCGGCCACGAGTACTCCCGCGAGAACGTGCTCGGCCAGATTCCCGTGGTTTACACCGGCCCGGTGGACCGCTACTTCGACTACGCCGAGGGCGATCTGTCCTGGCGCACCATCGACCTGGAAGAAGAAGTTCTGCCGATTGAGGACTTCCAGGGCTGCTCCGTGATGAACTACCCCGATGCTGACGTCCCCTTCACTCGTATCCACGAGTTCCGTCACTTCCACCCGGAGCGTGACTACACCAAGGATGCAACCGTCATTATGCGTGAGTTCTCCCGCTTCGCTAACAAGGGTGACGAGCCCTACTACCCGGTGAACACTGCCGTGGATCGCGAGAAGCTGCTGGCTTACCGCGACCTGGCTAAGGGTGAGGATAACGTGCTGTTCGGTGGCCGCCTGGGTACCTACAAGTACCTGGACATGCACATGGCCATCGCCTCGGCACTGTCGATGTTTGACAACAAGATCCGCCCGCACTTCACCGACGGTGCCAAGATCGAATCCGGTGGTGTGGACGCATAGTTATGGCTACTCAGACTTTGAAGACTCTGCAGCGGGTCATTTTCCCGAGCGCGGTTGAGACCGACGTCGTGCCCCTCTACGTGGATGCGGGCGTTGCAACCGGCGTTCAGCTACCCACCCGTATCGACGGCGACGCCTCGACCTCCATCGCGGAGGCGATGAACACCTCCGGTCAGTCTGTATCGAACGCTAGCGCGAACCGCGATGCCGCGAACAGCTTGAACAGCCGCCGCTCCATCACCGTGAGCGCGGGCCAGAGCCTGTCGTTCGGTACCTATTTCAACGCCTTCCCCGCTTCGTACTGGCGCCGCTGGACCGACCTGAAGAAGGTCACCCTGAGCGTTCAGACCCGTGGCGAGGGCATGGTCATTGTGTACAAGTCCAACGGCCGTGGCGTGATCCAGCGTGTGGACGCCAAGCTGCTCTCCGGCGAGGAGACCACCACCTTCACGATGCCCCTGGCACCCTTCGGTGACGGTGGCTGGTACTGGTTCGACCTGTCAGGCACCACCGACCTCGAGCTGGTCGAGGCAAATTGGCTGGGCGATATCGAGCCCCGCGCCGACGTGAAGGCCGGCCAGGCAACCGTGCAGATTACCACCATGAACAAGGTGGAGTACTGCATCAACAACATTCGTGCGCTGGGCGAGAGCCCCGAGATTTTCGATGCCGTGCACGAGTTCCTGATTGTCGACCAGGGCACCCAGAAGGTTCAGGACCACGAGGACTTCGAAGAGGTCGTCAAGCCTCTGGCGGGCAAGTTCCGCATCATTAATCAGGGCAACCTGGGTGGTTCCGGCGGCTTCTCGCGCGGCATGTTCGAGGCTGTCAACAACGGCTCCGATTACGTGCTGTTGCTTGATGACGACGTTATCGTTGAGCCCGAGTCGATCCTGCGTATGGTGACCTTCGCGAACTACTGCAAGGAGCCCACCATCGTGGGTGCGCACATGTTCGACATGTTCGACCGTTCGGTTCTGCACGCGTTCGGTGAGGTTGTTGATCCGTGGCGTAACTTCTACGCTAAGCCGCACGATGACATGGCGATGGGCCACAACCTGGGCCACCACAACCTGCGTAACACCCCGTGGCTGCACCGCCGCGTGGACGTGGACTATAACGGCTGGTGGATGTGCCTCATCCCGACCGCGGTCATCAAGGAGATCGGCCTGTCCCTGCCGCTGTTCCTGAAGTGGGACGACGCCGAGTACGGCCTGCGCGCTAAGGCCGCGGGCTTCGCGACCGTGTCCTTCCCCGGTGCGGGCGTGTGGCACGTGTCCTGGACCGATAAGGACGATTCCGTCGGCTGGCAGGCTTACTACCACGAGCGTAACCGTCTCATCACGGCCCTGTTGCACTCTCCCTTCGACAAGGGTGGCCGCGTGTTGCTGGATTCGCTGTTCCTTGACGTCAAGCACACCCTGTCGATGCAGTACTACACCGAGGCCGGCCGTCTGCTGGCTCTCGAGGATCTGCTGTCGGGCCCCGATCACCTGCACCCCTCGCTCTCGAAGCGTCTGCCGGTGATTCGCGCAATGGCTAAGGAGTACCCGGAGTCTCAGGTGAAGCCGAACGTGGATGACTTCCCGGCTATCCAGTCGAAGAAGCCGCCGTTCCGCGGTCGCCGCTCCTTCGCATCCCCCGGCTACAAGAAGCTTGCTTCGTGGACCGCGAAGACCGTGGGTCGCCAGCTCTTCAAGCCCGTGAGCGAAGAAGCGAAGGCGCATCCGCAGATTCAGCTGAACTACGGTGAAACCAACTGGTGGACCCTGTCGAAGTTCGACTCGGCTCTGGCCACGAACGCTGAGGGTACCGGTCTCTTCTGGTACCGTCGTGACCCCGAGCAGCTGAAGTCGAAGCTGATTCACGCCGCGAAGCTGCACGCTCAGCTGGTGACCGGCTGGGAGAAGCTGCGCGACCTGTACCGTTCGAAGGCCGCAGAGGTTGCCTCCTACGATGCGTGGGCTAAGACCTTTGCTGAGCATACGGATTCTGAGCTGACCCGATGAGCGATTTGAAGTCTGTTCCCCTGAAGGCGCCCGGTCGCGGCCGCGGCATTCTGGATGCGATGAAGAATCGCTACCTGCTTCGACTGCTGGTCGATAAGGAAATCCAGGTCCGCTACCGCGGCTCGGTGCTGGGTATTTTGTGGTCGTACATTAAGCCGGGCGTGCAGTTCCTGGTGTTCTACATTGCCATGGGTCTTTTCCTTGGCCTGGAACGCGGTATGCACAACTACGCGGTGTACCTATTCTCGGGCATGATTGCCATTAACTTCTTCTCGGAGGGGTTCGGCAATGGTGCTCGCGCCATGGTGGTTAACAGTGCTCTGATTCGCAAGATTTACCTGCCGCGTGAGTTGTTCTCGCTGTCTACGGTGTGGGTGGCTCTGGTGCATTTTGTGCCGCAGATTGTGGTCATGCTCCTGGCGTGCTTTGCGGTGGGCTGGCATCCGTCCGCGTTGGCTTTCGGGTCGATTCTGGCGGGCATGCTCATCGTGATGCTGCTGTCCTATGGTCTGGGTCTGATTTTCGGTGTGGCTAACGTGTTCTTCCGAGATTCGGAGAACATCGTGGACATGCTGCTGATGGTGGCTACCTGGTTCTCGCCGGTGCTGTACTCCTGGACCATGGTGCGTGACACCCTGTACCCGTGGGTGTTCAACGTGTTCATGATTAACCCGCTGACCGTTGCGGTGGAGCTGTTCCACTATGGCTTCTGGCATCCGACGCTCCGTCCTGAGGATTTGGCGCTTCCTGCTTCGCAGGTGGTTCCGCATCTCTTCAGCTTCTGGACTCCGATTGCCATTGGTATTTCTCTGCTGACCGTTTTGATTGGTGATTTGCTCTTCCGTAAGTTTGAGGGCAACTTCGCCCAGGAGCTCTGATTCTGTGGATATTAAGAAGCTTGAGTTCCCGCCGGTGAGCCCGGACGCTCCCGTGGTGATTCACGTGGAGAATTTGGTGAAGCGCTTCGTTCTGCGCCACACCCGTTCGATGAAGGAAGCTTTTGTGTGGCTGATTAAGGGCCGCAAGGGTGATCTTTCGGAGAAGTTCAATGCACTCAACGGCGTGAGCCTGGATATTCGTCAGGGCGAGCGTGTGGCTCTTCTGGGTCTGAACGGCTCGGGTAAGTCCACGCTGCTGAAGATGATTTCTGGCGTGATGCGCGCTGATGAAGGTGAGGTTCTTACTCGCGGCAATATTGCGGGTCTGATTGAGGTGGGCGCTGGTTTCCACCCGGATCTGACCGGCCGCGATAACGTGTACCTCAACGGCGCGATTTTGGGTATGACCAAGGATGAGATTGAGGCTTCCTTCGATTCGATTGTGGATTTCGCTGAGATTCACGACTTTATCGATACCGAGGTGAAGTTCTACTCTTCGGGTATGTACCTGCGTCTGGCGTTCTCGGTTGCGGTTCATACGAACCCGGATATCTTCCTGGTGGATGAGATTCTTGCGGTGGGCGATGAGCCGTTCCAGAAGAAGTGTATTGCGAAGATTCAGGAGCTGTGCTCTGCCGGTAAGACTCTTGCCGTTGTGAGCCATGACCTGGATTTGGTGTCTAAGATTTGTGACCGCGGCGTGGTGCTGGAGCACGGTAACCTTCGATTCGACGGTCCGATTAAGGAGGCCGTGAAGGTAATTCGCGGCGGTGACTAAACGCTAAGCGTCATGGTGAAGGGGCGTGTATTCCCGATGGGGGAGTGCACGCCCCTTTGCCGTACCCTGTCACTGCGCTCTTTCGTTGCGGGGTTATCGGCTCGTGAGGGACAGCGCGGATGGTCCTGGCCAAATCCGCGGTGTGGATAAAACACCAAATGTTACGCACGTATTCGTGGTAGGAAGATGGGCTTGGCGCTAGATGCTGCAAGCTACCTCCCAAGGGCGGAGAAGAATACTTGTGGCGATTGACTAGGGCGTTTGTACTGATCCGGGTATTCCCCGCGTAGAAATGGCATATATCACGATAGAAAATATCGAAAAACTACACCTGTAAATATTAAGTAGCGAAATATATAGTTTTGATAAATTTGATGCCCTGTGGCTAGGATGATGGAAGTAATAGGTTACAGTCGCAAAGTTGCATGTAACGCCACCACACACCGCAGCATCGGATTATTTCAATGGAGAACACCGTTCCGAATACCAAAATGGAACACCTGGCTCTACTTGAGGAGAACATTCGCAAGGCCATGCGCCGTCGCAACCTGGACCCTCGAGAGGACCGGGATGCCGTACGCGCGCTCATCGGTGAATGTTTGGACGAATATGAGCAGAAGCGCACCCGCGTCTCCCTGCCCGATGTGGGGGAGCGGAGCGTCGTCATCCAGCGGCTCCACGATGAAATCTGCGGTTTCGGGGTCATTCAGCCCTTCCTCGATGATGAGAGCGTTGAGGAGATCTGGATTAACTCGCCCGATGAAATCTTCATCGCGCGCAACGGCGAAAGCGAATTGACCGGTCTGCATCTGAGCCCCCGGGCCATCAACAGCCTGCTGGAGCGTATGCTCAAGCCCTCGGGCCGTCGCCTGGACCTTTCCTCTCCCTTCGTGGACGCCTCCCTGCCGGATGGCTCCCGATTGCACGCGGTGATTCCGGACATCACCCGCAGGCACACGAGCATCAACATTCGTAAGTTCGTGGTGCGGGCCCGCCGCCTGCCCGATCTGGTCCGCATGAACTCCCTAAGCGCCGGTGCGGCGTCCCTGCTGCACGCGGCGGTGGAGAGCGGCATGAATATCCTCGTCTCGGGTGCAACCCAGTCGGGCAAGACCACGATGCTCAATTGCCTATCTGCATCGATTCCGCCGCGGGAACGCGTGGTCACCTGCGAAGAGATTTTTGAGCTATCCGTGCCGCTGCGAGACGTGGTGGGCATGCAATGCCGTCAGCCGAACCTTGAGGGTACCGGCGCCATCGAGTTGCGCCGCCTGGTCAAGGAGGCCCTGCGTATGCGCCCGGACCGCATCCTCATTGGCGAGGTACGCGAGGCAGAATCTCTGGACATGCTGATTGCGCTCAACGCGGGTCTGCCCGGCATGTGCACGATTCACGCGAACTCGGCACGCGACGCCGTGACAAAGATTTGCACCCTGCCGCTACTGGCGGGCGAGAATATCTCCTCCTCATTCGTGGTGCCCACCGTGGCCTCGTGCTTTGACATCGTGGTTCACTGCGGCCGCGATACCCGCGGGCAGCGCCGGGTCGAGGAGATTAGCATGCTCGGCGGTCGTGTCGAGGACGGGGTGATTGAGATGTCGCCGCTATTTGTGCGACGTGATGGGCGCATGGTCTGCGTGGCCCTGGAACTGCCGAACGCCGAACGCTGGGTACGTGCGGGACATCGTCCCGAACAGGTGCTGGCCCTCGCGAAAGCGGGGCAGTGATGCCGCTTTTCCTCAGCCTAATTCTGGGCATCGGTGTGTGCCTGGTGTACCTCTCCTGTTTTCCGGAGGGGCAAAAACCGGTCCGCGAGGCCGCCGACCCCGCGCTGGTCGTGGCGTTGCGCAAGGCCGGGATGCACACGCTGACCCCTCGAACCTTCACCTGGGTGAGCCTTGCGAGCGCCGTCGCCCTGTCCCTGCTGCTTCTGCTGGTTAGCCAGTTGGTGGCCCTGGGCGTGCTCGGGTTTATCGCCGGGCTGGTGGCCCCTCGCGTGGTGGTGAATCATCGCGCCCGTGCCGCGGATGCACGCATCTGGCAGCTGTGGCCGGATGCCGTCGACCACCTGCGTTCGGCGATTCGTGCGGGCCTCTCCCTGCCGGAGGCACTGATTCAGCTCTCCTACCGCGGCCCGGAGGAACTTCGCGGGGCCTTCGCCCATTTTTCGCGTGACTATCGCGCCTCGGGCGAGTTCGTGCCCTCGCTGAACCGTCTGAAGGAATACCTCTCGGACCCGGTTGCGGACACCATCATCGAGGCTCTCAAAATTGCTCGCGAGGTGGGAGGCTCTGACCTGGGCAAGCTGCTGGGCACGCTCAGCGATTTTCTGCGCGATAATGCCCGCACCCGCTCGGAGCTTCTGGCCCGCCAATCCTGGACAGTGAATGCGGCCCGGCTCTCGTGCGTGGCCCCCTGGTTCGTGCTCTGCCTGATGGCTACGCAGCCGGCGGCGCGCATGGTTTATAACTCGTTTGCCGGGGCCGTGCTCATGATGGCCGGGGCGACGGTTTCGCTGGCCGCCTATCGTCTGATGCTGCGTATTGGTGAGCTTCCGCGCGAACGGAGGGTCTTCGGATGAACCTTCCCATTGTGTTTGCCCTGTTGCTGGCGGCCGGCCTGGGCCTGATTCTTTCGTCGGTTCTGAATACTCGAAGCGTTTCCTTCGCCGATCGCGTGGCATCGCAGCTTCGCGGTGAGACCCTGCGTGAGTCTCTGCTGAGGGAGCAGGAGCGTCGCGAACCCAGCCTGATGGAGGCCCTCTCGGCCTTCTGCGCGCCGCTACTACGCTCGCTTTCCGCGACGTTGAACGGCTCCTCGTTGAGCGACAGCTCTGTGCTGGAGCGTCTGCGCCGGGCGGGGTCTTCCCAGAGCCTGAGCGCATTCCGGGCCGAGCAGCTGCTGTGGGCTCTTGCCGGTGTGACCGTCATGAGTGCCTTGACCGTCATTGGCGTGGTGCAGGAGCGTTTCTCCATCCTGGTGGCTCTTGTGCTGGTGCTGGTGAGCGGTTTGAGCGGCTTTCTGGCACGTGACTGGTGGCTGGGTGAGGCGGTGACTAAGCGTGAGAAGCAGTTGGTTGCTGAGTTCCCGGCGCTGGCGGAGATGATGGCGCTGTCGGTGACGGCAGGCGAGTCGGCGCTGGCGGCTTTGGAACGTATCTGTTTGACCTCTCGCGGCGAGTTGGCTCGTGAGTTTTCTGAGATTTTGGCGCAGACCCGCACCGGCGTTTCGCTACTGAGCGCGCTGCAGGAGTTTGCGGAGCGTACTCGCGTTCCGGCGTTGAGCCGCTTCGTTGAGGGTATTGCTGTTGCGATTGAGCGCGGTACCCCTCTGGCTGATGTGTTGCGTGCGCAGGCTCAGGATGTGCGCGATAACGCTAAGCGTGAGCTGATGGAAACAGCCGGTAAGAAGGAGATTGCGATGCTCGCCCCGGTGGTGTTTTTCATCCTGCCGCTGACCGTAATTTTTGCGGTCTTCCCGGGCCTGTCGCTCATGCGTTTGAACTTTTAGATTTTGCGGCGGGTACACACCGTACCGGCTGCACCGCGGTGGGCTGGGCTGATTGCCCGGTGCGCCGCACCAACCACACACTACACCCTTTGATAGAAGGAGAAAATTATGTTCCGTCGTTTCCGCACCACCCTCACCGTGCTGATTGCCCTGGCTATCGCATCCGTGCTGGCTCTGCGCCTGAAGAACAAGCAGGATGATCCCGAGCGCGGCGACGTGCCCGGCTGGGTCATGATCACCATGATGAGCGCCGTGCTGGTTGCCGCTATCTTGGCGATTGCTCAGCCCGCTCTGACCAAGATGTTCAACGACGCGATTGCTCTGGTTCACCAGTAATGCGTAAGCCCCGCATCGCTTCTGAGCTGACTGCCGCTGAGCTATCCTCCGCGGAATATTCTGTGGAGGAGAGCGAGCGCGGTGACGCCAGCACGGAATTCGTCATGGTCGGTGCGCTGTTGGTGTTGCTGACCATGGCGATTCTGCAGGTTTCTTTCGCCCTGTATGCACGAACCATGTTGGTGGATGCTGCGGCGGCTGGGGCACGGTACGGTACGATGCGTGACCGCACTCCGCAGGAGGGCATGGAGCGTACCCGTCAGATGATTGAGGGGACTCTTCCATCCTCGTATGCTGAGAATATTTCGTACCGTCAGAGTAGTGATTCTACGGGTGTGCGCACTTTGGAGGTGACGGTGAAGTCTCCGTTGCCGGTGCTGGGCCCGTGGGGTTTTCCGGATTCTATTGAGGTGAAGGGGCATGCGATTTATGCGGAGCATCGTTCCGGTGATTAGCGACTTTTCGCTTCGGCAGCGGGTGAAGGAACGCCTGAAGAGCCGCTCTGATTGGCCTCTTTCTGAGCAACACGACTCTGAAGAGGGTAGCGCCATTGTGGAGTTCCTGGGCCTGGGCATTACGCTGCTCATCCCGGTGCTCTACGCGGTGCTCACCATCTTCAGCCTGCAGTCCTCGGTCATGGCGGCCCATGCCGCGAGCGCCCAGGTGGTGCTGTATGTGCAGGAGCAGCCGCAGGATTCGTCGGTTGGCCCGGATTTGGCTCAGCGTTTGGCGGTGCATGCTGCCGCGGATTACGGGGTTGAGCCCTCCGACGTGAGTGTGTCGTTGAGCTGTGCGTCGGGGGAGTGCATCTCGGGTACGAAGGCGTACGCCACGGTGACGGTTCAGGCGCGACTGCCGCTACTACCTTCGTTTATGGGTGGTGGCGTGATTCCGGTGAGTTCTCATGCGACGAGTTGGGGGTCTGGTCATGCTGATTCCTAATGGTTCGCCCGCTCATCTGTTATCGCCGGCTCGCCTGCTTTCCTCGGTGCGGGAGCGCTACGCTAACGCATGCCGTCGTGCCCGTCTACAGGTTCGTGCCCGTGCGCAGAGCCGGGCGCTTGCCTCAGGCCGCCTCGCCGCTGACCCGATCGCCTCAGACCCGGAAGAGGGCAGCATTGCCCCGCTGATTGTGGGCATGCTGGCGTTGCTTCTGCTCATCGGTTCGGTGACGGTGGCGATTACGGGCGCGTATCTGCAGACTCAGCATCTGCAGGATATGGCGGACGCTCAGGCGAACTCGATTACCCGCACGATGCGCACTCCGGATGAGGCGAGTGGTGCGGCGGCGTGGGAGTATGCGAGCGCGTACCTGGCTGAGGTTCAGCCGGGGCAGGATTTTCAGGCGTTGCGTCTGGAGAACGTGTCCGTGGATTCTGATCACAGTGTGCACGTGTACCTGTCGGCTCGTATTCGTCCGCCGCTACTGTCGATTCTGGTGCCTGATGGTATTGAGGTGACCGCTCACGGTTCGTCGCGTTTGAAGACGAGCCAGGGTCCGTCCACCGATTAGTGCGTCCATCAACGGCGCACGGGCGTATCGGCGACGGGTATATCGGCTCACTCGCTTATTGGCGTGTTGTGAGCCTCCTAGACTGCGAGGGCGCATCCGCAAGGTAGTGTAACGGCTAGCGGATGCGCCCTCGTTTTATGCCCTTTTTAGGTCTTCGTTGCGCGGGTTCTGCCCTCTGCCTGCCTTATCCTTCTGTGCTGTGGGCTGTTGCGGGCTGTAACGGCGGGACTTTCTGGCCGTTTCGCGATAGTGTTAAAAGCTATGGCATCCTTCGATTTTTCCGCTGAGATTAAAGAGCTTCGCGCTATCTTTGCCTCGATTGCCGCAGTGAGCGACATCGAGGGGATTGAGCGCGCCATTGAGGAGCTGTCCGAACAGGCCGCCGCCCCCGATTTGTGGGATGATGTTGAGCATGCCCAGAAGGTGACGAGTGCCCTCTCCTACAAGCAGTCGGAGCTGAATCGTCTGCGCTCGCTGTCCTCTCGCATTGACGATGTTGAGGTGATGGTGGAGCTTGCCGAGGCCGAGGATGCTGAGACCGCCGCCGAACTACTGGCAGACGCTCAGGAGGAATGCGGCCAGATTCGCGCCAAGCTGGAAGAGCTGGAGGTTTTGGTCCTCCTCTCCGGTGAGTACGATCAGCGCGAGGCCGTGGTGACCATTCGTGCGGGTGCCGGTGGTGTGGACGCCGCCGATTTCGCGGAGATGCTTCTGCGCATGTACCTGCGTTGGGCCGAGAAGAACGGCTACCCGACGAAGGTGCTGGACACCTCTTACGCTGAGGAGGCGGGCCTGAAGTCGGTGACCTTCGAGGTGAACGCACCGTACGCTTTTGGCCGCCTGTCGGTTGAGGCCGGTACGCACCGTCTGGTGCGCATCTCGCCGTTCGATAATCAGGGACGCCGCCAGACCTCGTTTGCGGCGGTTGAAGTGATTCCTCTGATTGAGCAGACGGATGCTATTGAGATTCCCGAGTCTGAGATTAAGGTGGACGTGTTCCGCTCGTCGGGCCCGGGCGGTCAGTCGGTGAACACGACGGATTCGGCGGTGCGTATGACTCACCTGCCGACCGGTATTGTGGTGTCGATGCAGAATGAGAAGTCGCAGCTGCAGAACCGTGCGGCGGCCCTGCGCGTGCTGCAGTCCCGCCTGCTGTTGCTGCGTAAAGAACAGGAAGACGCGAAGAAGAAGGAGCTTGCCGGCGATATCAAGGCGAGCTGGGGCGATCAGATGCGCTCCTACGTGCTGCACCCGTACCAGATGGTGAAGGATCTGCGCACCGGGTACGAAGAAGGTAATACCTCGAACGTGCTGGATGGCGGTTTGAACGCTTTTATTGATGCTGGGATTCGCTGGCGTGCTTCGGGGCGCGCGGCTGAAGACAGCTAAGACGTGAAGGATTGAGTAATGGCTCAGAAAAAGAAGAAAGACGCAAAGAAAGACCCGAATAACGCGATTATTGCCCAGAATAAGAAGGCTCGCCACAACTACAACATTGTGGATACCTATGAGGCGGGTATTGTTCTGCTGGGCACCGAGGTGAAGTCTCTGCGTGATGGTGGGGCGTCCATTGTGGATGGTTTCTGCCAGGTGACCGATAACGAGTTGTGGCTCGAGGGTATTCATATTGCGGAGTACGGTTACGGCACGTGGACGAACCATGCGGCTCGTCGTCGCCGTAAGCTGCTGCTGCATCGTTCTGAGATTAATAAGTTGGCGCAGAAGCTGAAGGAGACCGGTTACACGGTGGTTCCGTTGAAGCTGTACTTCTCGAATGGTCGTGCGAAGGTTGAGATTGCCCTGGCGACCGGTAAGCGTGAGTACGATAAGCGTCAGGCTTTGCGTGAGCGTCAGGATGACCTGGAGGCGCGCCGCGCGATGCGCTACCGCAACCTCGGCTAGGGACTGGCGCATCGCTCTTCTCCCTCGGGAAGGGTGGGTGCCCCTACCTATAATGGTAGGTGGATAGTGCGCCGACCGGATGTTGCCTACAATTCCAAGCTCCGTCGTGCGCCGCCACAAACTATATCTATGTAAGGAGATCGATATGTCTGAGTCCTCGAACGTTCAGCCGTTGCCCGAAGACGCCGCTTCCGCACCGGTGCAGGAAGCGGCGGAGCGCACCCCGCATCCTGTTGCGGAACAGAAGCTGAGCTCGGGGCTGGCTATCGCCTCCTTGGTATGCGGCATTTTGGGTATTCTGACCGGTATTTTTATCTACGGTGTTGCTCTCGGCTTGGCCGGTATTGTGCTGGGCATTGTTGCGCTGGTTCAGGTGCGTCGAGGCGCTGCTTCCGGTAAGGGCCTGGCGATTGGCGGTATCGTAACCGGTGTCGTGAGCTTCGTGGTGACCGCGGTGACCATCGCGGTCATCGTGCTGAACGCCATGATGGGTCAGGAATGCATCAACAACGGTCACGAGACGTCCGATGGTGGTTACGTGTGCACCCTGGGCGGTCACGAGCAGACCCTGAGCCCCTCGGAGTACAAGAACCTGAGCCGTTTCTAGGGCAGACGGTGCTGCCTCCTCACGGGGATAGCGCGCGCACTGGCTCCGAAGCATATTTGCTGGATGGAGGGCGTAACGGCTCTCCTGATGAAAAAATTGCGTGATATGTGGTCAAAGAGCGGCTTGTTTATATAATTGTGGGTAAGGCTTGGCGCTACGTAGCGCGTTGAGCGAGATGAAACTGTTCACTGCAACTGTGAAAGAAAGAATGACAGATGTCTGAGAATAACTACGGAAACCCCCAGGGGAACGCGCAGAACCCCTATGCTGCTCAGCAGCCTGCTTCTTCCCAGCAGAACGACGCGTACGGCCAGTCCTCCTACAATCAGTCCTCGTACGGTCAGGATTCGTCCGCTCAGGGTTCCTACGGCCAGAACTCGTATGGCCAGAACTCGTATGGCCAGAACTCGTATGGCCAGAACTCCTACAACCAGTCCTCGTACGGTCAGGAGAGCCAGAACCAGTTCGGCCAGTACGGCCAGGACTCTTCGGCTCAGCAGTCTTCCCAGTACGGCCAGGGTTACCCCCAGCAGGGCCAGCCGGGTGAGTACAACAACTACCAGTACCAGCAGAACTCCTACCAGCAGCCCGGCCAGGATCTCTACAACTATGGCCAGCAGGGCAACTACCCCTACCAGGCATCGAAGAAGACCCCGGCTCTGGCTATCACCTCGATGATTCTCGGTATTGTTGGTCTTCTGACCGGCTTCTTCGCAATCGGCCTGCTCTTTGGCATCGCTGCCGTTGTTCTGGGTATCATCTCGCTGAAGCAGACCAAGGCCGCCGGCGCGGGTCAGGGCTTCGCAATTACCGGTATCATTACCGGTGCTCTGGCCTTTATCTTCGGCCTCATTATGGTCTTTGTCTATATCTTTACCTTCCAGACCATGCAGAAGTGCGCCGAGGTTGGTACTAGCGACGGTCACGGCCACGTGGTCTGCCAGATTGGTGACGATCCGGACGACCTGATGACCGTCCCGGCACGTTAATAAACTTTAGAACGCCACCTGACGAGCGCGTTAGGGGAGGGGCGGAGTCTCAGATTTTCTGAGGCTCCGCCCCTCCTCCTTTGTATTTGGAGACTGATACTCAGCGCGTGCACGTCGTCGGGGGAAGCATCGAGGGACTTGCGCCCGTTCGAGTGTCTCAGATATACTGAATCTCTACCGTGTTTGAATGGCACCGCGGCGTCTAGGTACGCTGAGGAAAACTTTCAGAGGACGGTGGGCTTTTTGATAAAAGCATAGGGGGATGATCGGTTTCGACGATGTGAGTTGAGATGGGTGAAGCGTGCCGAGGATGCAGGGTTATCTCGTTAACGCCCTCTGCAAAAAATTAAGTGCAGAATCTAAGCGCACTGACTTCGCACTCGCTGCCTAAGCGCGAGTTGC
>ERZ1674093.57-NODE-57-length-22476-cov-9.407743_pt1 | contig 22476 bp, 21 predicted proteins | sample MGYA00581116_ERZ1674093 | MGnify/ENA primary metagenome ERZ1674093 (study PRJEB41354, sample SAMEA4873337) | human saliva metagenome | biome: human-associated habitat [ENVO:00009003]; feature: mouth environment [ENVO:08000002]; material: saliva material... | reverse complement strand
GCGCGGACGGCTCGCGGGCGGGCCGCCGCCCACCGGCACACACAGCGGCCGGGCCAGACAGCGCCCGGAACACCAGCGGTGCCACACAGCAACAACACGCGGCGCGGACGGCGAGCGGGCGGGCAGGCCGCGCGGCGGCCGGAGATCTGTCGAGGAACAAGCGACAGCAGCAGGATTTACTCGCCCGCGAGGCGGTCAACCTCGTGCATGATGAGGCCGCACACGGCGCTCACCCACGCGACGGCTGCGACGCCGAGGACGCGGGAACGCCAGGGCCTTACCTGCAGGAAGTCCTCAAAACCGTAGCCGGATCCTGGGGACGCGGCGGACATACTGAAGCCCCACATGGCGGCGCCGGTGGCCAGCAGCGCGATGACGATGAGTCCGAGGCTCACCCACACCATGACGCGTTGGACTTTCGCGCCGTGTCGGGGGCGCCGCTCGATGGGCGACAGGGCGAGGGCCCACGCCCCAGCGATGAGGGCGGCGGTAATGACGTCGGAGGGGCGGTGCCAGCCTTCCATCATGACGGACACACCCATGAGGGATGTCCACGCCCAGCCGATCCACGCGGACGGGCTGCGGAACCACTGGGGCGCGACCACGATGAGGGCCAGCGACAGGGTGACGGCGACGGTGGTGTGCCCGGAGGGCAGGGAGTTGCCGGCACCCGTCGTGACGCCCAGATTTGGGCGGGTGAGGATGTAATCCTTGAGGATCTGCGTCGTGATGTTAGCGCCGATGACAGCGCCGAGGGCACGCCCTGCGAGCGTGGGCCGCCGTCGCGCAGCGGCGACGAGGGCGACGACGATGCCGGCCGCGACCATAACGGGCACGGACACGATGCCGGTGATGAGGGTGGAGAAGGCCTCGTAGCGCCTCGCGGAGCGCATCGTGCCCTCCATGAGGATCGTGTCGAGGACCTGCCCGGGCGCGGTCGAGAGCGCCACGTAACTGATGAGCATCGTCAGCACCAGGCAGGTGGCGACTCCCCCGAGGCGTCGGGCGAGCTTGCGCCGGTACCAGGAGTCGGAGGTCAGGCGACGAGGCTGGGGCCCGCTCGCCGGGGCCTCGCCGTTGGTCTGGGGGCCGGGAGCGCGCCCTCGGGTGGGCCGCTGGGTAGCGGGGGCGCTGTCCGCTCGGGAGGAGCGACCGGCGGTCTCGGCGGATGCCGACGAGCGCGCGCGGGGGCGCACGGGGCGTGAGCCTTTGGTGTAGGACTCGTCGACGGTGGGGTCGGAGGGCAGGGCGGCGTTGGGGTCGTCCATGGTGTCCTCCGTTCGTGTCGATTCGATATTTCGTATCCACTGTAGTGGAGGGACGCGCGGGCGCGTGTATTGGTTCCGCCTTCTCGCGAATCGAAGGCAAGCACACAGCGGGTGGGCGGCCCGCGTACCTGCCCTCGCCTCGTCGAAAAGGCGTGGGAGGCCCCGTGTCAAGACTTGTCGGACAACGTGGGCGCGCGCGGGAGAGAGGCCTCGGTTACAGTGGGGGTGTCCGATTCTGTATGTCTCACGCGGGAGTTGTCAGTGGCTGCATCTTCACCTGTCAGCACCGATCGCATTCGGGATTTGCTGCGTTCCCGGGACGTGCGTTTCGGCGACTACAACGAGGGCGAGCTGGCGTATCTGACGCCGAACGCCGCTTTTTTCTGGAATGCGACAAACCCTCAGATTTTGCAGTTGCGCGCTCAGTGGCGCGGGATTGCGCGCACGCCGGAGCAGTTCGGTGAGCTTGCCCACGAGGTCGCGGCCTGCAATTCGACGCGCACGGGCCCGAAGGCGTACTTGGCACCCCTGGAGGATGGCACGCAGTACGGCCTGATCGCAGAGTGCAACGTTGTGGTCATGTCGGGACTTACGCAGGCTCAGTTGGATAATTTCTTTGAGACGTCCATGTCGATGATCATGGGTTTCTTCGCGGATCTTGAGGTGACGTTGCCCGGGTTCGTCGATTGGGATTCCCAGGGTCGGGAGGTGTCGCTGTGAACGTTCCATACCTGGTGCCCGAGGATGAGGTAACCCCCTACCCGGCCGATTTTGAGCGGGTCGTTCAAGCCGTGCGCGAGATGGGTTACGCGCTGGACGTGATCGAGAAGGGTCGTGCGGCGGGCGCTATTTTTGACGAGATTCCGTTCCTCGTGTCTTTCGATGCGGCGGGTCGCTTCCTGTCGATTCGCGCGCTGTGGGAGTCGGATCTGCCGGCCGAGAGCACGGAGCCCGCGCTGTTCGCGACGGCCGACAACTGGAATCGCGAGAAGTATTTCCCGACGGTGTACACGGCGACCTCACCGGAGGGGACGCTGGGCGTGTACGCGGATTTCGTGGTGGACACGGAGGCCAGCCTGTCAGACGTGCAGCTGCGTGACGCGATTTCGTCGGGTATTTCGACGGGTATCGCGGCAATCCAGTACGTGAAGGAGTCCGCCTCCGAGGCGCTGGGGCTCGGTGAATCCGGGCGCGAATGAGCGCTGACCTGCCACCTTCTTCGCAGGCGTCTTCGTCGCACGAGGCCGGGGCCTCCTCGCCCGATCAGGCACAGCAGGGCGTGTCCTCTCCTTCTCCCGCGCACCTGCTCGATGTTCTGGAGCGCATGAGCGCCGGGGATGATCGGCTGCTCGGCCACGTGACGCTGCCGGGCCGATCGGGAAAGATCGCGGATTGGCCGCAGTGGGTGTCGCCCGCGGTCGTGGACGCGTGGGCGCGCCGGGGCGTGGAGCACCCGTGGATTCATCAGCGCGAGGCCTTGGACGCTGTGCGCGAGGGCCTTGACCCCGTGCTCGCGACGGGCACGGGATCTGGCAAGTCGCTGGCCGCGTGGACGCCGATCCTCTCCGACCTGGTGGAGGCCGAGGATTCGTCGCGTATTTCCGCGATTCACCGCCGCCCGACGGCCCTGTACCTGGCTCCGACGAAGGCTCTGGCGGCGGACCAGCTGGCTTCGCTCATGTCGCTGCTCGGCCAGGATGGCAAGCCCGCCGACGTACAGGCGAGCGCAGACGCGGAAGGAAGCCCCAGCCTCGTCGATGAGAGGCTGCGCCGCGTGCGCGCGACGACCGTGGACGGGGATACGCCGCGCGAGGCGAAGGAGTGGGCGCGCACGGGCGCTGACCTGATCCTGTCGAACCCTGATTTCCTGCACTACGTGATGCTGCCGTCGCACCAGCGGTGGTCGCGTTTCCTGGCGTCGCTGCGCCTCATCGTCATCGACGAGGCCCACCATTGGCGAGGCGTGACCGGCTCGCACATCGCGCTGGTCGTGCGCCGTCTGCTGCGCGTCGCCCACCACCTGGGGGCGGATCCGCGCGTCGTCATGCTGAGCGCGACCGTGCGCGACGCGGCTGCGGTCGGGCACGCGCTCACGGGCCGCGACGCGGTCGCCATCACCGAGGACGGATCGCCTGCGGGCGCCCACGAGCTGGTGCTGTGGCAGGGCGCGATCATGGCCGACGAGTCCGAAGTCGACATCTCTTCTTTCTTGGAGGCCCTCGACGCGCCGCCCGGCACGGCCACCCTCAAGGTCCCGATCGTTCGACGCAGCGCCGGGGTTGAGGCCGCCAACCTGGCCACCGCTTTCGTCGAGGAGGGGGCGCGCCTCCTCGCCTTCGTGCGTTCTCGCGCAGGGGCCGAGGCCGTGGCCGCTCAGGTGCGCGACCGGCTCTCGGCGCGTGGTTCCGCGAACGCAGGCCGGGTGGGCGCGTATCGCGGCGGTTACCTGCCCGAGGAGCGCCGAGCGCTCGAGGAGGCGATCCGCACGGGAGGAGTGCGGGCGCTCGCCACGACGTCCGCACTCGAAATGGGCCTGGACATCTCAGGCCTGGACGCGACGATCACGGTCGGCTGGCCGGGCACGCGCGCGTCCCTGCGCCAGCAGATCGGGCGCGCGGGTCGCGCGGGCGCGCCGGGCACGTCCGTACTCATCGCTTCCGCCAACCCTCTCGACGCGTACCTGGTGCGCCACCCGGAGCACATTCTCGGCGAGGTCGAGGCCTCCATCATCGACCCCTCCAACCCGTGGGTGCTGGCCCCACACGTCGCCGCCGCGGCTGCCGAAATACCGATCACCCCGTCCGATATCACCTACTTTGGCCCGGAACTGCGAGGCGTGACCGAGCGCCTCGTCGCCGACGGGTATCTCAAGCACAGGCCCGCCGGATACTTCTGGGACGCCACTCGTGCCGAGCGTCCCAGCGACCTCACCGACCTGCGCGGAGCCGCCGGCGACGTCCAGATCGTCGACGCGGCCACCGGCACCGTCGTCGGCACGATCGACCAGGCCTCCGCCGACGCCCACGTCTTCCCCGGCGCCATCTACATCCACCAGGGGCGCACCTTCCACGTGCTGAGCCTCACCTCCCTCACCACACCCACCGCTCCCGCCACCCAGGGGTGGCCACGCGCACTCCTGCCCGAGGCCCCGGGCGGCACCCGGGGAACCGAGCGCCTCGGGGGCGGGGAGCGGGAGGGGGCCCAGGCCTCGTCGATCATCATCCCACCCGCGCGGACGGGCGACGCGCGCGTCGCCCTGGTCGAGGAGGTGCGCACTCCCCTGCGCACACGCTCGACGACCCACACGAGCGTCGAGGTCTGCGCGATCGAGGAGACCTACGTTTGCGGGGACGGCACGGTCACCTGGCATCACGGGCCGACGAACGTGTCGACGCGGGTCACCGACTATGACCTGCTGCGCCTGCCCGGGCTCGAATTCATCCGCAACATCGAGCTGTTCCTACCCACCCACACGCTGCCCACGAAGTCCACATGGTTCACCCTCACCCCGGCGGCGCTGGCCACGATGGGGATCGAGGCCGCGGACCTGGCGGGCACCCTGCACGCCACCGAGCACGCGATGATCGGGATCCTGCCCATCGTCGCGACCTGCGACCGCTGGGACCTGGGTGGCCTGTCCACCGAGCTGCACGACGACACGGGCGCGCCCACCGTCTTTATCCACGATGCGTTCCGAGGCGGCGCCGGGCACGTGCTCGCCGGCTTTCACAGCGCTCGGTCCTGGGTGGCCGCGACCCTCGAGGCCATCTCCTCCTGCGACTGCGAGTCCGGGTGCCCACGCTGCGTCCAATCCCCCAAGTGCGGCAACGGCAACGAACCCCTGTCCAAACAGGGCGCGATCACGCTGCTTACCTACCTCCTGGAGCGCGCGCCCGGGGCGTGATGCGGTGCCGTCATATGACTTGTTTTCTTGAACGCCTGGTCATATGCTGATCAGCGTCTCATTATGTTCCGCAGGACACGCGTTGGGCGGACTCACTACGCAGGAGGTGCGCCATGGCTGACGTCGCTTTCGATTCCAACAAGCACGCCCAAACTCGGCAGGACGTCGAACAAGGGGAGGCAGCAATAGCCTCCAGCTCCGAGGCAATCACTCGTCTCTCCTACGGACAATACGAGCGTTTCTGGACCGATGAGGCGGGTCCCCAGGCACTGCGGAACGCGTTTATCGCTTTCCTCGGCGCATACGACAAAATTGCCGCTAACGAGCGCGACACTCTCCGGTTGTTCGGGCACAATGTCGATCAAGCGATCGAAGACTTTGCCGCCGTTGAACAGGCTACGGGGGACGAGCTGAAGGCGCTTCGCGAGTCGATGGGCGACCCATCGACCTACACCTCACCAACACCCACTTCTTCGACGAACCCTTCCTCCTCACCTGCCGGTGGATCAGCACCAAGTACCGATCCCGCAACGACGGCGGGCACCAGCGGCGCGCCCACCCAGGACGCACAGACAGATTTCTAGCACGGAGAGCTCGATAGGAGACAGACATGGTGAGTAGCCCCATGTACGACCGCCTCATGAAGTTCGTTGAGGGCGTGGAGGAATCCCGCAAACTCAGCGGCTACGACTCCGAACACTCCGCGATCATTGCCGGAATGGGGATGATGAGTGCCAGGGTGTCCCACTTCAAGGAATACCAGGGTTTCGAGGGACAAACGGGCGAGGCCATTGACGGCTGGATCGATCGGACGCAGCAACGCTACAACAGCGAGCGACAGGGGTACGTGACCGGCACCGAGCACTACGTCGAAGGACGGCGCCTGCTCGTGCACGCCGCCGAGGACGCTAAGCTCCTATCACCAACGCTCCTAGACAAGGCAACCGAAGCAATGCGGGGGCTTGCTCAGGTCGTCATTCCTGTCACGAAGCACATGGGCCCATTCGGAGAGACCATCAACACCATCGCCACGACCGGCGCCGCCTACGTGGACGCGATCGAGGCACAGGCAAACGCGCAGCGCGAGGCTGCGGCCACGGCAATCCTGCAGCGAGTCAACGACGAGGCGCAGAAGCTTGCCGATCAGTTGCAGGCTCATACTCAGCGGGTAGAGGAATTCACCACGGGACTCACGAACGTTGAAATACCTCCCACAAACGGCCCTTCATCTCCTTCTGTCAGCGATCAGCTGAACCAAGGCAACATGTGGGTATCGCCCCACGAAGCAGGCGTGTACGGAGCCAGCCGCGATGACGACTACGGCCGTTCCGACCTTCGGGGGCAAGGGTCGGGCTTGTACGCGGACGGATACGACGAGGGCGGTCCCATCGATTCCCGCGTCATGTCTTCGAAGCGTATTCCCAACCAATACATTTCCGAAGGAGAGCTTGGATCACGCCTGAACCCCGTCACCGATCCGCAGGATCTGATGGATATCGACCTGCTGCACACGCGCGTCAACGGTGACCGTCACGCGAACGGCGTCATTGGCGGTCACACCCCGGCTTCCCCCGTCGATCGCGATCATCCTTTGTGGCGTCTCAACGGTGGCCCTGCCAGCGAATCATCGACGGCTGGTCGCCTCGGTGGAGCCGGCATCCTCGGCGCAGGGGCGCTGGGTCTTCGCGGCTCCGCTCGCATGGGTTCTGCCACGTCCAGCATGGGGCGAGCCGGTGGAGCGGGAGTCGGAGGCTCAGCTGCTTCAGCTGCCCTGCGCACCGGTTCCTACTCCGGTGCGGGATTCAGCAAGTACACACCCCCTGCTCCTGCCGGTGCGACGGGGGCTGGTGCCAACGGAACCTCCGGAGTGACGGGCATGTCGGGGACGCCCGGCGGCGCGAATGGCGCTGGAAGCTCCGCGGCCGGCGGTCGCACCCAGGGAGCCGGCGGTTTCATGGGCGCTGGCGGCGCTGGCGCTGGAGGAAAGAAGGACGAGAAGAAGGCCCAGCGACGCCGCTACACTCCATTCCGATTTGAGGACGATGAGGACGAGCTGCCCGAGGGCTACGTGAACCCACTGTCGCAGACCTACGGGTCCGACAAGGACCTTTCGCCCGCACCACGCAAGGACGACGGATGGGATCCCCGCCAATGGTGACACGTAGGAACAACACGGCGCGCCTGCTCGGCGTCGCGGCCTCAACCCTGGTGCTCGCCGCCGGGGCCACCACCCTGCCGTCCGGACCAGCGCAGGCGGCGGACATCATCACTGCTGCCGACCAGCCCTATTTCGCGTACTACCACCTCGACCAGGCGCGCGCGAAGGGCTACACCGGGCAGGGGGTCACGATCGCCATCCTGGATGGCGAGGTCGACACCAGCGCGCCCGAGCTGGCGGGTGCCGACATCACCGACAAGACACCTTGCACCGTCACCTCCAGCGCATCCACCAGGCAGCACGGAACGGATGTCGCATCCGTACTCGTAGCGCATGATTACGGGATTGCTCCCCAGGCAAAACTGCTGACGTATCGCATTCCCCTGACGTCTGCTGGCGACACTTCTGGAAGCGACTGTCGCGGACAGCGCAGTGTCAGTAAAGACGATATTTCTTCTCTGCTCAACACGGCCATGAACGATGGGGCAATGATTATCAGCCTGTCACTGGCCGGAACGAGTAATAGCGACTCACTTAAGTGGGCGATGGCTCGCGCTCTTTCACAGGGGGTCATTATCACTGCCGGTGCAGGCAATGATGCAAAGGAACAAACCTATGGGTCTTTCGGCCATTGGTCTGGAGTTGTCAGCGTCAGCGCGATTGGCACCGACGGTAATCGCCAAGACTACTCCTCGTGGGGAGAAGGTGTAGTCAGCGCTGCGGTAGGTGGGCCTATCACCGTAAGAAACCTACAGACACAACAAAACGAACAGGCTTTCGGCACCTCGTTCGCGACTCCCCTCGTCGCTGGTTCTCTTGCGCTCGCCCGACAGAAGTGGCCCCAGGCCACCTCGAATCAGCTTCTGCAGCTCCTCATTCACACGGGAACCAACCCGGACCACACGTGGAACAAGTACACGGGCTACGGCGGCGTCGCTCCCGGCGCGATGGTGAACACCGATCCCATCCAGTACCCGGACGAGAACCCTCTCACAAACAAGAGCACGGGTCCAGAACCGACGCCCGAGGAGATCGAGCAGTACACCGACGGCGTTGTCTCCCCCTTTGCGATCGCCTACGACAACTCCTACACCTACCGGGGCCTGGACGAGAACGTGATCGGCGACAGCCAAAACCCCTACCCCACTCACCTGGGGACCAGCCCGCGCTACCACGGCAAGTAAGCCCACGGGGGCGCGGGGTGTCGTTTGGTGTGTCCGCTTGATGCCTAGCTATGGCTACCAACCAGCAATTCCGCATGCAATTCCCGTGAGTGGATGTCGGGCTTTGGGATCTAATCGTTGATATTCTGCGGTTTCTTAGCTTGTATCGATTCGCGCCGCGGGGGAATTGCATGCAAAATTAGCTGGCGGTGGTGTCAGCGCCGCGCGCTTCGGCCATCCGCGCCGTAAGCTTCGCTCGGCGCGTCGGCTCGCTGTCCGGCCAGGCCCCGCCGCCCAGCCTTCCGATCTCTCCGGCGCCCACGGGCACCGCGGCCAGGCCGTGCGGTCCCTCCGGTGCCCTCGGTACCGGAGGGGCCTTCGCGGCTGATGTTGCTCGGCGCGTTGCCCTGATGCCCAGCTATGGCTGTCAACCAGCAATTTCGCATGCAATTCCCCCCGTGACTCTTTCAAACATTGAATTTGCATTGTTGGAATTGCGCCACTTTCAGGCATTGCTGAAACTTCATCCAATCGAATTGCATGCGGAATTGGGGGATGAAGACTCATCTCTATAACCGCGCTTGTTCCTCGTGGCATTGCGCTACTTACGGGAGTATGCACTGCCTAGTAGCTAGCGCAATGGTGTGCGAGCGGGTGCACTGCTTGCCTATTCGGTGCGACGCGTTGCCGGGCTTGAAACCGGTGACACCTTTGCAGGTCTGTGTGGGTGCGGGCTTGAAACCGATGACGCCTTTGCGTGGGGAAAATGCTGGTTTTCCGGGTGTTGTGGGCTCGCAATGGTGCTGTTGGTTTCATTGCTCGGCCTCGGGGAGGCGTGCAGTGGTGCTGTCGGTTTCATTGTGCTCCACGCTGGTGCCTTCCGGGCATTGGGGACGTCAAGGCTCGGGACATGGTGGGGATTTTGCACTACATGAAGCTCTCCGGCCGCGTGTCACCGGCGTGTCGCGGTTCTAATGACGCTATTTCCCCCATTTGGTGGTGCGATCACCGCCTGACGCAGCGCCTGGTGACCCTCATGTCGTGCAATTCCCCCCGTTTGGTGGTGGCGAGGCCGCAACGTGAGGTGGTGTGCTCGCCAAAGTGCAGACCCATTAGCTGAAAACAGCCAAAAATAGGCCGTTTTGGATGAATGGGTCTGTACTTTGGCGGATTCGGTGTCACTCTCGGTGTGCTGCTCGCACACGAACCCCTCAACATGCGCGTTACCCCGTTGATACGCACGTAAACCCCTAGATGTGCACCTGGGCGGGGCTGCCTACGTGCATGTCATCGGGCCCGCGTGCGGGTAAGAGGGCCCAGGCGCAGGTCATCGGGCCCACGTGCGGGTAAGAGGGCCCAGGCGCAGGTCATCGGGCCCACGTGCGCAGGACGCGTTCACAGAAACAGAAGCGGGGCCTGACGACTCGCAGGCATGCCGACGCCCTCTATCTATATGCCCAGGGAGACGACGGAGGCAAGACCCCGAAGGGTCCCACCTCTCGTTGCACGCGGTGGCCGCGCCGTCGGCGCTGACAAGTCACGCTACCAGCAACACGCAGTGTCCTATAACCCCGCATCCGTGACATCGCTCGGGCCGAATGCGCTCAGTGCACGAAACCCGCCAGCACAAACTCGAAGGGGCCGGCCATGAGGCCGACCCCTTCGAGTATCCCATCAACACAGTGCAAGTCTTCCGATGCGCTCCCTTTCTTGGCCACCCTTTGTGGGTGTTGCCCTTGGCTTGATGACTCCTAATGTAGGGGCCCCACCTGTGGGAAGCATTGAACGAAGCTGGCAATTCCCTGTGAATTTCTCACCCACCGGTCCCCGCCCGCGCCCTGGCGCGCAGGATCGCCGGTATTCCAACGATTCGGACGCTGGAGGAAACCTCCACCAGGCAGTCGCTTCCCCTCACCTCGCAGGACTGTATGACCGCCCCGTTGGCCCGGGCCACAGAGGAGGCGGACGCGCACGGCCGCTCCCCCACGTCCTCCCAGGCGGCGGTGGCCGCCTGCTCCGCCCCCGCCAGGGACGCCACGTCGGCGACGGCCTGCAGTCGCACGGAGGCGCTGCGCGCCGCGCCGACGCCACCGAGGGTCACCGCCAGGAGTATGCACAGGACGATCATGGCCAGGCAGTTGACGGTTCCCGATCCTTCCTCGCCCGCGCGCAGGCGCGCCGCCGCGGTTCTCACGGCAGGTTCCCCTCGTCGAGCGTGGTGACCGTGCAGCGGGCCACGCCCCCCGACCAGCCCAACACGCCGCGGTAGGGGGCACTTCCGGCGACACTCACCCATCCACCCGAGCGCGTCACAGCGTAGGTTCCCGGCGCGTACGCCGCCCGCGCTGCCGCCTGCGGATCCTGCGCACCGATAGATGCTGCTCTGGCTCCTTCACGAACCGCCTGACACAGGGACGATCCGGTGATTCCCGCCTGAGCAACCGCTACGATGACGCCAATCATCAGGGTGACAGCAACGAACCCAACGGCGTGCTCGACGGTGACATAGCCAGACTCGTCGCGTCTCATCGGGTCCTCAGCGCCTCCTGAATGACAGATTCGAGGGCTGAGCGCACCGCGTCCGATTTGAGGATCACGATGAGTAGTCCCGCGAACCCAGCGGCCGCAATGGTGCCGATCGCATACTCGACCGTGGTAGCCCCCGCCTCCGGATCATGCCGCCCTGAGCGGGCCTCGTCGGTGTCGGCGTCCCGCAGTCGGCGCACCGCCGCCACGAAACGACCGCGCGCGGCGAGCTGGGCGCCCAGCGCCGCCAGGTTGATTCGATCGATGATCGTCATTGGTCTGTCCTTTCCTCGTGCGCGCCCCTCGGCGTGCACGCCCAGTGTGAGTCCCTCCACCGCCTGCCCACCATGGGGCCAGGAGGATCTGTGGATATCCGGTGGGAGCACTTCCTTCCTGTGGATGCGCCCGTCTACATGTCGATTCCGGCCATCAGGTAGGCCAGGAGGGGGCCGATCCCCAGCGCGAGGAATGCGGGCAGGAAAAACAACCCCAGGGGAGCGACCAGGCGGACGCCGAGCTCCTCGGCTTTGGTCTTCGCGTCGGCGAGGCGCATCCGGCGCTCCCATGCGGCGCAGCGAGCCAACATCAACTCGGGGGCGGCGCCGCAGGTCCACGCGGCCTCGAGGGCGTCGCGCAGCGGATGAGCCCATCCGGGCGCCTCCTCCCAGGCCTCGGCCCAGGAGACCCCGAGCCGCAGGGAGGCGGCCGTCCAGGCCAGGGTTTCCGTCTCGCAGGCCGATGCGAGGCAGCCAAGCACCCGGGGAATGGCCGCCCCGCTGGCCAGTCCCGAGGCGGCCAGGTCGCACGCGAGGGCGGAGTCCACCTCCTCGCGAACTCGCGCACACGCCGAGAGAATCCTGTGGCACGAGGCGATTCCCGCGCCCCACGCTGCAGCCCCGACGGCGGCACACAGGCTTCCGGCCCCTCCTCCCGTGTAGAAGGCCCACGGGGAGGCTCCCAGCGAGTATGCCGCGACGATGCCGACGAGGGGAAGGGCGCTCAGGACGCGGGCGGACATGAGGGGGCCCGCGGAAGCCACTCGCCGCGCCTCGGCGACCGCTTGAGCATCGTCGATCGCTCCCCCGATGGCATCGAGGACATCGGCCAGGGGCGCACCGAGCCGGTGACTGTATCGGCAGGCCACAACGATGGAGAAGGCGCCGGAACGAGCGGCATCGGGGGAGCGCGAGCGCGCGGAGGGAAGGCTCCAGCCGCCCTGGGTTCTCGCCCACTGTGCAACGATGCGGGGACAGGAGTCCTGGCCCTGCTCTTCGGCGCCGCCCGCACCGATCCTGCCCAACGCGAGCCGCCAGGCCTCGGCCGCGGGGGACCCCGAACGGAGCCTGGAGGAGACTTCCGCAACCAGGAGCGACAGCTCCCGGGGCGTTGGAGGCCCCTGCGCCCGCCCCCTGTGCCGCCCCGATCCCGCGCCGATCAGGCGGCCACTCGCTGCGCCCCCCGACTGAGCGTCGACCTCCCGTTTCGCGCCTCCCGCAGCGCTACGCGCCCACGCGCGCACGATGCGCCGCTCGCGTGCGCCCCGCACGGCGCTCGCCGCGGCTCCGGTCAGAGACCCCAGGACGCACACCCCGAGGGAGATGGCCACGGCGATCCAACCGGCCGATTCGAAGCGGTGAACCACCGCCGCAGCCGTGGATGCGGTCAACGCCCCTACCCACCAGCTCATAGCCCCACCCGCCCCGCCAGGGATGTCCACGCCTCGTGCTCGCGGACAGTGCCGTCGTCGCTGGAGGTGAGCGCGGGAACGCACTCGAGGATATCGCCCGCCTTCGTGAGGACCCCCACCTCGACCACCCGCCGGTGCCCGCGCTGGTCACGCTTCATGTGCAGGATCGCGTCGAGGGCACTGGCCGCCTGGGCGGCAACCGCCGACTCGCTCATGCCCGCGAGCGCGCCGAGGGCTGAGAGCCGAGCGGGCACCTCGCGCACGCCGTTGGCATGCAGGGTTGCCCACCCCCCGTCGTGGCCCGTGTTGAGGGCGGTGAGCACGTCTCGGACCTCCGGGCCTCGGCATTCCCCCAGGACGAGGCGGTCGGGGCGCATGCGCATCGCGGCACGCACCAGGTCGGCGAGGGTGACGCTCCCTCGCCCCTCGACGTTTGGCTTGCGTTCGATGAGGTGGACGCAGTGCGGGTGCGCGGGCGCGATCTCGGGTACCTCCTCGATGCACACGATCCTCTCGCCCGCAGGAACCAGCGCGAGCGCGGCGCCCAGGAGCGTCGTCTTTCCGCTGCCGGTGGCACCGGAGACGAGAACGTTGGAACGGGAGGCGACCAGGGCACGCACGAGCGGGCCAACGGGCCCCGGGAGGGTACCCCGCCCCTCGAGGTCGCCGATCCGCAGGCGGGACGTACCGAGTATCCGCAGCGACACGAGGGTTCCAGAGCCCGAGACGGGCGCCAGCACCGCGTGCATGCGCACCCCGCCCGGGAGGGTCCCGTCCGCGATCGGGCTGGCGTCGTCCAGGCGCACCCCGCACGCCGACGCCATGCGGATCGCCAGCCGCGTTGCCTCGGAAGGCTCGGAGATCCCCGCGTCGGTGCGCACGAGGCCGCCTCCCCTGTCCACCCACGCCTGCGTGCCGTTGATGAGCACGTCGGTGACCGAGGGGTCATCCAGTATCGAGGCCAGGGGAAGGGTCATTCCGCGCTGCCGCGCTCGTAGGGTGTCGAGGGCGCGGGCCGCCTCGCTCGCGCCGCATCCGGGGCGGGAGGCGGTTGCGGCGGCGAGGGCAGGGGAGGTGCCCCGGGCGAGGAGTCGCAGCGCGTTACGCATGAGCAGTCTCTCCCCTGCGGAGACGGGGCGCGGAGCGCTCGGCCCGATCTCGGGTGCCGGAAGCGTCCGAGAGGGCTTGGCGCAGCGCTCGCAGGTCCTTCCCCGGGCGCCTCGGCGCGCGCAGGATCGGTGTGGGAGCGCAGTGGGCCAGTCCCCGGCTGCGCCCGCGACGTGCGGCCACGAGGGTGATGGCCGGGCAGGGCGCAGGCGCGACCGAGAGAGCGGCGGCCATAGCGGCGGCGCCCTCCAGGTCGCCTCTGGTCACGAGGACGAGGGCGTGAGCTCCGATGGCCCGAACGCATCGCGCCGCAGCGCTGTTCCATCGTCCGGCGTCCACGATGAGGGGACCGTCGATCGATCGGCACGCCGCCTCCACCCTGGGGTCGTCGGCCTGGGCGCCACCGCGCCCATCTCCCACGAGGCAAGCAACTCCGTTGAGCACGGGAAGCTGGCCGCGCAGGGAGGGCAGGTAGGAGTCCTCGCAGGCATCGAGGTCGGCCCAACGCACCCCCGGGACGCAGTGGTCGCGGGCCTTGGCAAGACCCGGCACCGACCCCGATGCGTCAACGAGGACGGGCGCCGCGTCGGCCGGACTCGTCGGCGCGGCGCGGCGAAAGAGCGATGTCCTTGCCCACCCGGACCACGATGGACGACGAGCGAGCAGGCGCACGACGCTGGTGACCCCCACTCCCCCGGCGATCCCAGCCACCACCCACGTCGGACCCGACCGGCGCGCGAGCCGGGACGCCTCGGCGATGAGGGAGACAAGGAGGGCGGTGTCCCGAGGAAGGCTCACCTGCCCCGCGTCCCCGACGCGGACGCAGGGCACCCCCGCTGGCACCGGGGTGCCGGGAGCGGCCAGCGTCAGCACCGCGTCGGTGGGGTCCGCGCACGTCGTCACCCCCGCGAGGACGGCTGCGTCGTGAGCGTATTCGAGGTCGGGTGGGGCGAGACCGACGAGGGCGACCGGGCCTCGAATCGGCATGGGGTCGGCGTTCATGGGTCCACCGTGCGCCCGCTCGCCCGTGCCCGTCCAGGCGAGACACCCTCCCCTGTGGACAACGCCGACACAAGGTGTCACGCTGTGAACGAAGAGGTCCGACGGGGGACCCGCCCACACCTACCGACGCTGGAGTGATTGCGATGGCACGCGCGGCATTTTTCGATCTGGATAAGACGATCCTCGATACGTCATCGAACGTGGCGCTCTCCGGGCCGTTCATCGAGGCCGGCCTGATGAGCCGACGCGCCGCCGTCGCCTCCGTGCTGGTTCACCTTCCCTACCTGCTCTCGGGGGCCGACGAGTCGCGCATGCAGCAGATGGCCGACGCGATGGGACGCATGGCGCGCGGATGGGACGCGGCCTTCCTGGAGGCCACCGTCGAAGACGCCCTCGAGAAAACGATCGCGCCCGTCTGCTACGCCCAGGCGCTGCAGCGCATCGAGCAGCACAAGCGCGCCGGCGACATCATCGTTATCGCGTCGGCGTCGGTCGAGCAGGTAGTTCGCCCCATCGCCAAGATGCTCGGAGCGGACGAAGTTCTGGCCTCGTGCGCGGCCGTCGACGAGGACGGTTGCTTCACGGGCGAGGTCACCCACTTCAACCAGGCGCAGGGGAAGGCGGACGCCTGCGAGGCACTGGCCGCAGCGCGCGGATGGGATCTCACCCAGTGCTACGCCTACTCGGATTCCGTGTCGGACGCGCCTCTGCTACGCCTGGTCGGGCACCCCTTCGCTGTCAATCCGGACCGTGCCCTGCGGGAGATGGCTGAGAACGAGGGCTGGCCGATCCTGACCTTCATGTCCACGGTCCGGGTGCTACCCCGGCGGGTTCCCACGGCCGCGAAGATCGCGCTTCCCTTCGCTGCGGGCGTCGCCACGGGCGTGGCTGCCTGCGCGCTCGTGCGTCGCCGTTTGGGCCGCTAGGCGAGCCTTCCCGCCTGGACGTGCCGGGCGACGTCGCGACCCACCCGTGCGCCGTAGACGACGCCCGCACAGTAGTGGGTGATCCACCTGGCCAGGCCTGCCTCGTCCGCGCTGACCCACCCCGCCAGGGCGCGGCCCGCTCGAGCCGGGTCCACCGCATCGTACGCTCCCGGCACGCACACGCCGGTGGGGTCGACGCCCCTCGTGACGAGGATCCACCGCGCCACGCCCGCGCCCACCGCGCACGAGGCCGGCTCGAAGACGCGCCGGAACCGGAAGTGTGCGCTCAGGGCAGCCGCGACCGCGAGCGCGGGCGCATCGCAGCGCGCGTAGGCGAGGGCGGGGGCCAGGAGGGAGGGATCCGTTGGGACGGCGACGGAGGACGTGGGCACGAGGCCGACCGCGACCAAGGCCGAGCACGCGTCTCGGTGCAGTCCGGCGATGAGAGACGGGAGGGGCACAGAGGGGGTGCGCGGGCGGGCGGCAGATCGGGTGTTGAGCGGGGGGAAGCGCGACGCGAGGCTCCACTGGGAGCGCCAGATGCCGCACGCGAGGGCGGACGCCGGGTCCGAGGAGGGGCCGCCTCGATCACTCATGGACGCGGCTCGCACGTCGTCGACGCTCGTGCGCGCTCCTTCGATGATCGCCAGGGCGGCTGCCTCGCGGATGGATGCCTCGGCGCGTGCTTCCTGCCAGCCGCGACGCAGACCCTCGGAGAAACGCAGGTCGGCGAGGGCGGCGTGAGCCTCCTCCATCGCGGAGGCGACGTCGGCGCGCGCGGCCGCGGCGCGCAGGGTGCCAGGCGCCGGATCGACGAGGGCTTCGATACTCACCCCTCTACACTAGGGGCATGACGCTTCTGCAGCATCGAAACTTCTCCGCGCGCCTGCGCTCGGGTCTGTTCGCGTTCTTTTTCGCACCGATGTCCCTCGTGTTCCTGGGGTCGTCAATGGTCGACGTGCAGGCCCTCGCCGCCGTCGGCCAACCGCTGGCGTCCGTGGAAGGCCTGATCGGCATGGCGCTGGCGTCACTGCTGCTGGCGCTCATCGCACTCAACTGTGAGGAGTCCAGCGCGGGCATGGTGGTCACGTTCGCATGGTCGATCGCGGTGGGGGTCGCCCAGCTTGCGGGGGTCGCCCGCATCCCGCTGCTGATGAGGTCATCCGTGGGCTCCAGTGACATGGCCGCCGGGGTCGCTTGGTGCCTGTATCCGGCGTGTCTGTCGCTGATGCTCGGGGCGTGCGCGCTGACGATTAAGTCAGTGCGTGTTCGGGTGGGGAAGGAAACGCGCATGCCCCTGGCGCGCGTGCACCGCCACGCCTTTGGGACGACGGTTGCCATTCCTGCGGCCATCGCGGCGGGATTCTTGATGATCGTCGCCGCTCCCTCCGATTCGACGAACGTGGCGGCCATGGGCCTGGAGGGGGTGCTCGCCACGTACACGACGCCCCCGTGGTTTGCCCTGGCCGCGGCCCTCGCCCTCGCCCTCGTCGCGGTGAGCGCACGCTGGTCGATTACGGGCGCTCAGGTGGCGGCGTGGATCGTTCTCGTGCTTCCCGCCTACGTGGTGCTTCCGGTGTGGGCGTCCCTCACGGGAAACGTGATCGTTCCGGGTACCTCGATCATCACCAGGATAGCCCTGGCGTCTCCGCCGCTGGCGGCGCTCGGAATGGCGACGGGCTGCGCGTCCCTGGGGGTCTTCTGGGCTCGCCTACGTGCCGCAAAGATTCGGGATTCCGCGGCGGAATCGACGGCGAATGAGGGGCCTGCCGGGAACTAATGCGCGCGAGCGTCCGCTAGGCTCGTAATATGTGGGCAGAAACAAGGAGGAAGCATGTCCGAGAACGACTTTGATGTCCAGCGTCAGCGCGCCCAGGACGAGCGCGACGACCTGGTGCTCACCGGCGAGGAGATCGAGCTGCCGGGTGAGGACTCCGACGCCTCGGCGATCATCGGCGAGTCCAGCGCGCCCATTCACACGGGCGAGATCGAGTCGGTCGCGATCGGCGGCCTGACCGGACGGGTTCCGGCGGCTGCTCCGCTCAAGCCCGCGATCGAGGATCGTATCTCGACGGGCGAACTTCCCGTCGTCCCGCCCGTAGCCGGCGCCACCGACGCTTCCTCCGACGACACGGAGACGGCGGCCGAGGCCGCGCGAGAGCAGGCAAATGCGCCCGCCCCGGACTCGCCCGCAGACGAGCCGGACTCTCCCGCCCCCACGCCTTCCGCCGAATCGGAGCCCTCGGAGGAGCCCACCCCGAGCGTTGAGGCCTCCGCCGACGCTTCCGGTCACGCCGAGGCCGATGCTTCCGATGAGAGCCCGGAGCCGGAACCCGCAGGCAACGCCCCGGCCGAAGACGCTGAGACCCGGGCGACTCCGGGTGACCCGGTGTCCTCCGCGGGATCGACCGTGACGGAGGGGTCCGCCTCGCCGAACGAGGAACCCGCAGCGATTGAGGAGCTCCCCGCCGAGCAGGCCCCCGTCGACGAGACCGCGCCCCTGCCGACCCCGGAGCCTTCGGCTCCGGCGGGCGACGCGCGGGAAACACCGGCATCACCCATCGAGGCGCAGAGCATCCCCTCCGACGCTTCCTCACCGGATTCACGCCGCGAAGCCTCTGAACCCACAGAGAAGGCCGTTGAGCCCGCCGAGCAGGCCGGTAAGCCTACCGAGCAGGCCATTGACTCCACAGAACAGGCCGTTGAGCCCGCCGGGCAGGCCGGTAAGCCCGCGGAGCAGGCCGAGGACGCTACGACGGACGCCTCCCCCACGGACGTTCCCTTCTCATCGCTGGACACCTCGACACGCGAGGACGATGCGTCGACCGATGAGGCCGCCGAAGACGCGGGCCATGCGGGAGGAGCCGCGGCGGAGGATCCCGGCGATGCGGCGCCGACGCATTCGCCCGTGATGACCCCCGCGCAGGCCGCCGCCATGCTGGGGTTGAATCTGGATGCCGCCCAGGATCGGCAGGCACCCAAGGCCACGACGGAAGCTCCCTCGACGCACTCCGAGGCGACTCCCCCCGACGCGCAGGCGCCGACAGAAGACGCAGCGGGCGAGATCGGCGGCGCGGCCGCCACTCACTCGCTGCCCTCACGCCGCACGATTATCTTTGGCGACGAGCCCCCCGCAGCCTCGATCCCGCCGCTGGCCTCGTCGCCGACCGAGACGACCGCCGTGCGCGAGAACGCCGCCCTGCGCCCGTACCCCGCGGCCGACACCGCCGCCACGCAGGAGGAATCCACGGCGGGCGACGCACCGGCCTCCTTGACACACGACGCCGATCCACTCCCCGCGCGAGACGCCGCGGGTTCGCCCGACACGGCCGGCGCAGACGAGACGACTCAGCTGCCCACCCACCCAGCCCCCGCCTCGTACTCCTTCGAGGATCAGGACGCCGCCGAGGCCGCCCGCCCGCGCCGCCGCTCGGTGCTTGCCGACGGCGACCGCGAAGCCGCGACGCTGGCCGCCATCGCGTCGGCAGGGCGCAGCGGGACGAACGCGGGCGGCGAGGCGCGCCTCGACGACGAGCTCTTTTCGGCTGCCCCGCAGGTCACGGAGATGCCCTCGCGGACGGGCGCTCACTGGATCTCGTTCCTGGGCTTCCTGCTCCTGACGCCCGTCGCTTGGTTCCTGGCCGCCGACGCCGGAGCCCGCATGACGCTGGCCGATTCCGCCCCCATGTACACGGGCATCGCCTCCTTCCAGGCGCTCGGCGAGCTGGCGGGCGCCGTGCTCGTCTGCGTCATCCTCTTCGCCCTGGCGCGCCGTTCGTCCTTGGGCGCGTGGATCATGGGGGTCCTCACGCTCGCTGCCGGGCTGCCGTGGGTTCTCGCGCCCGGCGTCACGGCCTCGTCGCTGCTGGGCGCGCTGACCTCACTGAGCCAGACCGGTCCGGTGGGCGCCAACCTGATGCACCACCTGCAGGCCTCCGGGTACTCCGGCCGCTTCGTCGTGGTGGGCGCGCTCCTCATGGGCGTCGCCTACGTCTCTCACTCGGCGCGCCGCGCCGGTCGCGCCGAGGAGGCGCTGCGCACCTCGCTGGAGACCACCAACCCCGCGGAGGCCTTCTACTCCAAGCGCGCCCGCAAGCGCGCTGCGAAAGACACCGGCCGCAAGTGACGACGCTGATCCCCGCCAGCGCGATCGAGCTTGAGGGCCCCTGGACTCACCGCCACGTGAGCGCCGGCGGCGCCACCTTCCACGTCGCGGACATGGGCGAGGACATGGACCATGCGCTCGTCCTGCTCCACGGGTTCCCCGAGCACTGGTGGGCGTGGCGCGATGTCCTTCCGGTTTTGGCCGGGCGCACGCCCCGAGTCTTTGCCCTGGATCTGCGCGGCTTCGGCACCTCCGATCTGACACGCGGGGAGTGCGACCTGAGGCAGATGGCGAGCGACGTCATCGGAGTTGTCCGCGCCCTGGGCGTCTCCTCTTTTTCCGTCGCCGGCATGGGCATCGGCGGCACCGTCGCGTGGATGATCGGGGCGCTCAGCCCGCTGGAGCTGCGGTCGGTCGCCGTCCTGTCCGCCCCGCACCCCCTCGGGATCCAGCCCATTGTCGGCCGTGCGCCCTGGGCGGGGGGCCGCGTCCTGCGGGGGAGGCTCGCGCTCCCAACCGGCAGGGAGCGATCGCTCCACAAGGGCTCGCTCGTGACCACGATGTACCGCGCGTGGGCCTCGCCCGCGAGCGTTGAGGCGCTGGTGTCCCAGTCGGGCCCCTACCGCGCCGCCCTGCGCCGTCCCTTCGCCGCTCACACGGCGTTGCGCGGCTTCACTTCCGCTCGCCGCCTCTCCCGATCGGTCAAACGCACCTTGTCGGAGCCGCTGCGGGTTCCCGTCCTCTCGCTTGTCGGCCACGATGACGGCGCCTGGTCCTCGCTCGATCATGCCGCCGACGCGCAGTTTGTCGACGCTCCACTGACACAGGTTGTCATTCGCGAGGCCGGGCATTTCCTCCCCGAGGAGGCGCCGAAAGACGTCGCCGAGGCCCTCGCAAGGCACATCGGCGCATAGGTGCGACACCACATATTTCATTAGACGGCTCACACAACTCGCCGAATGAAACGCATTTCACCTGATAGATAGGGCATAATGGTGTGACACGCGGTACCTCCTAGTGAGCGGTGCAACGCAGGGGACTCGCCGCGCAGTCCAGATCGAACGCCCGAGCAATCGGGAACGAGCGGAAGGAGCTTCTCACCATGATCGGTGACGGCAACTTCATCAGCCAGGTGCCGCTGTTCGGTGGCCTTGATGATGCACAGCAGGTGTCCCTCCAGCAGAAGATGGGTCACACGACCCTGCGTCGCGGGGAGACCCTCTTCGACGAGGGGGATCTCGGCGATCGCCTCTACATCGTGACCGAAGGCAAGGTCAAGCTTGGCCACACCTCCAGCGACGGCCGTGAATCGCTGCTCGCGGTCCTGGGTCCCGGGGAAATCATCGGCGAGCTCACGCTCTTCGATCCGGGTCCGCGCTCAACGACGGCGACGGCCGTCTCTCCGGCGTCGCTCCTTTACCTGGAGCACGAGGACCTGATGCACGTGCTCGACACCAACCCCACCCTCGCCAAGCACATGCTGCGTGCCCTCGCCCAGCGCCTGCGCCGCACCAACGAATCCCTGTCGGATCTGGTGTTCTCCGACGTTCCGGGCCGCGTCGCCAAGGCCCTTCTGGATCTTGCGGACCGCTTCGGCACGGCGACAGACAAGGGTGTGCACGTGCCTCACGACCTCACGCAGGAGGAGCTGGCCCAGCTGGTCGGCGCCTCGCGCGAAACCGTCAACAAGTCCCTGGCGGACTTCGTGTCTCGAGGCTGGATCCGACTGGAGGGTCGCGCGGTGACCCTCCTCGATGTTGATCGCCTCGCTCGTCGCGCTCGCTGACCCTCGCTTCTAGCGCTGTGGGCCGACACCGTCAGGTGTCGGCCCACAGCAGTATCCGCGCGTGTCCCCGACGATGCCGGGAGAAAACGGCGGCAGCGCGCCGACCACAGGGCCGCGGCGCTGGCATCAGTTCTGAATCGGAGCGGATTCCTCGATCGGGCGCTTGAGGTATGCGACCAGGTTCTCGGAGCCGGTGGGACCGGGGACCACCTGGACGAGCTCCCACCCGTCGGCGCCCCACTGGTCAAGAATTGCCTTCGTCGCGTGCGTGAGCAGCGGAATCGTTGAGTATTCCCATTGAGTCATGGTGTCATCCTACCCGCCATCTGAGGTCGCACGTAAGACAGGACCTTGGGAACGTGAGGGCTTCGCAGCTCATGGGCGAGGGGTTCATCAGAGGAACGCAGCCACTCCAACCAGTTCTCGGCGTGCGGATAGTGGCGCAGTATCGCCCTACGCTCCCTCTCCGTCAGGCCTCCCCACACGCCGTAGTTCGCCTCGGACTGGAGAGCATCCGCCAGACACTCGAGACGAACCTCGCACTCGTAGCAGCGCATGCGGACCTGACGCTGCGATGCACCCTGCACGAACAGCACGTCCGGCTCGACGGACGCGCACAGAGCGCGCGCGACCCAGCTCTGGTCATCGCCGTACGTTGACATCGCGAACTCCACTTCACTCAACTCCGAGTCCTCCTTGTGACCATACACACATGCCGTTACGGGTGCAAACGGTGCGACAACCGATTATTGGTCTGCGGGTGACCGATCATGCAGTTTTTCAGCTGCGCTGCACGCCGGATAGGCGGAGCGCCACGTAAGCTAGGAATATGTCGCACTCTCAC
>ERZ1674093.54-NODE-54-length-22924-cov-18.469194_pt1 | contig 22924 bp, 18 predicted proteins | sample MGYA00581116_ERZ1674093 | MGnify/ENA primary metagenome ERZ1674093 (study PRJEB41354, sample SAMEA4873337) | human saliva metagenome | biome: human-associated habitat [ENVO:00009003]; feature: mouth environment [ENVO:08000002]; material: saliva material... | reverse complement strand
GTACCCATGGCTTCCTTCTCTCGGGGGTGTTGGGATCAAGGGTATCGCCGTCGGGTGGGTGTGTGCGCGCCCGTACGGAGAATAAAACTGTGACGTGGGCGGACGCTCGCCTCGTGTGCACTCAGTTGACGTCGGTAACGTTAACGACTGCGGCGGATCGAGGCGAGTTCGCGCTCGTATGCGCGCCCGGGCGAGGCGGCCTTTCCTCGGTGCTCCCACGTGAGGATGAGCGCCGGGTTGAAGGCGCGCGAGCACACCCCGCACGAGGAGACACGCCTCGGCGCCCGGTACAGGCGGCGGGTGGCCCCGCAGCGCGGGCACGTCCCCACCCAGGGTGCGTCCGGAGAGGGCAGGAACCAGGGCAACCGGGCGGAATCGGGCGCGCCGAGGGTGCGTGCAGCCCGCTTCCACGCGGCGTCGTGCCCGTGGGAGGGGCCAACGAGGGCGTGGGCGATCTCGTGCAGAATGATGCCCCGGATCGTGTCCGCATCGTACAGGTCGGTGAGCGGCCCGGACAGGCTGATCGTGCGCGAGGTATGCGTGCACGCCCCCGCCCGGCGCTTGGCGCGGTCGAAGCGGAAACGCCAGTCGACCAGGCCAGAAGCATCCATGAGGGAACGCGCGAGGGCACGTGCCTCCTCGCGCTTCACCGCGCCCCCGCGAGGACGCCGAGCAGGCGCTTCATGGAAACCTTGTTGGGGGTGCCCAGGGTCTGGGCGAACATGGACACGCGCAGCTCCTCGGCCATCCACCGCGCCTGAGTGAGCGCGGCGTCTCGGCGGGCGTCGTAGGGCCGACGCTCCAGGGCCTCGCGCGTGGCGGCGATCTCGTCCTCCGCCTGGTGGATGCGGTCCATGTCCTCCAGGTCGCGGGCCAGCGCCCCCGGCGACGAGGCGGCGCGCTCAATGCGCACAGTGCCGGCGCGCAGGTAGCGGGCCAGGTGCGGTAGCGCGGAGGCGGGCGTCGCCGACACGAAACCCTCGTAGAGCAGGGTCTTCCCATGCGCCGCGACGTTGCGCGTCGTCTCTTCGAGCGAGGCCTGGGGGTGGGAGCGCACGGCGGCGTCGGCCTCGGCGCTGGCCTCCAGGGCGCGCACGACGTGGGAGAGGATCTGGTAGACGCGGTCCTCGTGGGCGTCGCGAGCGTCCGCCACGAGCGTCTCGAAGGCCTTGGGGTCGCGCACATCGGCGGGGGTGTTCAGCTCGTCCACGAGGGCGAGGGCCGAGGCCAGCTGCGCGTCGGCGACCAGGGCTGCCGTGTCCGCGTAGGGGGAGGCCGCCAGCATGAGGGCCTCGCGACCCGTCCAGCGCGTGGTCACGCGGTTCGTCGCCAGTGCGACGCGGGAGAGCAGCAGGCGGGCGAGGCCGGCGCGGTGCTCGCGGTCCGCTTCGGCGGCGCTGGCCATGACGCGCACGCCCGCAGCCGGGGCTGCGGCGCTGCCCTGGGGGACCAGTGCAGGGAAGGCCCGCAGTGTCATCGTGCCCGAGGTCTGGGTGATCGAGCGCGGCAGCGTCGGCATCTGCGTGACGCCGTCCGCGTGGAACGCCGGGTCCTGCGCGGGGGCCGAGGCCTGGGCGTCCTTTGGTGCGTGCGTGCCCTTCCCGACTGCGGACTGCGCGCCCACGTTGGACGCGGATGCGGAGGTGGAGGAATCTTCCCCACCTCGCCCGGCGGCCTTCTCCGAGGCCCCGCGCCCGCGCTTGTTCCTGCGCGCCTGCTTCTCGCCGGCCTCCTCGAGGGCCGCGCGCACGGCCGTGCGCACCGCCTTGTTCGCGTCGCTGGCGAGGGAACGCTGCAGGTAGGCCAGGTCCTTGCCCGCGCCCAGCTCCTTGCCCGACGCGTCGGTGACGACGAAGGTCATGCGCAGGTGGTCGGGCAGGTGGGCGCGCGCGTGCGCCAGGTCTGCCTCGCTGAGGTCCACGCCGCGCAGCACGCGCACCGCGTGGGCGAGGGCGTCCAGGATGGGGCCCTCGGTGAGGGGGCGGGGCTTGGGCGTCTCGGTGGCAGGCGCGCCCTGCTGGGTGGATTCCGACGCAGGAGCCTCCTTCTGCGCCGCCTTCTTCGGCGCCTTCGCGGGTGAATTGCGCGTCGACAGCTTACCCGACGTCGCGCCCCACGCGGCCAGGCGGCCCATCGCGGCGTCCAGGCTCAGGGGGTCCGGCTCGTCGGACTCGGCGGCCTTCGCCGCTTTTCCGGCGGACTCGTCCGCCACTGGCGCCGCCTCGACCGGCTCGTCGCCCGCCTGCTCGATCCAGCGAGCCACCGACGCGGCCACGTCCGGCGCGGGGGCCAGCAGCCGGCGCACGCCCTTGGGCAGAGCGCGGATCGCCTCGGTCAGCAGGTCCTCGCGCATGCCGGGCACCAGCCAGTCCGTGCCCGCATCGCTGACGCGCTCGAGCACCTCGATTGGGATGCGCATCGACACGCCGTCGCGCGGGCTACCCGGGGCAAACTCGTAACTCAGAGGCAGCGACAGATCGCCGCACTGCCAACGATCCGGGAAACCCTCGCCCGAGGTCGCCTCGCGCGGCATCAGCAGGGACGCCGGATAGATCAGCAAATCCGGATGCTCCCGGCGCTTGTCCTTCCACCAGCGGTTGAATGCCGCCGCGCTGGTCACGTGCTCGGGGATCAGGTCGTCGAAGAAACGGAAGCGCGCCTGCTCATCCGCGACGAGGCCGTGGGTGCGGCTACGGCGCTCAACCTCGCGGGCCTGCTCCACCAGTGCCTCGTTTCGGCGTTGGAAAGCGTGCCTCTCCCTCCACTGGCTATCCACCAGGGCGTTGCGAATGAACATCTCGCGGGCTAGCTCACGCGCCGTCGTCCCTTCGCGCGCGGCCGCTAGCTCCTCGAAATGACGCGGCTTAAACGACCCCGACGACAGCGGATCCTTCGACGCCGACACCAACCCGGCCGCCAGCGCCTCCAGCGATCCCGCGCGCGGAGCGTGAGAGCGCGAGGCGGCCACGGCCTCGTCGATGACGAGGTCCCCCAAGCGCCCTAGCAGCACCTCGCGGTCCGCCGCCAGCGTCAGCCCGTAGAGCGTCACGCGCTCGCGGACCATCGCCGCGCCCTTCGCGACCGACCAGAACGGCTCCGAATACGAGCGCTTGAGCAGGCCGCGCGCCGCCGGCTCCACCCACTCCGGGCGGATGCGGGCCACCGTGCGCGCAAACAGGCGCGAGGTCTCCACGAGCTCCGCGGTCATCACCCAGGCGGGGTGCCCGCTCACGCCCGAGCCCGGCCAGATCGTGAAGTGCGTGCCGCGCGCGCCCTCGTAGTCACGCTTCGTCTCGTCCCACGACCCCAGGTAGGACAGCAGGCCGACCAGCAGCGAGCGGTGCACCTGGTCCGCGTCCACGCTCGCCGTGCCCTGCCCGTAGGCCAAGACCGCGCGAACGGCCGCGTCCTGCGCGCCGCCGAACTGGGCAGCCTCCACGACGTCGCCCGTCGACGGCTCGCCCATCGGCCCCGCGGCGATTCCCAGCGCCCGCGCCATCTGGCGCAGCTGGCCGACGACGTCGCGCCATTCGCGCCACCGCAGGTAGTGGAAGAACTCCGCGCGGCACATGCGCCGGAACGCCGAACCCGACAGGTCGCGTGCCTGCACCGCCAGGTAGCGCCACAGGTTCAGGTAGGTGATGAAGTCCGAATGCGGGTCGGCTAGGCGCGCGTGCGAGGCGTCCGCCGTGCCCTGGTGCTCGGCCGGGCGCTCGCGCACGTCCTGGATCGACAGCGCCGCCACGATGACGAGCACCTCCGAGGCGCATCCCTGGCGCTCGGCCTCCAGCAGCATGCGCCCCAGGCGCGGGTCGATCGGCAGGCGCGCAAGGTCCCGTCCGATGCCGGTGAGTCTGTACTGGGACGAGGCCGGGGCCGCGTCCGCGCTCTCACGATCCTGCGCGAGCGCGCCGATCTCCACGAGGAGGGCCACGCCGTCGCGCACCGCGCGCCGATCCGGGGCGTCCAGGAACGGGAAGTCCTCGACGGCGCCCAGGCCCAGGGACGCCATCTGCAAGATGACGCTGGCCAGCGATGTACGCAGGATTTCCGGCTCCGTGAAGCGCGGGCGCGACAGGTAGTCGGCTTGGGAGAACAGGCGGATCGCCACGCCCTCCGCGACTCGGCCGCATCGGCCCGCGCGCTGGTTCGCGCTGGCCTGACTGACCGGCTCGATCGGGAGGCGCTGCACCTTCGTCTTGTTGGAGTAGCGGGAAATACGAGCCAAACCCGGGTCGATGACGTAGCGGATGCCCGGCACCGTCAGCGATGTCTCCGCCACGTTCGTCGCCAGGACCACGCGGCGCAGGCGGTGCGGCTCGAACACGCGGTGCTGCTCGGCCGCTGTCAGCCGCGCGTACAGCGGCAGGATCTCGATGTCTCCCGGGCGTGCGCCCTTGTCATCTCCCGCGCGCTGGCCTCGCCCCTTCAAGTGATCGAGGAGGGCCGCCTCCGTGTCGCGGATGTCGCGCTCGCCGGGCAGGAAGACCAGGATGTCGCCGTCGCCCTCCGCGCTCAGCTCGTCCACCGCGTGACAGATCGCGGTCTCCACGTCGATGTCCTCGCCCATGCCGTAGCCCAGCGTCGCCAGCTCGTCGTCCGGGTCCTCCAGGACCAGCTGCATGGGTCCGGAGCTCTGCTCGTCTGCGCTCTCCTCGGGCTCGTCCGCCTGCGTCGATGAGGCCTCGGACCTGTACGAGGAGGGCGTCGTCGGGCCGAGGGGACGGTAGCGGATCTCGACCGGGTACGTGCGGCCCGAGACCTCGATGACCGGCGCCGGCTCGATCAGGCGGCCCGAGCCGGGCGCGCCTTCCCACGTGCCGAAATGGCGCGCGAAACGATCCGAATCGATCGTCGCCGACGTGATGATGACCTTCAGGTCCGGGCGCGCGGGCAGCAGGCGCGCCACGTAGCCCAGGATGAAGTCGATGTTCAGGCTGCGTTCGTGGGCCTCGTCGATGATAAGCGTGTCGTAGCGGCGCAGCATCGGATCCGACTGAATCTCCGCCAGCAAGATGCCGTCCGTCATGAGCTTGACGAGGGTTGTGGGGCCGACCTCGTCCGTGAAACGCACCTGGTAGCCGACCACCTGGCCGCGCTCGCGGCCCACGGTCTGGCCCAGCTCGTCGGCGATGCGGTCCGCGACCGAACGCGCCGCGAGCCTGCGCGGCTGGGTGTGCCCGATCATGCCGGCCACTCCGCGGCCCAGCTGCATGCAGATCTTCGGCAGCTGCGTCGTCTTACCCGAGCCGGTCTCGCCCGACACGATGACCACCTGGTGGTCACGGATGGCGCGGGCGATCTCGTCGCGGCGGGAGCTCACCGGCAGGTCGGGGAAGGAGATGACGGGGATAGCTGCGGCGCGCTCGGCTAGCTGCTCCGGCGTGAAGGGCTTGAAGGGGCGCGCGTGTTCGCGGGGCTGGCGGCCCTCGCGGGTGCGCTTCTCTCGGCCCTGGCGGCCTGCCTGGCCTCGGCGGCGCCGCGCGCTGTCACGCCCGTTGGCGGGGCGACCCGCGTTGCGAGAACGGGGGCCGCGCTCGTTGGGCTCGGACGGAGGCGTGGGGCGAGAGTCAGGCATGATAGCGCCAGTCTAGTCGCTGGCCAGAGGCGGCCGCCGGTCAGGCGGAGGGCGCCTCGTCCTGCAGGTCCTCGTCGAAGCGCGTCACCGGCGCCTCCAGTTGCAGATCCACGAGGGCGCACGCCAGCTCGTCGATCTCCTCCCCCTGGTACACGCGCTCCCTCCACGAGGCCGGGATGGCCTCGATCCCATAGAATGCGCCGCCCAGCTGCCCGTAAATCGCGGCGTTCGTATCCGAGTCACCGCCCATGTTGGCGATCGCCAGGGTTGCATCCTTGAAGGAAGGGAAATCCAGCAGGCCGTGCACCGCCAGGCGAAGACCGTTCACGATGTAACCGCTGGTCTCAGCCTCCCACGACGCCCGAACCCGCGGATCCGGGCTGATCACCCGCGCGGCCACCTCGTCGAACGGCTGACCCGTCGACGCCCAGGACACGTCCATGAGCTGCTCCGGGGACCAGCCCAGCAGCGCGCCAACCAGCAGGGCGGCAAAGACCTCGGTGGCGGCCTCGGCCTCGACGGAAAAATGCGTCTCGCGTGCGCTCAAGCGAGCGGTCGCGACGACCTCGCGAGGGGAACGCGAGCGGAACCCAGCGATCACCATGGGCGCCAGGCGCATGATCGCGCCGTTACCCGCGCTGGTCGTACGCTCTGCGGTCACAGGCACACGCGGATCGTGCTCGAAATCGAATAGCGCGGCGCGCACCTGGCCGCCGATGTCGAAACACCTGTCCGTCGACGAACGGTAACCCTCCGAAAACCAACGCTGGTAGCGGTCCATCACGTCGAACGAGTCGTAGCGGCCCTGCGCCAGCAGGGAATCCGCGATGCACAGAGCCATCGACGTGTCATCCGTCCACTGCCCGGGCTTCAGGAGGAAAGGCCCTCCGCCCACCATGTCCGTGATCGGATCGAAGGTGCCCGCCCACTTGAACTCATTCGTGGTGCCCACCGCGTCGCCGACAGCCAGGCCCATGAGGGCGCCGCGCGCCCGAGAAAGAAAAACCGACATGCCCCAAGTGTCGCACAGGGGGCCGCCAGCTGGACCCCGGTGTCCGCCGCGCCTGCCCGCCGCGGGCAGCCGAGGTCAGGGGAACGCGCGAGTCAGCCCCGGCCTCGTCCCTGGCGTGGAAGACTCAGGCGATTGACGTCCCGAACAGCCAGCCCAGCAGGTAGGTGAGGCCCGCAGCGCCGTAACCCACGATGAGCTGGCGCAGCGCGCGGGGCGCGGGGGACTGGCCGGACAGGATGCCGACCACGCCGCCCGTGAACAGCAGGGCGACGCCGACGATGATGGCCGCGACGGCGATCGCTGTCATGCCGGTCATGCCTAGCAGGTAGGGGATCAGTGGGAAGAAAGCGCCCGCCGCGAAGAACATGAACGAGGACAGCGCCGCCTTCATGGGCGTGCCCACCTGGTCACCCGCACCGTCTGACTCGGGGCTGCCCAGCGCGGCGCGCACCGCGATCGCGCCGGACTCGCCGTTCGCAGGCTTGGCGAGGCGCGCGAAGACCTGCTTCGCGTGCCGCTCGGCCTCCTCCTCGCTCTCGCCGCGCGCCCGGAACACGAGGGCCAGCTCGTTCGCGTCCACGTCCAGGTCCGGCACAGCCTGATGCGCGTCCGGGTCGGGGATCGAAGCGTCGAGGAGTTCGCGCTGACTGCGCACGCTCACCCACTCGCCCGCCGCCATCGACAGGGCACCCGCGAGCAAGCCCGAAATGCCCGTCAAGAGAACGACGTGAGGTTCCATGCCCGTCGCCGCCACACCCAGCACGAGTGCCAGGTTCGACACGAGGCCGTCGTTCGCGCCAAAGACCGCTGCGCGGAACGTGCCCGCCAGGGTCTCGCGGGACTTTGCCGCCAGGGAACGAATGACCTCGGCGTGAATGTGCTCGTCGGCCTGCATGTGCGCGGGAACATCGTCATCCACGTCGCGGGCGGAACGCTGCTCCGCGCGCTGGGCCATCGCCAGAATGAAAATCGTGCCAAAAAGGTGTGCGAGGACGGACGCGGCGCGCGTGCGCAGCGGCGGCTTCGGAGCGGGCAGGGCGTGGTCGCTCAGGCGCGCCAGCCAATACTCCTCGTGGCGGCGCTCCGCCTCCTCAAGCTGCAAGAGGACCGCGCGCTCCTCGCCCGTCCGGCGCTCGGAAAGGTCGCGGTAGGTGCGAGCCTCCATGCGCTCCTCAGCCAGGTGCTTGCGCCAGCGCTTAATCTGCGCGCGTGATGGCTCCTGAGTGTTGAGCTGTGGGTCTGCACTCACGGCCTCGTTCCCCACCGCGCTCAACGCTGCGTCGTGGAGGAGGTGGCCTGCGCGTCAACCGTCGTCGGCTCGGAGGCGGGGGCGCCGAAAAGGCGTTCCTTCACGGCGTCGGCGACCTTATCGGTCACCTGTTCGCCGCCCGCACGCACGAGGTCGGACATCTTCTGGCCCGCCGCATCCAGGGGGCGTGCGACGATCGGGAGACGGCGCAGCTTCGAGGCGTTCGCGCGGATCTGCTCGTAGCGCTCGCGGCCTGCTCGGGTGCCCAGGACGTATCCGATGCCAATTCCGATGAGGATTCCAGTCTTAGTTCCCATGAATGTCCTTCTCTCGCTGCAGGTCGTGGGGCGTCCCGTTGTGGCGGGTGTTTCGCAATCCCCGTGGGCGCGGCTCTCACCGGCGCGTATGCGTGCCATCTTAGTGGCGTTGCCTGCCGCGCCGCACGATCCTCACCATGAGTGGGGATTATTCACGGATGCTTCTCGTCTCAGATGTCCCCTTGTCACATTCGTGCACAGTGTGGGCCCCTCTTTCCGTGAGTGGTCCGCACGCGCTATGTTTATAGCGTGAGTCAGATAACGATTGAGACGCCCCGGGGAGTGTCCCTCTCCGGTACATTCACGCGTCCCGTGGACTGCCGAGACGCCGCGGTGATCTTTTCTCACACCTTTTTATCGGATCGTCACGCATCGGGCATGTTCGACTCACTCGGTCGTGCACTGCGTCGCACCGGCTATGCCACCCTCACCTTCGACTACTCCGGCCACGGCGCCTCGGGCGACGAAATCATCACCTTCGACCCCCTCATCGAAGACTTCCGCTCCGCGTCCGGCTGGCTCGCCGACCAGGGCTTCGCGCGCCAAATCTGCGTCGGCCACGAGTTCGGCGCCGCCGTCGCGCTGCGCTCGCGCCCGCCCGCCGTGCAGACATACGTGCTGGTCTCCCCGGTCCTCGGTCCCCTTTCCTACGACTGGAACCTCGTGTTCTCCGACGTGCAGCTCTCCGACCTTGAGCACCACGGGGCCACGACCGTGCCCGACGACTCCGAGTCCGTGCGCCGGCAGTTCACGATCTCCAAGCGCACCCTCGCCGACATGTCCATGGTCTCCGGCGAGAAAGCCCTGCGTGGCCTCAGCGTTCCCGTGCTTATCACGCACGACTCCTTCGATGAGGAGACCGGTCTGCTCGACCGCACGCGCGAGGTCTTCCACTTGCTGCCCGACGGCTCCCTCGTCGAAATGACCGCTGCCCCCGACGGCATCGCGGGCGAGTACACGCCGGTCGACGGCGTGCCCATCATCGACGAGGCCGTGGATCGCGCGCTCGCCGCCTCCGGTTCGGCGCACCTGCCTACCCTGGCGGATGTTGCCGCCAAGTGGGCGAGCCGCTGGGTGCCCGTGAGTCGCTGATCGCCTGATTTCCGGCGCTGCTTGTTGCGCCGCTGGTGTTCCGGGCGCCGCGTGGCCTGCCCGCCCGCGAGATCGCCACACGCGAGCTTGCGGCTCGGAGTGGTCGATGTCGAAGCCCGCCCGTGCCCTCCGGTCCCTCCGGCGCCCTCCACACCGGCGTCGCTGTGTCGCTGTGCGTTGCTGAGTGCGTTGGCTCGAAGCTCGCCCTGGCCGGCCGCCGCCCATCGGCTCTGCGGCCTGTCTCACTTCATATCCGGGCCATTGCACCCTTATTGGCTAGGTCTTGCCGACACCTGTGGGCTCCGCGGCCTTGCCCTGCAGGCCAGGTAGTGCGGTTGTCTGAAACCGGTGTCGCCTTTGCTCGCTCGTACGTGCGTGGGGTTGAAACCGTCATCGCCTTTGTAGGTGAGGAATGGGTGTTTTTGGTGCGTTTTTCGGTTGCAGTGGTGTTGTTGGTTTCAATGGTTGCTGTTCAGGGGCGCGCAGTGGTGATGGGGGTTTCATGCTGGCCTGCATCTGTGGCTGCAGAGGTGTCATTGGTTTCAAAGTCGCCACGTGGCTGTGTCCTGTGCGCAAAATAGTTCGCCCTGCTTGGTCTGATGGTGGGCGAATGCGTGAGTAAGTTCGCCCAGCGCACGGAAATAGGCCTAGAATCGGCGTTTTGTGGCGTGCTGGGCGAGTTTTTTGCGAAAACACCGTAGTAGGGGCTGCGCTGGGCGAACTTTGTCGCGGGCCAGCAGCCGCGGGATCCCGCCGGGCAACTCGCGCCCCGCCAGCGGCCTCCTACCAGCCGCGCACCAGCTCAGCGAGAGCCCGGGAAGTCAGCCACTGCCTCGTGCCGAAGGAAGACACAGACACTGCGGCGACGGACGAGGCAAAGCGGATGAGGCGCTCCGGGTCAGCGTCCCCGCCGCGCTCGATCGCCCACACGAAAGCCCCATGGAAAGCGTCGCCCGCCCCCAGCGTTGATGCGTCTGGGACGGCTTCGATGGGAATCTCGCCGCTCGTGCCATCCCACCAGTACTGCACGGTCCGATCCCCGCGCGTGCGCACAGTGCGCGTGATACCGAAGCCTCGCAGGAACTCGGCGACCTGCGCCCCGTCCGGACGCGCCATCAGCGGCGGCGCGAAATCCTCCGACACGACCGCGATGTCGACGAAGCCCAGCAGGGGAGTGAGCCAGTCCTTCCATGAGCCGCCATCCAGGATGCGTGGGTGCGGCGGGCGAGCCTCGAGTGGGGCGAACGGGTCCTCCCCGTCGACCTCGGGTACGCCCAGCGTGAGGGCCGCGTGTGCGAGCGCCGGGTTGTGCCCGTCGATGAGGACCGCGCCGACCCGCTCGGGCAGATCGGTCGCCACGCGCTCCGCGTCGGCGTCGAGCCGCGCGTTCGTGGAGGCCACCATGCGACCGCTCGGGTGCTCAATGATCGACGACACTGCGGGCTCGCGCGACGCGGGGGACGAGGCCGGGGCCGTCGCGTCCACGACGCGCACACCCACGGTCGCCAGGTCGGCCGCAAGGAAGGCTGACACCGGGCCTTCGCCGAGCGCTGTCAACAGAATCGGCGTTTCCTCAGAGTCAGCGGGAGCGCCCGAGGCGGCCCCGGCCTCGTCCTCAGGATCAGAAAGAACACGCGAGGCCGCGCACAGCGCCGCGTACGTGACGGCCGCGTTCGTCGCGGGACCGCCTGCGGCCATCGTGAAGTCCGTCGACGTGACCTTCAGGGAAGGGTCCGGCACGTGGTCGAGTCGATGCAGGACATCTAGGGTCGTGAGCCCGGCGAAGAGAGCAGTCATGGGGACATTGTCGCACCCGGTGGCCGCGCGAGACGGGATGGCCATGGCTCTCGCTGATAGGCCGACAAACCTTGTAGCATATGAACAACGACACTCATCGACTCCTCCGGATCGCCATGCACCTGCTCGACGCGCTGAACAACTCCCTGCCCGAGGTCTTCCGAGCCATTGATCTCATGGGCGTTCTCCTCAACGGTATCCTCGGCGGCAAAGTTGCCCGAGAACGCAACTTCGACGCCGTCGGCTTCTGCATTCTCGCTATCATGACGGCGCTCGCGGGCGGCATGATCCGTGACCTGCTCCTGACGACGCGCACCGGAGCGCCCGTCGCCATCACGGACCCCTACTACCTGGGGTTCGCGATCGTCGGCGCTCTCATCGCGATGGCCTTCCGCATGGATTCGCGCGCGTGGTCGGTGCTCCTCGTGATCGCCGACGGCATGGTGCTGGGCTGTTGGAGTGCGACCGGTGCGATCAAGACCCTCGACGCGGGGTTCGCGATCATGCCGGCGATCCTCATGGGCATCATGACGGCGATCGGCGGCGGCATGGTCCGTGACATCTCCGCAGGCCTGGTGCCGCGCGTCTTTGGTGGCAACAACCTCTACGCGACCCCCGCGTTCGCGTGCTCGCTGGTCACCGTCATCTTCTGGCACATGGGCCAGCCGGTCCTGGGCATGGGCGCGTCCATCATCGTGGGCCTCGTGTTCACAGGAATGGCGCACTGGCGCCGCTGGAAGCTCCCCCAGACCCGCGAGTGGACCATCACTCTCACATATTCACAGTTAAAAGCTCTGCGTGGGGGCAAGCGTTAGTATGGCGGTGTGACTCCCAAATCAACACCCGCTTCTTCAGCTCCTGCCGCGTCGGCCGCCTCCGCGCGTAAGCCGTTCAAGACTTGGCACCTGTCGATGATGGCCCTGGGCCTCGCCATCGGTGCTGGCTTCTTCCTGGGCACGGGTTCCGCGATCCATCAGGCCGGTCCGGCTGTCATCGTGTCCTACGCCCTGGCGGCCATCATCGTCGTGTCGGTCATGCTGGCTCTCGCGGAACTGGCCTCGTCTCTGCCGTCGACGGGGTCCTTCTCGTCCTACGCCGAGGCTGGGATCGGTCGGTGGGCCGGGTTCACGATCGGGTGGCTGTATTGGGTCATGCTCATCATGGTCTCGGGTCTGGAGGTGACGGGCGCGGCGACGTTCTTCGTCGGCTGGTTCCCTGCAGTTCCGCAGTGGGTGGTTGCCCTCGTAATTGTCGTTGTTATTGGCGGCATTAACCTGCTGGCGGCCGGGCAGTACGGTGAAATCGAGGCCTGGCTGTCGATGGTGAAGATCGTCGCGATCATTGCCTTCCTGGGTGTGGGCGTGTACCTGGTTGCGCGCACGGCGATCGTCGGCCCCCTGCCGGGTCACGAGGGCGTGCTGCAGAACGTGCTGGGGCACAACGGTTTCGCACCCAATGGCCTGTCGGGTATCGCGGTCGCTCTCCTGGCGGTCATCACGTCCTTCGGTGGCCTGGAGATCGTGACGATCGCCGCCGCCGAGGCCGAGGATCCCCGCGCCGCCATGAGCAGCGCGATTCGCTCGGTCGTCACCCGTATCCTCGTGTTCTACGTCGGGTCCGTCATCCTGCTGATAGCGCTGCTGCCCTGGGACAGCGAGGCGATGAACACGAACGCTTTCGCTGCGATCCTTGAAATCGCGGGCGTCCCCGCGGTCGGTACGCTCATGAACGTCATCATCTTCATGGCGCTGATTTCCGCGTTCTCTGCGAACATCTACGCCTCCTCCCGCATGGCCTACTCGCTGTCTGCGCGCGACATGGGACCGCGCTGGCTGCTGGGTGCCTCGGCTTCCAATAAGGCGCGCGCACGTTCCGTCGTTGAGGCGGCCCTCGAGGACGACGAGGCGCTCCTGGCTACCGAGCTCCAGGGTGACATCGAGGCTGGACGGACCCCGAAGCGCGCGGTCGGCCTCGTCGTCGTGCTGGCGCTGCTGGCCGTCCTGGGCAACTGGTACCTGCCCGGTTCGATCCTGACGATGCTCATCAACGCGATCGGCATGGTTCTGCTGATCGTGTGGACGTTCATCATCATTTCGCTGATGCGCCTGCACCCTTCGCTGGAGCGCTCGGGCTCCCTGGTGATTCGTATGCCCGGGTGGCCGTGGCTGCCGTGGCTGGTTCTCGCGGGCCTGGGTGGGATCGGTGTCCTCATGCTCATGAGCGACGAGGGCCGGGCTCAGCTGGTCTCTATGGGTGCGCTCACGCTTGTGATCGTAGCGATTTACTTCGTGCGTCAGCTGGTGGGGTCGCGCAAGAGGGCCTAATTGTCCACAGGCACTCGCCGCCGGGACGCAGATGCCGGTGGGTGGGTGCATTATGAGGGCACCCCGAGCGGTCGGGGTGCCCTCATTGTGTGAGTGTTGTGAGAGGAAGAAGAGGGAGATGGCGCGCAAGCGACGCAGGAGCGTTGGGGACACGGTCCTCCTGCTGGTGATTCTCGCGGCGCTCGTGTGGGCGTTCGCGCCCGGCGTCGGCTGGGATCTTCTGGGCCTGCGTTCGCGCCTGGGGTGGCCGCCGCTGCGCAGCGGGCAGGCGCTGTCCTCTCTGCCGGATAGCGAGGCTGCCCGCCAGCTGCGTGAGCTCACGGTCCGAGAGTCGGTCGACGATCCGGCCGCGCCGGCGTATGACCGCGAGGCCTTCGGGCAGCGCTGGGCGGACACCGACCGCAACGGCTGCGACACCCGCAATGACATTCTTGCCCGCGACCTGGCGCGCCCCACTTTCAAGCCGGGCACGCGCGATTGCGTGGTCCTGTCGGGCACGCTCGCCGAGCCCTACACGGGTGCCACGATCGAGTTCCAGAGGGGGGACAAGACCTCGTCCCTGGTGCAGATCGACCACGTCGTCGCCCTCGCGGACGCGTGGCGCTCGGGCGCCTGGCAGTGGGACGCGCAGCGCCGCCAGGAATTCGCCAACGACCCGGAGAACCTGCTCGCGGTGGATGGCCAGGCTAACGAGGACAAATCGGCCTCATCCGCGGATCAGTGGCTGCCGCCCAATACCGCGTTCCGCTGCGACTACGTGAAGCGCCAGATCGCCGTCAAAAACGCGTACGGGCTGAGCGTGACTCGGGCTGAACAGGACGCGCTCGCCGAGCAGCTGTCTATCTGTTCCGGGTGATGGGCGGGGTGCTAGCCCTGCGCCATGCGCCGTTGTGACGCGCACTTCTGACCAGCAGTTTCCAGTGGTTTCCCAGGCGTTTTCTCACGATGTGTCCATCTCGTGTGGAACTGAGCGCACGTCCGCAACATTGCCCGATAACGCCGGTAATGTTCCCCTCAAGGGGAGGGGTGACATGTACACGGCAATTAACTGGGCGCTTGATCTGGGCCTTTACGTCGCTGTCTGCGCGATCACGTGCGCGCTGTGGTGGTGGTTCGGGCGCCGAGGTGAACCCAGTGTCACCGCGGGGCGTGCCGAGGCCTCGACCGACTCCGTTCAGAGCGCCGGGCGGGTGAGCCGTGCGCGCCTGACCGTCGTTCAAGCATTGCCGCTCATCTATCGTCGCTCGAAACAGACGAGTGCGCTCCTGCCTCGCGAGGAGAACCCGGACACCCCGACGACGGCAGAGATTCCCGCGGTTGCGGTCCCCGCCTCGTCGAAGTGGAGGCTCCCGCGCGCCCTGCCTCTCGCCTGGATTCTGTACGTGGCAGGCCTGCTGATTTTCACGCTGCTGCCGCTGCCCTCCGACCCGGTGGCTGCGTGTGCCGCGATCATCCACTGGGATAACTACACGCCGTTCGGATCGTTCGTGGCTGTCGCCGACCAGTTCCGTGACGGCGAGAGTCTGCGTGGCACCCTGTACGCGCTGTCGATCCTGCTGAACATCGTGCTGTTTGTGCCCCTGGGGTCCCTCGTGGAGACCACGTGGCGCATCCGCCGCATGCGGCGTGCCCCCGAGGGTGCGCCCGCCGACGGATCTCGCCTGGCTCGCTTGATCCCGCACCGCCGCGTCCTGGCGTGGGTGGTGATCGGCTGTGCCGTCTCCTGCCTCATCGAGCTGACCCAGTACACGGGCCTGTTCGGCGTCGTGCCCTGCACCTACCGAGTCGTCGACATCGACGACGTCATCATGAACACCCTGGGCACCTACGCGGGCGTGCGCCTGCTGCCCTTCATGGCACGCAACTCGCGCTTCATGGGTGCGTAGCCGTCCATTCCGACAATGTGATGCAGACGTGCTCAAACGTCACGTCAGAGGAAGCGACGGCGATGACAAGCTCGTACACGTCATCGTTGGAAACGGTCTCCCGGATCTCGAGCGCGTTGAGTGATAGGAAAACGGAACATGCGGCCCATGCAAGGCGTTTGTTTCCATCGATGAGCGCGTGATTTTTCGTGAGCGACTCGAGGAGGGCTGCGGCTTTGGCGGCGGTGGACGGGTAGGCGTCCTGGCCCATCAACGTTGTTTGGGGGCGCAGTGCCGCTGCATTGAGGAGGCCGAGATCCCGGACAGGACCGATTTTTAGCGCGGATACGATGTCCAGGAGGTCCTCAAGCGAGAGAAACTCGCACGGCATGGTGTTACTGGCCGAGTCGCTCAAGTGCGTCCCCCCAGCGCTCAACGGTTTGGTTGAGTGCGTCGGTGACGCGCTGACGGTGGGTCATGCGGTTGAATTCCTCATCGATGGCGCGCAGCACTGCATCGTGTTTGGACGTGCCGGAACGCTGGGCGAGCTCGTCCAGCTTGCGTGCGTGTTCCTCGTCGAGTCGAAGTGTCATAGCCATATCGACATGGTATCACTCTGATACCACTTGCGCGGCCTGCCTACAACCAGCCTGCGGCGCGGGCCAGGGACGCGGCCTCGGCGCGCGTGCGCGCGTCCATCTTCAGCATCGACGACGACACGTGGTTGCGCACCGTCCCCTGGCTGAGCCCCAGCGAGTGAGCGATGTCCGCGATGGTGCCGCCGCCCTCGACCTCGCGTAAAACGTCGGCCTCGCGGTCCGTCAGGGGTGAGGAGCCCGCCGACAGCGCCTCGAGGGCCAGGCTCTGGTCGATCGCGCGGCCCCCCGCAGCCACCGTGCGCACTCCGTCGGCCAGGGCTTCGACCGGTGCATCCTTGACCATGAAGCCCGTGGCACCCGCGTCGAGGGCGCGCTGCAGGTATCCCGGGCGCCCGAATGTCGTCACGATGAGCACGCGCACGCCCGGGAAACGTGAGCGAATTGCCTGCGTGGCCGTGATGCCGTCCATGCGGGGCATCTCGATGTCGATGATGGCGACGTCGACGGGGGTGCCCCTGCGGGCCGGGTCGTCCGCTGATGCCACGCGCGCCAGCTCCTCGAGGGCCTGCGCGCCATCTGCGGCCTGCGCGACGACCTTGATGTCGCGCTCCAGGTCCAGCAGCCCCGCCAGGGCACCGCGAATCATCGCCTGATCGTCGGCCACGAGTACCCGAATCGTCACGTCACCCTCCTGTCTGCGCTTGGGGTACCAGGCTAGCGCAGATCAGAGGATCATCTCTCGGGCGTGCCCGCCCCTCAGGACGAGCGAGCGTCGGGTTCGGAGTCGAAGGACAGCGCGAGCGTCCACGTGGAGCCCGACGCGCCCCAGGAAAGTGTGCCCTCGTCGCCGACCAGCTCGGACAGGCCCGCCAGGCCCGACCCTGATCCCGCGCTCGACGCGGCGTAGGCGGCTGAGTAACCGTCGTTGGTGACGGCCACGCCGCCGGGGGAGAGGCGGATGCGGACCCACGAGGGGTGCGCGTGCATGATCGCATTCGTGACGCCCTCACGGATCACGTGAGCCGCCGCAGCCGAACGAGGACCCGACGGCGGCTCTCCCTCGTTCGTGATGTCGGCGTCGATGCGCGCGACCTCCAGGAGGGCACGGGCCTCCTCAAGCTCCTCGACGGGTGACAGGGCCCGCGTAGCCGCCACGATGCGGCGGACGTCAGCCAAGGCCTCATTCGACTGAGCCGTGACCGCGCGCAGCTGCTCGCGCGCCTCCTCCACGCGACCCGCCTCCAGGAGACGAGCCGCCAGCTCGGACACCATCGTGATCCCCGTCAGCGAGTGCCCGAGGATATCGTGCAGGTCCGTGCTCAGGCGCGCACGCTCGGCGGCCTTCGCGCGCTGAATCGCGTCCTGGCGGCGCAGGCGCTCACGGGCCGAGCGTTCCATGCCCCAACGGGCAACCCCCACGAAACCGATGAGGAGGGCCAGGTACCAGATCATCCACAGTGGCTCTCCCTCGGCATAAGCGGCCACGCCCGCAATGGCGACGATCGGCACGACGCCCGAGGGGACGAAGCGAATTGGCGCCTGGAAAATCCATGCGACCAGCAGATACGACGTCAGCATGAATGCGTACGGGAAACCGACAGCGGTCGCGTAGATGAGGTAGATGGCCGTCGCCGCCGCCAGCGCCGCGTGGGAGAGGATGAATGGCCTCGTGAAAGAGTTGCGTGCGGGAAGGGGATTGGTCAGCCACACCGCCGAGTTAGCGGCCGCGAGGAGGGCGCACAGCCCGATGATGCCCGCGCGCTGGGCGGTATCCGTCAACTCCAGGGCGTAGGCCAGGGGGAAGCCCATGAACAGCATCCACGGGGCCGCCCACGCCAGGGAGATCAAGCGCTCCTTCATGACACCAGCCTAGCGAGCCGTGTCGTGGGACGCGCCCCACCAGGCGATGCCCGCCGTGATAACTACCCACCCGACGATGTTGAGCCACGCGGCGGTCGGCATCGTCACGGTTCCGGCGACGGCGTAGATTGCCTGGACGGCGCCGTACAGAGGTGTGAAGGGCGCGATCTGTGCGACGAAAGGCGGCAGCTGGTCCAGCGGGATGAACATGCCGGACACGAACGCACCCATCAGCATGACGAATGCGGAGGCGCTGTAGGCGTTCTCACCCTTGATCGTGTATCCGCAGGCCAGGCCGATGAGCGCACCCAGGGCCGACAGGGCGACGACGACCGCGGCGCTGGCCGCCCACGCGCCCGGGGTCATCTGCGCGCCCGTGGCCAGGCCAAAGCTGAAGGTGATGAGTGTGATAAACGCGCTCAGCGCCACGAGGGCCATGAGGCGTACGAGGAGGATCACCCACGGCTGGATGGGGGTCAGCGCGTACATGCGCGAGATGCCGGTCGTGCGCTCGACGGACAGCGTCGCGCCGAGCGAGCCTCCGACCAGGATGACGCCGTACGTGGTCATCATCGCGATCATCGCGGCAGCCAGGTTTCCGCGCCCGGTCTGGGTCGCGCGCGCAACATCGGTCATGCCGAACATTGCGTACATGAACATGGGGAGGAGCAGGGCGAACGCCATGTTCCACGGGTTGAGGATGTGGGACAGGAAAGTTGCGCGCCACAGCTTGCCCGCTCCGGTGAAGGGGGAGGGAATCGGTCGGTCGGTGGCTCGTGCGGGTGCCTGGGTGGTCATGATGCCTTCTTCGTGTGTCGTGTCTGCGTTCGTGGGGCGGGGGCCTCGGCGTCGGCCTCGGGACGAGGCTGGGGCCGTCCCATCGGGGTGGGCGTTGGTTGCGCTCACTCGGCGTCGCCGTGGGAGGTGATGCGCTCGAAGACGTCTTCGAGGTCCTCGTTGTCGGCGACGACCTGCTCGGTGGGAGCGTCCAGGAGGACCTTGCCGGCATCGATGATGACGATGCGGTCGGCGTCCTTGCGGGCCTCGGTCAGGTAGTGCGTGGCGAAGAGGAGCGTGCGGCCCTCCGCGGCCTCGGCGCGCATCGTCTCCCAGAAGGCGCGGCGGGCCAGCGCGTCCATGCCGGCGGTCGGCTCGTCGAGGATCAGGAAGTCAGGGTTGCCGGCCAGTGCGAGGGCGAGGCGCACGCGCTGGCGCTCGCCTCCGGAAAGCTTGTCGAGGGGGCGCTTGGCGAGCTTGGTGAGGTTCGTGCGTTCGAGGAGCTCGTCGGTGGGGATCGGGTTGGCGTGCATTGCGGCGACCAGGTCGATCGTGTTGCGGACCTTCCCGTTGCGCGGCATCGATCCGGTCTGAAGCATCGCGCTCACGAGGGAGCGGCGCACGGCCTCGCGCGGGCTCATGCCGTAGACGCTGATGTCGCCCTGCGTGGGGGTGGCCAGGCCGAGGACGATGTCCAGGAAAGTGCTCTTGCCCGCGCCGTTGACGCCGAGGAGTGCCACGATCTCGCCGGGCATGAGGGTCAGGTTCACGCCGCGTAGCGCGTCGACGTGGCCGAAAGACTGGTGAATGTTTGTCGCCTGGAGGGCGGGCGTTGCTTCTGCGTTCATGGCTCCCAGTCTGCGCCCGTATTAATGGTCCCGGAAGTGCCCTTTGATGCAGGTTGTGCCGTGACAAATGTCAGGGGTGGCGCGTGGGGTGGTCTATTGTCCGGGGCCCGCTCACCGTCGCATGTTACTCCGCCGTCAGCCAGTGAATGAGTTGTGCGGGAGTGGTGTCCTGACCTGAAAGTCGCATGCAATTCCCCCAAGCGTGTTTTCTGAGATGCTCGGAAACGTTGGAATTGCAGCGGCGCTATTACAATGTGTGAAAGGTTGATAGGGAAATTGCGTGCGACATTGCTTCGGTTAGTGGCTGTTGTCGTTGGCGCGCCCGTCACCACGCACGTTGGACTGATGACCTGCACCTGGGCCCTCTCAACCGCACGTTAACCCGATGATATGCGCATGGGCAGCGCCGCCCAGGCGCATGTCTAGGGGTTTACGTGCGCATCAAAGGGTTAACACTGCCAGTAGAAGGGTTCGGCCGCCAGTCCCACGGCGCGACAAAGTTCGCCCAGCACGGCCCCTACGGCGACATTTCCGCGAAAAAACTCGCCCAGCACGCCATATAACGCCAATCTTGGGCCATTTTGAGCGCGCAGGGCGAACTTTTTCGCGCTCGCACCCACACCAGGCCGAGCAGGGCGAAAAATTTCGCGCACAGGATGCAGCGACATGGCGATGTTGAAACCAACAGCACCACTGCTCGCCTCCAACAAGGGACCGTTGAAACCGGCATCACCTCTGCGCCCAAAAACTGCACCAAAAACACCCATTTCGCACCCGCAAAGGCGATCGCGGTTTCAACCCCACACAGGTACGAGCGAGCAAAGGCGATCGTGGTTTCAGACAACTGGGCCACCTGACCGACAGGGCCTGGCCGGCGTCGAGCCGACGCGCCCAGCCACAGGCCAGCACGCCGGGCCCCACTGGTGTGGAGGGCACCGGAGGGACCGGAAGACGCAAGAGGGCCTGGCTGCGGTGCCCGTGGGCGGTGGCGGGGCCTGGCCGGGCTTCGAGACGACGCGCCGAGCGAAGCTCGCGGCGCGGACGGCTCGCGGGCGGGCCGCCGCCCACGGGCACACTGAGCAGCCCGGCCCGCCAGGGCGCGCCAGCGCCCGGAACACCCGTGGGACTGCAAGCAACCCGGCCCAAACATAGTGTGGGGCCCGAAGCGCCGCAGCGCCTCGGGCCCCACACTCGCGTGTGTCAGTTGCTCACAGGTTGAGCTGGATGTTGCGGCCGGGGACGGCCTCGATCAGCTCGCGCGTGTAGTCCTGGACCGGGTTGTTGAACAGCTCGTCCGTCGAGTTGGCCTCGACGAGCTTGCCCTTCTCCATGACGATCACGTCGTCGGCGATCTGGCGGACAACGGCCAGGTCGTGCGTGATGAACAGGTAGGACAGACCCAGCTGCGCTTGCAGGTCGTTGAGCAGGTACAGGATCTGGTTCTGCACCAGCACGTCCAGGGCGGACACGGCCTCGTCCAGGACGATGACCTCCGGGTTGAGCGCGAGGGCGCGGGCCACGGCCACGCGCTGGCGCTGGCCGCCGGAGAGCTCGTTCGGGTAGCGGCGCATGGCGCTACGCGGCAGGGCCACCATGTCGAGCAGCTCGGAAGCGCGCGCGATGCGCAGCTTCTTCGGGTTGAACTCGCCTTTCTCGGCGGCGGTCAGCGAACGCTTCGCGTCGGCGGCCTCGACGAGGACGCGCATCCACTCTTCGGGCTCGCGGCCCGTGGCCTCGGCGCGCTTGATTTCGGCGCGCGCGTACTCCAGGGTGCCGTAGCCGTGGATCTTCAGGGGTTCCTCGATCAGTCGGTAGATCGAGAACATGGGATCCAGCGAGCCGTAGGGGTTCTGGAATACGGCTTGGAGGCGGCGGCGCAGGCGGAAGAGTTCCGCTTCGCTCATCTGCGAGGTGTCCTCGCCGTCGAAGTAGACCTTGCCCTTGGTGGGCTTGAGGAGCTGCAGCACCATGTTCGCGGCGGTGGACTTGCCGGAGCCGGACTCGCCGACGACCGCGAGGGTCGTGCCTCGGCGCAGCTCGAAGGAGACGTCGTCGACGGCCAGGAAGGTGTCGTTGCCCTTCTTGGCACCGCGGATGTCGAATTCCTTCGTGAGGTTCTCGACGCGGATGATGGCGTCCGTGGAGGTCGCACCCTTGCCGGCACCGACGAGTTCTTCGTCGGTGACCGCGATCCCCCGCTTGTGCGCGGACTCAATGCGCGCCGAGGCCAGGGAGGGCGCGGCGGACACGAGACGCTTCGTGTAGGGGTGCTGGGGGTGCTGGAGGATCTCCAGGGCGGGGCCGGACTCGACGATGCGGCCGCGGTGCATGACGACGAGCTGCTCCGCGCGCTCGGCCGCCAGGCCGAGGTCGTGCGTAATGAACAGGACGGCGGTGCCCATCTCGGCGGTGAGCTTGCCGAGGTGGTCGAGGATGCGGCGCTGGACGGTGACGTCCAGGGCGGAGGTCGGCTCGTCGGCGATCAGCAGCTTGGGGTGCGCGGCCATGCCGATGGCGATAAGCGCGCGCTGGCGCATGCCGCCGGAGAACTCGTGGGGGAACTGCTTGGCGCGGCGTTCCGCGTCGGGCAGGCCGGCTTCCTCGAGAAGGGCGGTGACGCGCTGTCCGACCTCGGAGCGGGGTACGACCTCGTTCGCGATGAGGGCTTCCTTGACCTGCTTGCCCACGCGGAGCACGGGGTTGAGGTTGCTCATCGGGTCCTGGGGGACGAGGCCGATGCCGGATCCGCGCAGCTCCACCCACTGCCTGGTGGTCAGGTGGGTGATGTCGCGGCCGTCGAACTCGATCTTTCCGCCCGCGACCTTGCCGGTGCCGGGCAGCAGGCCGATGACGGCGGCGGCGGTCGTGGACTTACCGGAGCCGGACTCGCCGACGATGGCGACGGTCTGGCCGGGGTAGATCGTCAGGTTCGCGCCGCGCACGGCGGGGACGACGCCGGTCGAGGAGGTGAAAGTGACCTCCAGGTCCGTGATCTTAAGCAGGGGCTGCGCGTCGTCTGGGTGAATGTCGGACGAGGCCGGGGCCGTGCCGGCGGCGACGGCTCGTTCGACGATCTCTTCCATCTCCTTGTCGGAGAGCTGGGGGGTGTTCGTTTCGCTCACTTGCGTGCCTTCGGGTCGAGGGCTTCGCGCACGGCGTCACCCATCATGATGAAGCTGAGGACGGTCAGGGCCAGGGCCGCGCCCGGGTAGAACAGGACCATCGGGTTGGTGCGCAGGGACGTCTGAGCGGACGAGATGTCAGCGCCCCAGGAGACGACCGACGTCGGCAGGCCGATGCCCATGAAGGACAGGGAGGCCTCGGACACGATGAAGGTGCCCAGTGCAACGGTCGCGTACACGATGATGGGGGCCATCGAGTTCGGGATGATGTGGCTCAGCAGGATGCGCGCGCGTGATGCGCCGGTCGCGCGGGCCGCCGTCACGAACTCTTCGTTCTTGGCGGATAGGACCGAGCCGCGGGTGATACGCGCGATGGAGGTCCAGCCGAACATGGACAGGACGATGACGACCATGGCGATGGAGCGCGAGCCCTTGAACATCTGCATGAACACGATCGCTGCGAGGAGCAGCGGGATCGCGAAGA